>Ga0247609_10004953_pt1 | contig 13169 bp, 13 predicted proteins | sample 172DNAGHGlowgp2_FD_193487 | JGI IMG/M metagenome (GOLD analysis project Ga0247609, IMG submission 193487) | Sheep rumen microbial communities from Palmerston North, Manawatu-Wanganui, New Zealand - 1728 DNA GHGlow gp2 | ecosystem: Host-associated > Mammals > Digestive system > Stomach > Rumen ...
CCTTCTGAGACTCAATAGTAGCAGCTTGAGAATTCACAGTACCATTAAGACTATCAATATCAGCCTTCTGAGACTCAATAGTAGCAGCTTGAGAATTCACAGTACCATTAAGACTATCAATTTGTTCTTTTAAATCTTGAATAGTTTTAGTAGTATTCTGATCATTCACAGTAGCATTAAGAGAATCAATTTGCTCTTTTTGAGACTCAATAGTACTATTAAGAGAATCAATTTGCTCTTTTTGAGACTCAATAATACTATTCTGACCAATCACAGTAGCATTAAGAGAATCAATTTGCTCTTTTTGAGACTCAATAATACTATTCTGACCAATCACAGTAGCATTAAGAGAATCAATTTGCTCTTTTTGAGACTCAATAGTACTATTAAGAGAATCAATTTGCTCTTTTTGAGAGTCTATTTTACTGTTCAGAGCATTAATGATTTCATTAATAATAGTAATATTTGTAATGTTGAAATTTAAATTAAGAGTTGTACTATCTAAAGTAACTTTTATTTTATTTTCAGGTGAGGTACTATTATAAATAGTTCTAAATATACCATTTTTTAATGTAGCTGTGGAATCAATTTCACCAGTACTAGAAGATAAAGTAACAGTTCTTGGAGCAAAACTATCCCCCACAGTATCATTAGTACCATTCCAACATAATTTACCAATGACTTCATATTGATTTTTTTCTAAATAAGTTTCATTAACTGAAAAAACTGCATATTTAATGTTTGAAATTCCATTAATGTACGATGGAATGTTATTCACACCAAACCATGCCCCATTTAGAATTGCCTTATTAAATACTCCATTTTTGGTAAATTTAAATATATCATTATTTAAGAATAAGCAATTTTCAAAATAGGCTAAATTATTATCACCAATACCATTAAGAAAAATTGCACCAACACCCATTTTGTAAAATCCTTCAAAGGTGCAATTTATACAATTTAAATTAAGAAATTCATTTGTTCCTAATAAACCGGCTTTTTTAAATCCTGTGAAAGCACAATTAATATAAGTTCCACAGTTAACATTGCCTTTAAAAGGAGTGAAATAGGAATCTAACTTTCCTCCCTTAAGTACAAAAGAAGTTGTCCAACCAGATGCATCAAAAATAATATTACTCATTGTAAAATTTGCAGAGGTAGAAGATAAAGATAATGCTTGTGTTGCTAATTTTTTATTTAGTTCATTTTTAATGATTACATTACCTGAACCATTTATAAACAGATTATTAGTGTTGAACTCCAATACGGATCCAATATAATATGTTCCTTCACGCATATTTATAGTAACTTTATCTTCACCACTAACATTTTTACAAGCTAAATCTAATGTAGAAAATGGATTCTCATAAGATCCGTTTCCATCATTTTCATTTGCACTATCAACATAAATTACACGAGAATTTTCAGAATTAACCTCAGTATCACCAAATGACGATTCCTCACTAACAAAATCAATATCTGAATCTGATATTTCAATAATTTCATCATCAACACTGTTTAAGGTATTTTCATGAATAGTGTTATTCAATTCTATTTCTGCTGCTGAAATAGCATTAAATGATAAAAATACTGATAAAATCAGTAATATTATGATAATCCTTTTAAACTTCATCTAATCACTTATATAACAATCTTGGAGTTTTAATAAAACTCCAAGTTTTTTTTAAAAATAAATTTCGATTTTCCCCATATTAATGAACACAAGTACAGTTTACACCATCACATTGCGGGCAATAATTATTCTCAACTATATAAGTGCCTGGATTATATACACTAGAATTACCACAAGCATCCATGGATATCAAACAATTATCAGTTACATTTACATATCGACCAACTTGAATATAAACAGTATAATGTCCTTCAGTTAATTCAATATTGTTATTAACAACAACAAATGAAGTAGGTGCTCTAAGGTAATATTGTGAAAAACTTATTCCATATGCATTATGACCAGTTTCATAATTACCTTTATTATTAACAGTAATTGTGTTACCTTCTATATATACATCATCATCTTGTAATTCCATACCAGTCACTAAAGACCATTCATGGAAACTTGCGTTACCTTCTACATTAATAGTGTTGTTAATTATTTTTAAACTAGTATAACCTGCGAAGTTTTGTGAGTAAATACCTGCATTAGGACCATTATTAGCAGTAGTAATAGTGTTACCATTAATTATAACACCAGTATATGGTCCAGTTAATTGAATACCATATGCTGCACTAGTACCATTTATAGTACCTGGGACATATGTTCCACCTTCACTTACTAAATCAATTTCATTAAACTCAATAGTTAAATTATCACACCTATATACATCAATTGCATATAAGTAACTAGGATTATCAGGTTCAGTTACAAAATCGTGTTCTTCAATAGAATTCCATCCAACATATCCATAATCAGAATCACATATAATAACCATGTCTAAAGTAGGATATCCAGTACAAGTTTTATTAATATAACCTTCAAGAATATTAAAATATAAAGTAAAATTATCTGAGTATTCAATACCTATTGCAGCTACAAGATCTTTATCCATTCCCACCCTATGATTACTTTCATTATAATCTACATTTTTAAATGGTAAAACAGAAGTTATTTCATTTTCAGAAATATTTACGTTTGGACTATTTTTAGCCCTAATAACATAGTTTGTATTGTTTAAATTTGCATAAACACATTCATAAGTTATTACATTTCCATCAATTAAAGTTCCATTTGAGTTTGCAACATTTATTGCAATGAAATCTGTTTCATTAGGAGCATAAACATCAATAACAGCATCAGTCACACTTGCATAATCACCAGTAACATTAATAACTGAATGAGTAGCTACTGAATCATCAATATTATAAGTTCCACCAATAAGAGTTATGTTTGAAGCTAATAAATCGAAACCAACATTATTAAATGTAGCTTCAGTTGCGTCAATAGTTATACTTTCATTAATTTTAAAGTTTCCAAAAGATTTAGCGTTAAAAATTCCAGAAAAAGTTAAATCATTAGTTGTAGTTGTATATCCATTTGCGGTATCGAAATAATTACTGTAATCAACACCGTTTACAGTTCCTGTTTCAGTTTGTCTTAAGTTTTCCTCATCAACAACGTCATCTGCGTCATCGATTTCCACATCTTCGACGATTTCACTGACATCATCAACAATGATTTCATCAGTGATTACTGCATCGTCTGTGCCGTTTATGTCGGTTGCGCTTACTGCTGAAACGCAGCAAATCATCATTACCAACATAAATCCTAAAATTAATTTAGAAGATATCTTCATTATAATAAACCTCCTTATAATTATGTTTTAAATACAAGTTTTTTTCTAAAAACTTGCAAAAAACACCATGAAAAAGAACCTCGAATTACTACCTTAAATATCCAGACATTGTATCAATGTCTCTGATTTTTAAGTTTTGATTGAAGTCCTTTTGTTTTAAATAATTTTAAGTATAATTCTTTATTATTTACTAAATCAAATTTAAATCTATTTAAAACACAATTTAGTAAAAATAAATTTAACATTTATACTGATTATATTGTTTATCAATTTATTAATATATACTTTGCCATTTTTCAATTGGACTTGAATTTATAAAAATTCGCAGAATCAGCATTTTCAGACTAATTTTTCGCAAAAAGAAAAACTAAAAATATAAAACTGGATTAAGAAAATAACAACCCCATAATATATTCAATTGTTCAATTTAAACAAAAATTAACTAGTTTATCTAATTTAACAGTCAAAGTGAAAAATCACTAACCGCAGCTAAATTCCAAAAAACATCAAATAAATCTTACATTATCCACCAGTTTGCTACAAGTTAACCGATGATAATTTCCCAATTAATCCAAACTCAACAATTAACATTCAATTTACAATTTTAGACAGTAAATAGCCGGATAAATCAATTAACCAAATTTTTAAAAGCTGTTTTCAAAATTAGCAAAAACACGTCCTAAAAAATCAAGGTAACTAAAAGGTTACCATCACTTAAAACAAATAAAACAAACTAAAAACACACTATTGCCCAAACCATAAAATAATCATCACTGAAAAATAAAAACAGAAATCTACAAACTTAATTTCAATATTTAAACTGATTATTAAAACTTTTATAAAAGAAGTAATGTCCGAGACATTGATACAATGTCTGAACATCACCAGGTCATCAAAAATCAGGTGTGATTTTTAAAAACCAAAAGGAAAAAACATTTTCCCCAATCCTATTAATATCGAGTGATTGAAAGCAAATAAAAACAGATTGAAATTAAGCATTTTTTTAATTATTTGTTGAGGTCTGAAAAAAATACACTAATACAAGCCAAACATTATATTACTTTCTCTTTAATAGGTAGTAAAATAATTTCTATTTTACAATTTTAACTTTTTTATCTTTTAGTATAAATAGCTACTCTTAAATTCAGTGAGGAATAATCATGAGCCAAAAAGACGAATGGATTGACATTTCCAAAAGCAAAAACATAGATGAAGTGAGAAACACCAAAGAGTATAAGGACTGGGTTAAAAGTATAAAAGAAAGGGATAATGAAGAGTGTGTTTTATGCGGAGCCAACCAGCACTTGGAAGCACATCATGTCTTCTCGTTTAAGAATTTTGTTCCGCTTAGACTTGATCTAGACAACGGCATAACCTTATGTCACTGGTGCCATAAAAAGTATCATGCATTTTACAATCTTGAAAACACCAATCCGGTGACACTTCTGAAATTCTTTAAGGAGTTTAGGTTTTAGTTGGGTAGATATATAATATATTAATATATGGAATATTTATAGCAAACTGATTTTTTTAATCCGGGATTTAGGTTTAGTTGTGGGACAAAAACCACATAGCAATATTAATTTAACAGAACACATAATAGTAAATATGGAAACTAAGAAATACATATTTAAAATCCCATTTGTATTAAATAAGCATAGTGGAATAAAAATTAAAGAAGATGATGAATTAAAATTCATACTAGAACCATATACAATATATATTCACCTATTTGAAGATGAACAGAAGGGTTATTTTGAAATACCCTTTAATGATGAAAATAAAATTTATGAATTTTATCAAATTTTTAAATCTACACTAAACCGATTGAATGTCGTTGAAAATAAAAAATATGGTCCGTGGAGTATTAAATTGGAAAACATTACTGAAGAGAATTTGAATAATTTTATTCATGAAACTAATACCACAAAAGTCGTTGTGGATGAAGAAAATTATAAAGAAATCCACACCTCATTCAACTTGAAAATAGATTTGCAATTTGATTATGTTTTATCAATAATATTGACTGCAATAATAGATGACATTACAATACTCTACAATGATTCTAAAAATTCAGAAATCATAAATGATAATAAAATAAATACTGCATTAGATATATACTCCAATTCATTCTTTCAAAAAGATAAACCTCGTTATTTAAGTTATTTTAACATTTTAGAATTGTTAAAACCAACAATAAAAAGAGATGAAGAAACTTTGGCCTGTGTTGAATATATCATTGAACGTGTTGATGATTATAAAGAAAAATTTGACCTTGAAAATAATGAAGTTCTAAAAAAAGATTTTGATGGTCTTAAAAGTTCCATAGGAAATTTAAAAAATAAATCATTCACCCCTTCAATATTGCAGTTAGTAAATGATTATAATATAAATCTTGAAGGATATGATGATTTGGAAGACTGGATATCTTCAGCTTATACCGTTCGTAACAAATTTGCTCATAAAGGAGAAATAGATAATTTTGATGAATGTTTGAGTTTTTTAGAAAAATTTATTCCAACACTATTGTTGATTAAAATTAAAAAAGATTTTTAATTAATAAACTATTTTAGAACACACTTCCATTGTCCTGCATAGTAAAAGATTATAAATCTGTAGTAACCTTTGTTGAAAATATTTTTTCTGTATTGATTGGAGATTTTTTTGAAATAATATCATCAATATTATCCAATTCCTTTTCACTAATCAAATATACTTCTAAATCACCATTTGTTTTAATATCTGCTTCTAAATCAAATTTATGTTTATCAATATCATTATTTTCAAAATCAAAGCATATTGCATAAATTGTATCTGATACTCCTTCATTCAATATTTTAAATTTTGTTTTTTCAGTCCTGCGATAACTAATGTCAAGATTTTTTGGTTTTTTAAATACTAGAACATATTTACCCTGTGATTCTAATTCTTTTTTAAGATATTGATCAAATTGTAAATTCATTGTTAATCTTAAGACATCATCTTCAGGAATAATAATCCTATTTAATTCAATGAATAAATGCTCAGTGGGTCTTTCAATAATTAATAAATGATCAGTATCAAGTTTTGTTAAATAAAAATTATTTTTCTTCCAATGCCAAAAATATATTAAAAAAGCAATGCAAATCCCTAAAAATATCAATATACCTTGCCAAATAGGAAGGTTACCTATTACTGAAATAATTGTTGGCGCTACAATAGAAACTATTCCAATTATAGTTCCAATAAAAGAATGATCATCATGCCATTTAATAATTGCATCAACATTATTATGAACTATTGTTTGAATCATTTTATTCATCCATATATTTTTCAAAAATATCTAAAATTTCAAATAAATTGTCTTCAAAGTTTCTTTTGATTTTAATGCTATCTCTATAATATATGAACCTATATTCAATTTCATTTATAAAAAAGTGCAATTCAGCTTCAAAGAAATAATAGTCTTCTTTTAATGTATGATTGCAATATGATTCATTTAATTTATTGCTGTAGACAAGTTCATTATCATGGATAAATTTTATATTTTTATAATTGGCATCACAAATCATGTCTCTTTCTTTTTTAAAAGAAGGAGAAAATAAAGAAACATTTCCATTAAATACTCTATAAAATAATTTAAAAGCTTTTCTTTTAAGGGATCTTTTTTCAGTGATTAAAAACAAAAATTTAGAATTCATGCGATAAACAAATTCCACATTATCTAAAATTTTACCTTCAATTGAATTATCATCATGATTTTTAATATTTATCTCAGGGATTTTTTCAAAATCATCGATTTTCAAATCCATGTTTTTTACTTTATAAATATATAAAATCATTTTAAACACCAACAGACCTATTCATTTATTATTTCAGAATATTTTTCCCTATATTCCCTAAATGAAGCTTCAGTTTCATCGAATTCTTCTTTTGCTTTTTCAAATAATTTATCAATATAATCTAAACTTGGATACTTTTTATCATTAGGATAATCTTCCCACTCTTTAATTACATCGGCAAGTTCATTTATAAATAATAATGATAATTGAAGTTTTTCACTATAATGTAAGTCTTCTAAACAACCACTGGAAAGAATGTGAATCCTACTTGTTTCATTGAAATCATTTTCAGTTTCTTTTTTGAAAACATCAATTATAATAATAAAATGATTATCATCATATATAAATTCTCCCCTGAAGTGGTTTAATGATTTTTTATTAAATAACCCATAACATATTGGAAGAGAAGGTAATTCTTGATGTGATTCTTGTGTTTTAATACTTGGAGGAGTATTATCGTGCTCAATATTTGAAGAATTAGGAATTCCAACTCTTAAATTTTCAAATGACTCTAAAGTAATATTCTCTGAAATTTCACCATTTTGATATAATTTCCATAACATCCAAAGTAAAAAATCATGAGTAATGTTAATTTCACTAAAAGTTATTTCATTCTTTTCTAAAAAATCATATAATTTCTCTTTAGGAGTATTGATAAAATCTTTTCTGCCTATAATACAAATTAAATTTATATCCGGCAATATGATTGTATCCACATAATTATAATTTGAAAACGCACCTTTTCTTATTGCAAAGGAGTTTTTGAAAATTTTTGAAACGAAAACGTCATCTTTAAATAGTTCATTAATCCCGGAGTCATAATCTTTATCCTGAACACGTTTATCATCATCATAAACTGTTTTTGTTTTATAAGAATAAACATAATCTTCAGTGAATCCTTCCCAATATTTATTATTTTCTGAATTAATATTTTCACTGTAGGGATTAGTTTTTTTAACGGCATCTATATATTGTTGTGCTAATTCTCCAGAAAGTTTATTATCAGTCTTTATAATTTTACTAATTATGACTTTATTTGCATGTCTGATTAATTCTTCAGCCACATTAATCACCTGCTTTATAGTATTGTAATTATTTATTAAATTCTTAGTATATAAACCTTTATTAAGTCCATTTAGCAATGTTGCTTTGAGTTTGTAAAATTGTAGTTACTTCGTAATTACAAATTAAATTATCCAATAGTTTAAAAATTCACTTGCTTATAACTAAAAAAAAGAATAATGAAATAGTGAACTATGAATATTCAGTTATTTCATAATATTCTTTAATCTCTCTAAATTCATTTTTAACTTCCTCAAGAAGAGCATCATTAATCTCCTTAGTCAAATTTTCACTGCTTCCATTAGCATCACCAAATTTGAAAACCATACTATCCATATAATCCCCATCATCAGCAATACCTTTGCATTGAGGCCATATATAAAAACCATTTCTTGGTTTTAATATTATATTATTAATTAATCCTGCATCTTCTTCTTCTAAATATTGTATATAATACTTTTTTTTATACATAATAAATTATTATCTCTTGACCATATATAAAAAATTAGTGAGAGCAGTTGAAAAGTAATACGAACATTATAACTTATCAATATTTCGGTTATGAATCCACTCACGATGTTTACCAATAGCTACCCTAACAATAATATCAATCAAATCAACTTCATCAATCTGTTTGAAATAATATTCAGCAGGTCCTTCAAACATCTGCCTTAAATCATAAAAAGGCCTCGGCTTGACAGCATCCGGATGCATCAACCCATATTTTTTCAATAGTTTCACATTTTCTGTTTCGTATTTCTCCAGTCCAGATTTCTGCACCTTGGTGGCAACAGTCTTTTCTTTTTTATCGAAAATCTTTGCAATTTGAGATGAATCGATTAAAATACTAGATTCGATTAACAGCAAGGTTATTTCCTTTCCTTTAACTGTTATTGTTGTTGGATATGAATTTTCACTATCTAGTATTAGTTTCATTTTATTGCCTCAGTTATATATTACAATCTCTATCTAAAATATGTTTAGCTAGGAGAATTAACTCCCAACTATGCTCTGAATTTACCTTTAATAATCCTATTAGGTGCATTCATCAAAACACCTACTGAGGTAAGTATGAACAGCTTTGTATACATCGGCAGCTCATCCCTGATGTCCTTGCGCATGAATTCAATCAATGGATAGAAATCATACACGTCTCCGTCAGGTCCAAGTGGTGCAACGGTTGTTCCGCTGATTTTTGAATACAGGAGTTTCATTCCGGGATTTTGATAGTCCATACCGATGTAGGTTTTCTCGGCAATTTCAGATCCACCGTCACAAACAGCAGTGCCCAATAAATCAATATTGTCAATGCCGTAATATGATTTGATTGCTTCTACCGGCTCAACCTGCCGATTACTTGCAAACATGTCAGACTTTAATGTAGTCAATGACTTATAATTAACTGCCATGCTGTTCAGGTTACAGAAGCTTCCTGCAGATTCCTTAAATTTCTCCTGAGCTTTTAAAATGGTAACTCCACTGTCATCACCTGAAGTATAATTATATGTTGCTACTTTAGGGTTGTTTAAAATCATGTTGATTGCAGCCTGCTCAATACTTCTTCCAATCAATATTCCAACATCCTGAAGCATATCATTAACAGAAATCAAATTTGAATCAAGCATCTGTGCGGACACGTTCAAAACACCACCGATAGTATCGATTGATACTGTATCGCTTACCGGTTTTCTTACATTCAATTCCTGTAAAGTAGCACCAGGCGCAACATCTTTTGCCTCACCTAACTGACCTTTTGCAATTATTTCATCAATATTAACACGTTGGGACATGTAAGTGTAATATTGGCTGTTTTCCTCAATTTCTTGCTTTGGAATCAGTCTTGTGAATTTCATCCATTTAGCGGAAGTGTCTGCCACGATTTGCGCCATCACTTCATCCTGAACTTTTGCGTTGTTTCCTTTAGTCAACATTAATAATCACCTCAAGGCCTGCATGTACCTGTCAATGCTAGATGCGGTTTGTTCAACAATATTCCAACTTTACTTTGTATAAATAGCTTAGTATACTGCGGTAGCTCATCATAGATATCCTTTCTCATGATTTCGATAATTGGATAGAAATCAGCAATGTCAGGGTCTGATGTAATAGGTGCAACAGTGGTTCCTGAAGATTTGGAATACAACACCGTTAAGGGAGCATTTCTGATATCGAATGCAATGTAGTCTTTTTCTCCAATCATGGATCCGCCGTCGGCATGTGTGGTTCCCAAAAAGTCAATATTATCCACACCATAATAGCTTTGTATTTCCTCTATTGGCTGAACCAGCTTATTACTAATATATGCCAATTGTTTAATATAGCTTAATGTCCTGTAGGATTCCACCATTATTGTCAAATCAGCACCTGCACCGGAACTTCCTTTAAATGCTTCCTGTGCCTTGATGACAAACTGACCGAATGCCTCCATGGTATCCTCAGTTTGTGTAGTGTTGTATGTCGGAACCTTTGGTGAGCTTACAAGAGTATTGTAAATGTTGTACTCGATTTTATTTGCAATGAGTGTAGCAACATCTGCAAGCAAATCTTCAAAGGAGATTCTGTCACTGTCAAAGACATCCTTGTTGACATTCAATACACCTCCGACAGTATCAATTGAAATGGTATCTGTTACAGGTTTTCTTATGTTTAGTTCCTGCAGAGATGCTCCTGGCGCCAGGTCTTTTGCCTCACCCAAAAGTCCACGTTTGATTGCATCGTCAAGATTGATGTTCTGGCGGAAGTAAGTATAGTAATCGGAGTTCTCCTTAATTTCTTGCTTTGGAAAGAGTCTTGCCAACCTTAATCTTTTTGCTGACTCATCAGTGATGGTTTGAGCAATTACCTCATTTTGAACTTTGGTGTCATTTCCTTTTGTAATCATCAGTTCTCACCTATATCGTATGGTCTAAACACTTCAATGTAATTGTATGCATCTGAGCTTTCAACCGGATGCATTGCAATGTATTCACCGTCATCAGATTTGATAGCTCCAGTTGAAGTTAATGCAATCCTATCATTAACGTTAATGTTTGATAAACCACTAGCTAATTTTAATCTGAATAAATGACCTAATACCAGTATTGCAGTTTTTCTTCTACCTCCAGTCATTGTAACCGGATCGTTAACTGCAATGCCTAAAATGATTTCACCTTCAGCAGCAGTATATTTTTTAACAGTTGGTTTTCCAATATCTGAGTTGTCTGATAATGTTACGGCATCATCAACTTTAACTTTGTCTCCAGCATATTCATATCCTGGAGTTTCTCCGGTTGGAGTTGTTACAGTAGTTGCAGTGATGGTACCTTCATCCAATAAGAAAGTTGTAACTTCTTTTCTCTCTTCAAGTAAAATAATTGAATCTGCCATTAAATATGTCCTCCACTTAAATTTTTTATTATGAAATTTATTATATAATTTATTATTTATAATATATAAATATTTATATATTAAGGCTACTTTTTTAGAAAATAAATTTGAGTTTAGAATTTAGTACTATAACTCTTGACGATATTGTTTCATTAGTTATAGATTATAGGGGTAAAACTCCTAAAAAATTAGGATCTGATTGGTCTGAAAGTGGAATTCGTGCATTGTCTGCAAAAAATATCAAGACAGGCAAGATTATTCGAGAAGATGCAATTAGATATGTTGATATAGATTTATACAACAAATGGATGAAAGATGAAATAAAAAGAAACGATATTTTAATTACCTCTGAAGCACCATTTGGTGAAGTATTTTTTTGGGATAGTGATGAAAAAATTGTTTTAAGTCAACGTTTATTTGGTGTAAGATGTGATGAAAATAAAGTTGATCCTAAATTCATTTACTTTTATATGACTTCTGAAATGTTTCAATGGGAATTACAAAGTCGTGCAACAGGAACTACTGTAAAAGGATTGAGGCAACCTGAATTATTAAAATGTGAAATACAACTTCCGAACAGAGATAATCAAAGAAAAATTTCATATATTTTATCCAATATTGAAACTAAAATCAATATTCTTAAAAAGTTAAATAGAAATTTGCAAAATTTAATTAAAATATTGTATAAAGAGTATTTTGAGAGTTTTGAATTAAATAATGTCCCTGATGATTGGGAACTAGTTAATATTGGGTCAATAATTGATATTTATAATGGATATTCTTATAAAGGAACTGAATTGCAAGAATCTGATTGTGGAATGGTTACAATAAAAAATTTCAATCGAGATGGAAGTTTTAGAATCGATGGATTTAAGGAAATTGTTTATTCAAATAAAATTAAGAAACATCACTTCATAAATGAAAATGACGTTTTGATTTCCTGTACTGATGTAACTCAAGATGCGGACATTATAGGAAATTGCATAATTGTTCTTGACAAACAAAATTATGATGAACTTATTATGTCAATGGATTTAGTGAAAATTGAATCTAAAATTCCTGAAATTAATAATTTCTTATTGGCGTCAATTTTCAAAAGTTATAATTTTAAAAAACATATTTTAGGTTATGTTAATGGAACTACTGTTTTACATTTAGATAAAAAAGGAATTAAAAAGTTTAAAATAGCATTGCCAAAAGATTTATCTGAACTAAAAAATATTTCTGAAAGATTTGAACTCATCTATTCTGAAATTCAATGTAATCAAAAAGAAATTAATAAATTAACTAATCTTAGGGATACATTACTCCCAAAATTAATGTCTGGAGAAATTGATGTATCAAAAATTGAGATGTAACATATAAACGTATACATATAATAAAGATAATACTTGCAAAATTATTTTTATTAAATCTTTCTTTATGTCAATATCATCTAGCTTACTTAATTCTGTTATCATGAAAATAAGGATTAAAAATCCATTAATTAAATTAAAATTAGTAAAATTCATAGTAATTTGGAGTATAAACAAAAATATATCCATAATTTTAATTAATAAGACACATACCACTTTAAAATCTAAACTCAAATTTAACTTTGAGTTTA
>Ga0247609_10004954_pt1 | contig 13169 bp, 12 predicted proteins | sample 172DNAGHGlowgp2_FD_193487 | JGI IMG/M metagenome (GOLD analysis project Ga0247609, IMG submission 193487) | Sheep rumen microbial communities from Palmerston North, Manawatu-Wanganui, New Zealand - 1728 DNA GHGlow gp2 | ecosystem: Host-associated > Mammals > Digestive system > Stomach > Rumen ...
CGCACATTATTTGCGAAGATATCCAAAAAGCAAGGGCTACCTCAGCTTTGAGACAGCCCTCTATAGATCAATAACAGTTTAAAAACTCAGCCTTCCTCACCATAGAAAGCTTCATATGCAGCTTCAGCAAGTTCGCCGCTTCCATTGGCAATTGCCGTGCTGTCAGGAGCCAGGAGCCTGTAGCTTCTCTCTCCTAAGGAACCGATCGGCATCTGACCGTCGATACCGAGAAGTATATTATAGAAACAATCTGTCAGCACCGAATCAAAGACTTCTCTTAAAAGTTCATCGCTGGCACCGGCAGCCTTAAGCTTGGCGATCTGCTCACCCGCAACACTGTCTGCGCTTGCAAGATATGTCTCGAGCATAGCATCTTTTTCTTCTTTGGCTGCCTTAGCAAATAACAATGCATCCATGATCGGCGTCCTCCGATTCGATTGGTTTGATATATTTTATCAGTATTGCGGCTTTATAGCAAAGCCGGCAGTGCGTTCCCCGCTATTATCATAAAACTTTTATAAAAGCGTATTCAGATATTCCACTGCAGTTACGAAGCTCATCTGGCTGTTCACCGGTTTAGTGAGCAGACCGTATTCCGGATCATCGGAACTGAATGAGTATCTGCGGCCAAGGACGATATTTGTCCTGCTGACTATATCCTCCATTCCGCTGTTATATGCGGCTTCGCTGATCTCATAGTCGTGCAGAAAATAAGTGTAGGTAACGGTCTCTTTATCCGTCGATACATCATAATCGCTGTGGATCTCACGTGCATATCTTGAGACCTGATCCCACTTGGATGAAACATCACTGTCTTTGAGATCGAAGATCATAGTCTCAACATGATAGAAATAACTCTCACCATATGCGTATGAGACCACAAGTTCCCTGTCAGACGCATAGATAATATAGTTATTGGCCTGTCCCTGTGTGAGGACATCATTGACCGTTATCGCTTCGTAGACCTCGCCCATATATTCCCTGTATTCACATATATGAAGCACAGTCGAATAACCGTTGCCTGCATCCGTGAAATAATAAAGTTCAGGGAGACCGTTGCCGTCAATGTCATATAATCCGACAGGATCGATCCCGTAGTCATCGGCAACCTTTTCGATGGAGACAATATTCCGTTCAAGGACAGTGATATAAGCAGCAGCAGCTTTTTGGAGACTGTCGGAGAGATCCGTCCCTGAGGGAACCGTTCCGGAAGAATATGTATCTGACGGTTCAGTATCTGTCACGGATGGTCCTGTCTCAACCGGACCGGTTTCAGTAGGATCAGGAGTGTGGTCTATATACATTCTGTTGAAGAAGAACACACTTTCAAGACCAGTTATCCTGGTTATCTTCCACTCTCCGTCATCATAGACAAAACTTATCTTGCCTTTTATTTCAACAGTATCTTCAGTTTCCTTTACCGCCTGACGCTCATCCCTGTATTTCAGATATCTGTCATAGGCTTCTTCCGCGTCAGTTATCTCATATATGACCTTCAGCGAAGCCTTGCCGTCTTTGATCACAATGTCATCCTGATCGTAATCAACGATGATAGTGGAAGTGACTTCTTTAATAAAGTCCGTCAGATCCTCATGCTGGGGATTGATAGTGAACAGTGATCCGGTCTGTATTGCCTCTTTGCTGTCCTTGTCCCAGTCTGTCAGTTCAAGAAAGCTCTCGAAATCAATATCCCTTAAAGCTTCCTCGCATTTTTCCACGGTCTCTTCGATCGCGGAGACCGCCTTCTTTCCGTTTCCGGGATTATTTCCGCAGCCCGTGCATCCTGCTATAAAAGCTATACACAAAAGCGATGCAGCAACTTTTTTTATGCTCATTTTTATCACCTGTCAGATATTATCCTGAAGAGATTTGACATACTTTACCGACTCATCGTACCCGATCATCCCGAGCGTCGGCTTTGTCAGAAGCGGATACTCGATATCACTTGTCACAGGTGTGTAGTTCTTGTCGATAACCAGTGTTGTCCTGTTGATATAATCCTTCATCTGTGTATTGTATTCTTCCTGAGTGATCTCTTTGCCGTTAATAAAATACTCATAGGTATAAGAATCGGTGTCTGATTCCGGATCATAATCGTAATAAACGTTCCGTTTGTATCCTGCGATGCGGTTCCAGTTAAGATCGTATACCTCTGTCTCTATATGATAAAGGGCTTCCTCACCGCCGCTGTGTGTGATCAGCAGTTCATCACCGGTCGTGAAAATAGCATAAGAACCGCCGTCTGCTGCCTGATAGATCACACCCGGCACGACAATGTATCTTACATATTCCCCCGCATATTCCAGATATTTGCAGATATAGAGGTCGGCGCTGAACACCTGTTCCTCATAGACCTGGTCAGAGGAAAGATAATAGAGTTCAGGGATCCCGTCATTGTCGATATCACAAACACCGCATGCGTTTTCACCGAAGGTATGCTGTACGGCTCTGATAGAGCTCTCGTACTGCTGCAGATGATAAAGAGCAGCTTCGATCACATCAGACATATCGACGTTAACAGCGCTTGTGCCGGATGTCACTTCTGTCGGTTCAGTTGTTACAGTGGGATCCGTTTCGATAATAACGGGGTCCAAAACATAAGGGATCTCACGGGTAAATGCGAAAACCTCGTTCAGCTTAGAGAGCTGGCAGAGCTTCCACTCCCCTTTCTTCTTCTCGAACGTAATCTTGCCCTTGACGGTCAAGGTCTTTTTCGAACTCTTAAGCTTCCTCAGGACATCGTCATAGCTCTCATAGCCGTCAACATAATATATGCTCTCCCAGTCGACAAATTCATATACGGCTTTGATCGATGCTTTATCACCGTCTATGTCAAGATCATCGATATCGTAGTTCAGCTCAATAGTCGATGCGATGTATCTTACACATTCAGCGGCCTTATCGCCGCCTCTTTCTTCCGCATAATGAACATCAAGAAGCTCACCGATATTCTTGTAATCAGAATCCTTTTTCGACCAGTCCGAGAGATCACGGACAGCATCTGCATCAAGATCGTTCAGAGCATCGCAATACCCGTCAAGAAGATCATCTATAACAGACGGGGCCTTCTTGGAATCACAGCCGGAAATACCCATAACAAATGTGAGGACAAGACCTCCGGCGATCACCTTTTTACACTTCATGCTATTCCTCCCCTTACAGTGTTAAGTCTGGTTTCCTGCCGCGAAAACCAGACTTCATGGTGTTACATCCTGTTATTATATACTCATCTTATTCGTGTTCGTTGAGTCTTGCAATGATATTGGGAAGCTCTTCATCGACCTTGTCGTTCTCAAGCTGGCATGTGCCCGCATTTGTGTGCCCGCCGCCGCCGTAAGCAAGGCAAAGCTCACCGATATCGGTGGTGCCGTTCTTGTTAACGATCGACTTGCCGATCATGACTGCGGTATTCTGCTTCTTGAACCCCCATGCGACATGAACGCTCATCTCGACCTCAGGCCACATGGCATAGACCATGAACCTGTTGCCGGTATAGATGGTCTCAAGAGGTCTTAAGTCGATGACCGCAACCTTGTCATAAATCTTCGTAACTTCCTGAAGCTGCTTTTTGAACAGTTCCTGCTGCTCGAAATACATCGCAGTGCGTTCCTTAACATCAGGAAGTTCAAGGACTTCCTTGATCGTGTGGTTTGTACAATAATCAATAAGCTCCATCATGAGCTGGTAATTGGAGATCCTGAAATCGTGGAAACGGCCAAGGCCTGTTCTCGCATCCATAATGAAGTTCATCAGCACCCAGTCAGTCGGATTCAATATCTCATCAACGGTAAAGTCAGCCGAGTCACCTTTGTCCACTGCGGTCATTATCTCTTCATTTACGGTCTTGAAAGTATCCGCACCGCCGTAGTAGTTATAAACCACTCTTGCGGCAGACTTCTCGCATATGCAGATATACTTGTTGCCGAAAGCCTCATGGTCGGTCCTGATGAGTTCGCTCTCATGGTGATCGAAGGCCAGTCCGACTCTGGGATCAAAGGGAAGGTTCGTTGTGATGTCATTTTCGGTGATCTCAACCTTTCCATCCTGAACATCCTTAGGATGAACAAACTTGATATCACCGATAATATCGAGTTCTTTGAGAAGCATTGCGCAAACAAGCCCGTCAAAATCACTTCTGGTAATAAGCCTCTTCTTTTCTTCCATAAGGCATTCCTCCCACATTTTTTCTGCAGTCATCAAGACTATTTTCTAAATAAAAGTTTACAAAATCTGAAATTGAAATTCAATCACCGCCGAAGGCAGAGAGTCACGTTACTGTCCAAGATTTACAGTATGTTAATCCCGGCACATCTTGACTCGGCACACTGCGCCCGTTAATGTAGGAATATAATCGTGAATAAGGAATATTGATATGAATAACAGATATATTAAGATCTTCATCTCGGTAACAGCCGTCACTTTGCTGATCACGTTCTTCTGCTCGTGTTCCGTCTTCAGGAAGAAGGCCGTTGCCGAAGCAGCAGTTCAGTTCGGTGAGGTTTTATGCACGGGCGATGCTGCAGACATCATAAGAAAGACCGACGGACTTGAAAAAGATTTCAAGAAGTCATTCAAGGAACTCCTGAATGTGGATAACTATTCTGATGAGGAAAAACTCTATGCCGCGCATATGCTCGGTTCGCTGACTGTTGAAGTCGATCCTTCATCGGTAAAGGTGACAAAGGACACCGCCACCTGCACCATGGATTTCACTATAACCGATCACGAAGCCCTTAAAGAAGACGATTATAATGACATTCAGGCTCTTGCTGATGCAGTCGATAAAGGGAAGACCAGGACCATATCGGTTGAGGCTGAATTTGCCCTTATCGAGAAAGAATGGTATGTGACAAATTTCAGCGATGAGGGCTTTCAGGATATTTTCTCTTTCCTCACCAGAATGCCCGACATCGGAAGGTCCAATCTTATCAAAACAGCCTCAAATATAGCCAAGGCAGTAGCAGAAGATGATGCCGGCGTTGTTCTTTTCTATGCGGCATCACCCCAAACAGATGACATGGTGGACATGCCCGCCTATCTGACATCGCTTTTCGATCTGAACGGAGATCCGTCAGAAGAGGAGATCATCTTCAGAGACGCAGTACGGAGCACGATGACTTACGAAGTCGATGAATCAACCGTTGAGATCGACGGCCTGAAAGGTTCTGCCATTGTCAGGATCACAATGGCAGATTACGAGACGCTTGCCGGCACGGTGTTTAAGCAGGCATCTGAGATCACTGACGCGGTCAAAGCCTGCGGCACAAAGACTTACACCTATAAATGTGAGCTTGCAAGAAACGGTCCCGACTGGTTTGCCGTAAATCTGGATTCGGAGGAATTCGCGGCTTTCCTTGCCTACAAAAAGTTCTCTGTCAGTCTCAAAAAGGTGGACGGCACATATAAAGCCACAGTCGATATCACAGACAAATTCGTTGCTTATGTTGCTAAAGAGTTCAATGTCAGCATGCCCTCTGACCTTGAGGGCAGGATCTATATCACGGCAACCCTTGTACTCAAGAACGGCTCTTATGAGGTCACCATCGACCGCGAAGCCTTTGTCGGCAATATAAAGACCTTCGTTGATACCAACATCGATAAGATAATAATGAACACATTGGGCACTACATCGCAGATCGGTCTTGACACCCTTGCCAAGGTCGCCGGATATGCAGACTATGCCGACATGAGAAAGCAGATATTAGCTCAGGTCACAGGCGGTCTTGAGACGATCGACACATCCGGACTTGAGAGTTCCGGCAAGTTCGTTTTAAACGATGATGTCATTACGCTCACCTCAGCAAACGACACCATGTACGGCAAGATCGATAACTACGGAGTGATCACCGTCACTTCGCCGGTCAGCGATCCTGATGCAAAGAAGCTTCTGGGCACTGACACGATCACGCTGCCGTTTGAGAAGGCGTGATAAACAGTAAACAAAAGTAATTAACAAGGGCTGCCTCTTTTTTCGAGACAGCCCTGTCATTAACATATTATATTCCCAACATATCACTTCTTGATGAGCAGTGACTCACCTGTCATCTCCTTGGGCTGGGGAAGTCCCATGATCTCGAGGAGTGTGGGAGCGATGTCACACAGGCGTCCGCCCTCACGAAGAGTGTAGGAAGGATCATAGTTGTAGAGGATGAACGGAACGGGATTGGTCGTATGAGCCGTGTGAGGCTGCATTGTCTCAAGGTTCATCATCTGCTCGGCGTTGCCGTGGTCAGCACAGATGAAGAGAACGCCGTTCATCTTCTTGACTGCTTCAACAGCGCCGCCTACGCAAGCGTCAACTCTTTCAACTGCTGCGATCGCTGCCTCGAGAACACCTGTATGACCGACCATGTCAGGGTTAGCGAAGTTGATGATGACTACATCATACTTGTCAGAGCAGATAGCTGCGTCGAGCTTCTCCGATACTTCAGGAGCGCTCATCTCAGGCTTAAGATCATATGTTGCAACTGCAGGTGAAGGAACGAGCGTACGATCCTCGTCCTTGTTGGGCTCTTCGATACCGCCGTTGAAGAAGAAAGTAACGTGTGCGTACTTCTCAGTCTCAGCAATACGGAGCTGCTTCAGGCCGTTGTCTGCAAGATACTGACCGAGAGTATTAACGATCTCTTCCTTCTTGAAAGCAACGAACTTGTTGGGAATGAGCTCGTCATAATCCTTGAAGCATACATAAGTAAGAGGCATGAAACCGTTTGCTCTCTTGAGGTACTTGATGCACTTTGTATCAGAAGCATCACCGGGCTGTGCTGCGATATCCTCGTCAGAGTAGCAGAAAGCCTTGGTGATCTCTCTTGCACGGTCAGGACGGAAGTTGAAGAAAATGATCGAATCGTTGGGCTTAACAACGCTTACAGGCTTGCCTTCAGGATCAACGATGACTGTAGGAAGAACGAACTCGTCTGTTACGCCTGCGTCATATGAATCCTGCATAGCCTTAACGGGATCTGTAGCCTTAACGCCTTCACCCAGAACGAGTGAATCATAAGCTGTCTGGATACGGTCCCAGTTGTTGTCTCTGTCCATTGCATAGTAACGGCCGGACATTGAAGCAACCTTGCCCACGCCGATCTCAGCCATCTTATCTACCAATGCCTGGAGATAATCCTTGCCTGATGCCGGAGGTGTGTCACGTCCGTCGAAGAAAGGATGAACATAGACCCTGTCAAATCCTTCCCTTTTGCAGAGTTCGAGGATCGCATAGAGATGTGTGTTGTGTGAATGAACGCCGCCGTCGGAAAGAAGTCCCCAGACGTGGAGGTCGGAATTCTTCTCTTTGCAGTTATTGATAGCGCGGAGAAGTTCCTCGTTCTTAAAGAAAACGCCGTCTTCGATATATTTTGTGATGAGAGTCAGATCCTGGTAGATGATCCTTCCCGAACCGATGTTCATGTGACCGACTTCAGAGTTTCCCATCTGGCCGTCAGGAAGTCCTACTGCAAGACCGGATGCATAACCTTTAACAAAAGGGCATTCTGCCATAAGTTTGTCGATAACCGGAGTGTTTGCCATTGCAATGGCGTTGTATTCCTTGTTGTCGGAAAGTCCGAATCCGTCAAGAACCATAAGTACTACAGGTCTGCGTTTCATAAATATTCTCCTTTAAAATAATTATTCAGCGTTGATAAACCGGTTGAGTTCACTGTCGTAGATGAATCCCGCATTTTTCAGCGTGTCCCTGATCCCATCCTCATCAGCGCCAAGAGCTGCTGCAAGCTCTGAAAGGCTCGAAAATTTGTCCCTCAGCTGCGTGTTGATATAGCTCAAGAGCATGAACGGATCTTTGGGCAGTGCCATCTGAATATACCTCGAAACATTTTTGCCGCGACAAGTATAGCACATTTACTTATTAAAGATATTTAATATTCATCTGCTATAATTACTGAATCTAATACGGTTTACGGGAGCGGAGATATGCCTTTAGTTAAAATCGGAATGCTTAAGGGTAAAAGTGCCCAATACAAAAAGACCGTTCTTGACTGTATCCACAGATCTCTGGAAGAGTCCCTCGTTATCGAAGACTGGGACAGGTTTCAGCGGATAGACGAATATGACAGGGACGATTTCGAATTTCCCTCATTCAAATCAGATGATTTCATGATCATCGAAATAAATCTGTTCCCGGGCAGGACCAAAGAACAAAAAGGCAAATTGATCGGGGAGATCTGCGCAAACCTCAGGGACAGCATCTCGATAGAACCTTCAGACATTTTCATCGTTATCAGTGAGCCGCCACTTGAGAACTGGGGCATCGGCGGAAAGCAAAAGGAGTAAGACCATGATCATATTGATTACAGGTGCATCACATACCGGTAAGACTTGCCTTACCCAGAAATTCCTCGAAAAGTTCCACTACCCTTATCTTTCCATCGATCATCTGAAGATGGGGCTTATCCGCAGCGGTAACACCAGTCTTACGCCCGAAGAAGATCTCGTAAAGATCTGAATCCGGAAAATTCAAGTAAGTTCCCAAAATGCCACGGCACTGGCAGCAGCGGCATTAAGCGAGTCGACTTCGTGCGACATCGGGATTATCACTTTATAATCAGCATTATCTATGGTTCCGGCGGTAAGTCCGTTGCCTTCATTGCCGATAAGGACGGCGAGGCGGGGTTCGTCTTTAAGGACAGGGGCATCAAGTGTAAGCGAATCGTCGACCAGTGCCAGAGCAGCGGTCTTATATCCGAGTGACCTCAGTGTGCCGCACACGCCATCTCTCCCTATAAAAGTCCACGGCAGCTGGAACATCGTCCCCATGCCGACACGCATAGCTCTTCTTTCCAGCGGATCGCATGTCCCTTCCGTCAGAAGGACCGCATCGATATTAAAAGCTGCTGCGCTCCTGAATACCGCGCCGACATTAGTGGGGTTAACGATATTCTCGAGAACGGCGATGCGGGATCTCGGAGCAGAAAGATCCAGGATCGACGCGGCAGAAGGAAGTTCCGGCCTGGTCATGGAACAAAGGATCCCGCCGGTAAGATGGTAACCGGTTATGTTCTCCATTACATCAGACGGTGCGCGGTAGACCGGAACATTGCCCGCACGTGAAAGCAATGCAGATACTTCATCTTTGTTAAAGACTTCACTGCTTACCAGGAATGATTCGGGCCTCATGCCGCCGTCCAAAGCGCGGCCAATAACCTTGCAGCTCTCGGCAATGAACACCCCGCCGTCAGGATCCCTGTAATGGCGGAGCTGCGGTTCCGAGCATGATACATAGACATCTATCAATGTGTCATCCGGACGGGTTATATCGATTATGTTCATGCATTGTCTCCATCTGCTTTTCCTGCAACGCTTCCGGTCAGCATCTCAAATGTGACACCATACTTTTTTGCAATGTCTGCTGCGTAGGAAGAACCTTCCGGCGGAGCGACTTCGAGCTTGAACGATCTTGTTCCGCCCTCGCTCTTTACAATAAGTGAAGCGGCTCTTGCAGTGGAATCTGCAAACCCCTCACAGTCGATGCCGAGCTTATGCATGTGCGTGTTGTAGATAGTCCTTACGTTTTTGGTGAGCAGCGCCTTGATCGAATCGCAGGCGATATAGTAACCCTCCTCAAAGGAGGTCGTCGAGAAAGTCTCATTCATCAGCACAAGGCTGTCACTTGTGCAATCAGTAAAGATCTCCTTGAACCTGACACACTCCTCACCAAGGCGTCCCAAGTCCATCGTCTTGTCTTCATCAGCCGGAAAGTGTGTGTAGATACAGTCGGCAGGCGCAAACTCGAATGAATCCGCAGGCACATAGATGCCGCCCTGTGCAAGAGCAAACAGCAGGCCGATGCCTTGTGTGGAGGTGGTCTTCCCGCCCCTGTTGGCACCTGTCAGGATGTATATCCTGTGTGCACTGTCGAAGTCCAGATCATTTACGACGAGTTCTTTCGGATCAGACAGGCTTACCGCAAGCTTGAAGTTATAAAAGCCCCTTGCCTTCATGGAAAGTTCACCGTCAGGGACAGCCTTAGCCTTGCTGAGCTTGAAGCCTTTCTTTTCGAGCTTTTTAATGAACTCCGCAAATCTGATGTAATAGACGAACTCGGGAATGATGTCAGCGATTATCGCAATCGCCATATCAGCATACTTATCGAGCGTTCTTCTCAGGTTCTTTGAGAGCGTGTCTAGCATCTTGTTGAGGATATTATCGAGATAGAATGTCGAACTTGATAACCCGTCACCGTTAACTATCGAAGACATAGTCTGATTTCTTATCAGGAAGTTGCTGCTTGAAGATGCAGCCTGGAATCTCGCGAGGTTCTCGAACTGGGCAAGCACACTGCCGTCTTTGGATGCGTCCACCGGACGGTAGTGCATGTCACCGTTCCATTCATTGCCGTCATTGATCTTATCACCGGCAGACAAACTGTCCGCGATGTTGCTTACGATATTGGATTTCTTGAAAGGCTTGTTGTTGACAGATATCAGGCCCATGCTGACCGCTTCGAGGCGCGAATTGACATTAATGCCGATCGTGACACTCTGGATCTCGGAAGCATCTGACGTGAGCTTCTCAAGATCCTTCTTAAGTTCATGGAAATGCGCATCCGCATAGACTTCATCAACGTATGCCTTAAAGCCTTTCAGTCCGTCGGACTTTATCCGGTCATCACTGAGGCAGTCCTTGAGGGCATCAACACAGGTAATATAATCACGGTACTGATTCAGCCGGTGCATGAGATACCACAGGCCTTCGACCTCGTCTTTCGATTTCCTGATAACGCCGAAATTCTTGTTGAAATCTATCTTGTCGAACAGTTCCTGAAGTTTTGCGCACACGTCAGGAAGGTTTTTCAGGTCCTCGAAAACATCCTGCCTGTAATTTGTCACCTCAGGATCAGACGTCATATTGGCCAGGATCTCAGAAACGATCACCTGCTCCTTCGGATCCGAAGTCACTTCTTTCGAGATAACATCAAGACCAAGATCGTGAAATGCCGCGGTTTCAAGTTTTTTATAGTTTATAGTTTTTCCTCTCGGGAAAAGAAGACTGAATGATCTTTCAGCGGACATAGATATCCCTCCTAACGGTCAGCCATTCAGATCAGCCGGACCTATTTGTCGCCTGTATCTTTATAATACTCCTCGAGGCGCGGTTTTGCAGAAACATAGTAACGCTCAAGTCTCTTATCGAAGTGCTTTCCGAAGCTCTCCATCATGATCCTGTCGGCTTCCTCAAATGAGAAACTGTCCTTGTAAACACGTTTGCTGACAAGCGCATCGTAAACATCCGCAATAGCCTTTATGCGCGCTTCGATCGGTATTTCCTCGCCCTTGAGCCCTTCCGGATAACCCGAACCGTCCCAGCGCTCGTGATGGTAATTGGCAACATTTCTTGCAACTTTATGGAACTTAACGTTATCCGTTCCCTCCAGGATCGAATCGACTATTCTCGCGCCTTCCGCAGCGTGTGTCTTCATCTTTTCGTATTCTTCGGGAGTGAACTTTCCGGGCTTTCTCAGGACCGCGTCATCGACCGCGATCTTACCGAGATCATGCATCGGAGCTGCCTGGATCACATTCTTGCAGAACTCGTCAGTAAGACCTTCTCTTCCGAAGAGCATCAGCATATTCTTCCTGTCCGAAGCTGCCTCTTTCCTGATCTCATCTATAAGGATCCTTATTACATCACTTGTTCGTCTGATGTGACCGCCGGTCGAATTGTCGCGGCTTTCAACCATCGTTGCCATACCGAGGATGAGCCTGTTATGCATCTGTACGATGTCTTCCGTTTTCGCCGTAACCTCTTCGGACAGCTGGCTGTTATAGTTCGCAAGGAGCTTCATGTATTTTCTGGAATCCGTATCATCCGTTATGAGGAACTGATAGCCGACCCTGTGCTTTCCGTCGAAAAGATAACTGATAGTTATGAGATAAATCTTTTCGCCGGACTCATAGTATACACGGTCCTTAGTCTCATTCCTTTTGAATTCCTCCAGCCATTTGAGGAGCGTTTTCTTTATCTCGATATTCCTTCCCGCATAGGAGTCAACATTGATCTTATTCAGCATAGGAAAAATATTTCTGGCCGCTTCATTTGCTCCGAGATAGTTATCATTGAAGTCTATCGATACAAATCCCGTATCGCCCTTGTTGACCAGTGTTTCAACCGCAAGGTCAGTTACATCGTAAAGGCACAGCCTGTGAACGATGATGAGGTAGATCACCTGCGCGAACACATAGGACAAAGGCATAGCTTCGATCCCTGAAGGCAAAAACTTTCCTATGAAATAACTTAAAAACGAGACTGCCGCAGGGAACATCAGAAGTACGATGGTCTTGTTCGACACGTCGTTCTTTTTTATTAGGCTGTAGATCATCGCGATAAAGCTGATAACGATAAAGAACGTAATGATCACGTATGTCAAAGTGTGTGCAAAACCATATGTCTTTACAAGTCTGCCAACACCCTTTTCGATATCAAAACTTACAGTCTTATAGAAGTACGGCGTGTTTCCTATGGAAAGCACAAACGTAAAACTCAGCATGCTTAAGAGAGTCAATCCAACGCTCATCCATCTTTTCAGGTTGATGTGGCACAGGCTGAAGATACTCTGGCATATGAATAATGCGAGAAAACACCCGCCGATATAAGTGACTTTCACGGCCGTCAGAGCTGTGTCGAGATTCCTCGAGTGAGCTAGGATCGAATAACCCAGATTGGCAACCGGAATAAAAGCGAAAATGAGTGTGATATGCACATCAAAATGCTTGTGCCAGATTGCCAGATATATGATCGTCAGTATGATCGACAAGCCGAATAATATTTCGTAATACGCAGTCACTTTACAAGCTTCCTTCTATATTATTAATTCTGATTTTAACATCATTGTCAGTTTTAATGCTGAACAGAATATTTATTATTTGTAACGTTAAAATATCCCTCGGTCTTCTTTTTGAATATGACCGCGAAAATAATCCCTATGACTATGGCAATAAGATGGATGATCATCGAGGGAACACCGGCCACGCCGGCTATATCCGGCATTATTGCAATAGCCATTGTCGGTATTGCAATCCCAATAAGAGTATAAAACGATACCTGCCTGAACAGTTTCCCGAATCCGTATGTCTTTCCCATAACAAAAAGGATATATATGCCGACCGGCATGAATGAGAATGCAAGTCCCGAAGCACCTGAGACAGCAAATGAAT
>Ga0247609_10004955_pt1 | contig 13167 bp, 10 predicted proteins | sample 172DNAGHGlowgp2_FD_193487 | JGI IMG/M metagenome (GOLD analysis project Ga0247609, IMG submission 193487) | Sheep rumen microbial communities from Palmerston North, Manawatu-Wanganui, New Zealand - 1728 DNA GHGlow gp2 | ecosystem: Host-associated > Mammals > Digestive system > Stomach > Rumen ...
AAAGTTATTTTATATAAATTAATATCAGATAAATATTTATCTAGTATTTGTTGCTCAACTTCTTTATTTAACCCAGATACTTTGAAGTTTTCTTTACCACAGTTTTTATAAGTATCGCTATCATAATCATAGTCTTCACAAGAAACTTTTTCAGCGTAGTATTCTATTTCTATAATGTTATTTTCTTCTTTGATACTATTAATCTTATTTATTGCTACAGAAGGGCCTTCTGTACCATCTCTATATGGTAAAAATATAATACTATCAGAATCTTTTACGTAATAATATTCCCAATAATCTTTTCTCATATTTTCAGCAAATAGTTTTTTTAAAGCATCAACATAATCAGAATATGGTATAACATAATACTTACTATTTCCATTACAATAATAATAATTATCGGTACCTTCAAATAATTCGTAATATTCATATTCTTTATAAGATCTATGTTCCCAACTATTTAATTCATTTTTCAGAATAACTTTACAAGTTTCTTCTTTATAGTTATTATGTTCTAATAAATATTTATATGTTACCTCTAATTTATTGCTAATTGAATAATTTGCAATTGTATTGGAATCGATATTATAGTAAGATAATAATTCTTTAGCATCTTTTTCAGTTAATTCCTTTTTACTGCTCTTAGCTTCTTCTTTTTCATTCTTTTTTAAATTATTATTTTCTTTAACCGGTTTTTCATTTTTTTGTTCTAATATATTATTATTTTTAGCACCTAGTACAAAACCTAAAGCAAATACTAATATTATAATTATTGCTACTAATACTATTATTAATTTGTTTTGTTTTTTTTCTTTTTCCATTTTACACCTCTTCTATTATGATAATTATATAAAATAAGAATAGATATTGCAATCTATTCTTCTATTACATTATTATATTTATCAAAATGAACATCTATTACTTTGCGTGAAGCTAGATAATCACACATGTGAACGAATTTTTGCTCTACGCTTTTAGGAAGAGGTAGAATAACATTGCTATAATCACTAGTATTAAACTTTCCCATATGACTTGATATACAATCACATACTAATTCTAGTTGTTCTTTATTTAAAGTTAATTCTTTAGAGTGTTCTTTTATAAAGTCTACAGCTATTAAAGGGTGATCGAATCTAGTATATTTTTCTTCTATTATTCCTTTTTTCACTCCATCATGCAATACTAGAGAAAAAACTATTAAATCTTTTATTTCTGGTTTAAATTTATATATTCCAAATAATTCTATTGCCATTCTTACTGCGGCTTTAGTATGTCTTATTAATCCTCCATCGCCTAAAGCGTACCCAGGATGATATTTCCCAGTACTACTTGCTGCTATATGAAAGAAATAATCAGGAATATAATTTATCATTATTTCTAATGATTTTCTTATATTTTCATCTTTTATATAATTTAATTCTTGCTCAAATGCTTTTATTTTATCCATATTATCACCTATTTATCTGCTGATAAGACACTTAAAAAAGCTTCTTGTGGTATTTCAACATGTCCTACCATTTTCATTCTTTTTTTACCGGCTTTTTGTTTTTCTAGAAGTTTCTTCTTTCGAGATATGTCGCCTCCATAGCATTTAGCTAAAACGTTTTTTCTCATAGCACTTATTGTTTCTCGAGCAATTATTTTTGAACCAACACTTGCTTGCAAAGGTACAATAAATAATTGTCTAGGTATAATTTTTCTTAAGTTTTCAACAATCTTTTTTCCTCTATTATAAGCAAAATCTTTATGAACTATTAAACTTAAAGCATCAACCACTTCACCATTTACCAAGATATCCATTTTTACGAGATTAGAAGCTTTATAACCAGATAATTCATAGTCGAAAGAAGCATAACCTTTTGTCATACTTTTTAATTTATCAAAAAAGTCATATACAATTTCTGATAAAGGTATTTCATAATGAATATCAACTCTTTTTTCATCTATGTAGTCCATTGATACATAATTACCTCTTTTATCTTTACATAATTCCATAATAGGTCCTATATACTCTTTAGGAACGAATATATTAGTTTTAATATAAGGTTCTCTTATTTCAGAAATATTTCCTCTATCAGGGAATTTAGATGGTGAATCTATTAATACTGTTTCTCCATTAGTTAAATCTACCTCGTAAATAACAGACGGAGAAGTTGCTATTACATCTAGATTAAATTCTCTTTCTAATCTGGTCATAATTATATCCATATGTAATAATCCTAAAAAACCTGTACGGAAGCCAAAACCTAAAGCTTCACTAGTTTCAGGTTCGAATGTCAGAGACGCATCATTTAATTGCAATTTTTCTAGCGCTTCTCTTAAAGCTGGGAATTTATTTGGCTCAACTGGAAATATACCACTATATACCATTGGTTTCATTGGTTGATATCCTGGTAGTTCTGTATTTGCTTCACTTCTTATAGTGGTTATGGTATCTCCTACTCTTACACTTCTTATATCTTTTATACTTCCAGCTATCCAGCCAACTTCTCCTGATATTAACTCTTTTCTTATTTCTTCTTTAGGATGATTAACACCTAATTCAGTTATTTCATAGACATCTTTAGTTGCTAACATCTTTATTTTATCTTTAGAAGTAATCTTTCCATCAAAAACTCTTACTAAAGCTATTACACCTCTATAAGAGTCAAAATGACTATCAAATATTAAAGCTCTTGTAGGGGCATCGTTGTTAATGTTAGGGGCAGGTATTCTTTCTATTATTGCTTGAATTAATTCTTCTACTCCTTCACCTGTTTTACCACTACATAATAATACTTCTTCTTCTTTAAATCCTAATACTCTTTTTAATTCATCTAATACTCTTGGAACATCAGCATTAGGTAAATCTATTTTATTTATAACAGGTATTATAACTAAATCATTTTGCATAGCTAAGTACAAATTAGCTAAAGTTTGAGCTTCTATACCTTGGGCTGCATCTACTATTAAAAGAGCTCCTTCACAGGCCGCTAAACTTCTAGACACTTCATAAGAGAAATCAACATGTCCCGGAGTATCTATTAAATGTAGAGTATAATCTTCATTATTATAATGATATGATAGCTCAACAGCATTTAACTTAATAGTTATACCTCTTTCTCTTTCAAGATCCATGCTATCTAGCATTTGATCTTTCATATCATGTTTATCCACTCCACCTGTTATTTCTAAAATACGATCAGCTAAAGTACTTTTCCCATGATCTATATGAGCTATTATTGAAAAGTTTCTTATATTTTCTTGTTTCATAGTTCTTCACCTGCAAGGAGATTATATCATATTATGAACAAAAGAAAAAGCTTCTACCAAAAGTATAAAGCTTTATATATTTTCTTATTATTTATTATCATCCCAACCATACATAGTAAATGATAGATTGGGATTTTCTTTATATTTTTCTAGGGCATATGCTTGATATTCCATTAATTTTTCTATTGGCTTTTCAAGAGAGTGCCATTCTAGTCCTTTAGTATAATCTGGTTCGTTATTAATTAGCTCACCATCATAATTTTTACATAAGAAGAAATAGCAGTCATAAACATCAGAAAATCCATTTACATTCATAATTTGAACTAATTCAAATTCTTTTAAGTCAATTCCAAGTTCTTCTTTAGCTTCTCTTATCATTGCTTCTTCTACGTTTTCACCTTCTTTAAGATGACCAGAAGGGATAACAAGATTCATATAATAGTTTTTATCTGGTTTAATACTTCTCTCAAGAAGTATTTTATTGTCTTTTATTATTAATAGATGAACCGCAACGCACACTTTAAATTTTTCCATATTTTTCCTCTTTTCTAATTGTTCTTCTATACAATATGATTCACCATTTTCCAATATATTGCAAGCTATGGCAAAATCTCTTATGGTTATATAGTTTTTACTTGTCAAATAGTAAAATGATAATTAATGGGTGCTACAATCTGCACCACTATCTGGATTAATACCACAAGTATAGTTTTCTATAGTGGCAAAAAGATTGCCATCCTTATATGTCCATGCTGTTAAACCTCCCTTTAATTACCTGTAAACGTGTGATTAACTTCTTCTGCATTTTCATCAGCTTGTATATACTCTACTTGAAATTTATAAACTAAGTTTTCTGTTTGACTAGGAATAATACTTGTAGATTCATCATTATATTCAACTCTTATTTTATACGTCTCGCTTGTATTCGCTCTTAATATATGATTTTTTTCTATAGTAATACCATCTGAATATGTAAGAGTGTATTCTATGTAATTAGGAGTAGTTATTTCTGTTACACCATCTGCAGCAAATACTTGATTGCTTATAAGATTTACCATTCCATCTATTGTCCCTGAGTTAACAACATCTACAGTAAATTCATAATAATCCCTAGGTCTTGGAAGTAGTATAGAATAAGTTATTAATGTATTATTATCATCTATTGTTGCTGACTGGCCTCCACTTTGAATAGGTACACTGCCTTCAGTAACTTGTATATTATCAAAATGTATATCCCAAGTATTACTAGCTACATCAGTAACTCCATTAATAGTTAAAGAGCTAGTTACACGTGCTACTCCTATACCTATAAATAATAATAGTATTAAGATAATACATATGAAAAGATTTTTTGTATTATTTCTTCTATACATACTTTCACTCCTATTATAATTTTATCATATTTATTTATTTTTATATATTTTTTATAAACATTTTTATATATTCTATAACACAAAAAAATATGTTGGTCTGTCCACAACATATTCTTTCCGTGACTCACTGTAAACTATAAGTTACTGACAGGTGACTTATAATTTCTTACCTATTTGTCACATATACATATTACTTAATAGTTTGACAAGAAAATATTAAAGATAAACTTTAATAAATGTTTTATTCATAAATGATGTAAATCATCAAGTTTGGAATATCTAAAATATTCCAAAGAATAAAACATAACACAAGGAAAATATATCTATTTTTTTCAAACATCCAAGAATATTTGAAAACAGTATTTTTAGAAACTAAAAATAAACTAGAATAAAATATATTCACCTAATAACAATTATCTATTAAGTATCTTAAGTATACTATTATTTATTATTAGTGTCAATAAATATATCAGATTTTTTTACTACTTGTCACTATTTATTTTTTAATCCAAAATTGCTTTAATTCTTCTAACACCTGCAGAAGAAGCTTCTTCTTTTTTGATATGGAAATGGCCAAGTTCTTTAGTGTTTTTTACATGTGGTCCGCCACATAATTCTTTAGAAATATTTCCTATTGAATAAACAGTAACACGATCAGGATATTTTTCAATAAACATACATTCTGCTCCAGAATTGATAGCTTCTTGTTTATCCATTTCTTCAACAGTTACATCTATTCCTTCCTCTATCCATTTGTTTACTAAATCTTCTGCTTGTTTCTTCTCTTCATCTGTTAATTTATGATCACAACTAAAATCAAAACGCATTCTTTCATCGGTAATATTTGATCCTTTTTGATGAACATCAGGTCCTACTACAATTTTTAACGCAGCATTTAGCAAGTGAGTAGCTGTATGATACTTAGTTTCTATTTCTGAGTTACCAGCTAAACCACCTTTAAATTTACCTTCTGAAGCTGTTCTACTCTTCTCTTGATGTTCTATAAATTTTTGTTTATAACCTTCAACATCTACTTCTATATTTTGCTCTTCTGCTAATTCTAATGTTATTTCTAGTGGAAAACCAAATGTATCAAATAAATGAAATGCAGTTTCTCCATCTATTTTTTTACTATTTTTAGTAACTTTTTCAAACATTCTTAATCCTTTTTCTAGAGTTTTACTAAATCTAGTTTTTTCATTTTTTAATTCTTCTATAACTATATTTCTATTTTCATTTATTTCGTTATAATACTTACTATATTGATCCATTATAGCGTTAGCTATTTCTTCTTCCCAATTAGAATTAATATCAATTTCTAAGGTCTTAGCATGTCTAATAGCTCTTCTAATTAATCTTCTTAATATATAACCCTGATCAGTATTCTTAGGTTTAATACCTGCTGGATCAGCTAGAATGAATACTGACGTTCTTAAATGATCAGCTATAATACGCATACTACGTTCATTTCCTTCGTATTCTTTTCCAGATATTCTAACTATTATATCGATAATATTCTTCCAAACAGATGATAAGTAATTATCATTAACGCCTTCTAAAATAGCAGTAGTTCGTTCAACACCCATGCCAGTATCAACATTCTTTTTAGGAAGTTCAATTACTGTTCCATCCGCTTTCTTCTCAAATTCCATAAAGACGTCATTCCATATTTCTACCCACCTGCTATCTTCAGGGTCAAATTCTTTTGGAATAGGATCGTTACTACGCCAATAGAACATTTCAGTATCAGTTCCACAAGGTCCTGTTTCGCCAGCTATCCAAAAGTTATCATCAACAGTTCTCGCTATTCTTTCTTTAGGTATTCCTAGGCTTAACCATTTATTATAAGACACTTCATCAAATGGTATTAAATCACTACCACCGTAAACTGTTACAGCAAGTCTTTCAACAGGAATATTCAATTCTTTAGTTAGGAATTCAAAGCTCCAAGGAATCATTTCATCTTTAAAATAATCTCCTAGTGACCAATTACCTAACATTTCAAAGAAGGTATGATGAAATGAATCTCCTACTTCTTCTAAATCATTAGTTCTAATACATTTTTGATAATCACATAATCTAGTACCATATGGATGTGCTTGTCCCATTAAATATGGTATTAGAGGCTGCATACCAGCAGTATTAAACAATACAGAAGGATCATTTTCAGGTACTACTGGAGCACTTGGTATTTGTTTATGACCTCTTTCTATAAAATAGTTTATATATAAATCTTTTAAATTCATTATTATCTTCCTTTCAATATTTCTTCTATTTGTTCATTTATTCTTTCGTTATTCTCAATCAAGTAATCATAATCTTTATAATCTTCTAATTCTTTTTCTGTAAGGTGATTTTGTTCTTCAATAGTAAGTTTACGATTAGATTTTTTACTACTTACTTTAATTACTATAATATTATAATCACTATTTTTTAGATTATTAATTTCATTTAATAATCTAACATCACTAATTATGATATTTTTAATATTAAGCATTTTATATACTTTGATATCATCTAACATCCTTTTGGTAAGAATGTTTTCATCAACCGCTCGTAGTTTATCGCCAGTAGTTTGTAAAAATTTACGTGGTTTATTATTATCATCACCGTCCCATAATCCTAGTTCTAAAGCAAATAACTTGATGTATTTACTTAAACTTGTAATTACGGAATTAGGCAATCTTTGTTTTAGGATGTTGGCAACATAGTTTTTACCACTACCTGCTTTACCAACTAATAAATAGATATTCATCTAATCACCTCCAAAAAATAAAACCACATTATTTGCAAGGAGCAAATAATGCGGTACCATCCTTATTTTTACTTAATTATAGATAACGGTATTACCGATTAATCTCTTAAGGTAGCTATTTCGTTAGTAACTGCTTAGTTTTCACCAACCACTAAGTCTCTAGAAAAGTATCCTAACTACTTTGTCTTCGTCATTGATTAATACAATGATTATAAGCTAAAAAGAGATTTTTGTAAAGTTTTTTAAGACTTCTTTAGAAAGCAAGTTTTAATTGTTACTCCAGGATATTTTACTGCTTTGTTCTTCTAATACCGGCTCTTCGTTATAGCTATCTGTCTCTTCTGTCTCTGGTTCCATTTCTACTTGTCGAAGTTCCTCTTCTAAAGAGCACTCCCAACTAATACTCTTTACATTTTTAGAGACGGGTATACTTTCAAGCAAATCAAGAAATGATTTATCAACATATTGAGTATCAGTTCTCAGTTCTTTATTTCCTGTAATAATTTTATCATTGTAAACTATAGCACCATATATCTTATCGTCATTTGGGCCTTTTTTATTATTTAATTCTATTATAGATTCTATTCCTTTAATAATGCGTTTTCTCTGAAAGAAGGTGATTTCTAACGGAACATAATATATAACATATTGATTAGCATGGTTTTCTTCAGTCGGAACATTAAATGTTCGAACTATAATACTATTAAGGTCCCTGGCGACATTATGAAAAAAATTTATGTCCTCTTCATATCGTAATTTTCCATAATATAATACCCAATTTAAGATACTAAACATTTCAATATGTCTATTCCCGTTTCTTCCAGACGAAACGTAACCAGCAACTTGGGATGGGGTTATTACTTCAAGGCCGATATCTCCGATTTTATCGTAATATAGTGACTTATTATTTAGACTTGTTTCAAAATAGTCTTTTAAATCCATACCATTCATAAGAGTTTTTAAAAAATCAATTTTGGCTTGGCGAGGAGCATAATAATAATAATCGTACATCAAGCTAATATAATTATCACTCTTGGCAATTTCTTCATAAAACACACTTGAAAAGTGCTTGTTTTTTAAAGGTCCTTTTAAATCATCGGTATATCTTAACATTTGCCAAAAATCTGGTTTTTTTAGTAAGTTTTCTATGAATTTAGGAGAATAATATGGCGAATTACAATAAGATTCTAAAAACATTGTGGTAAAATGGTAAGTTGAGGATTCTAAGATAAATTTCTCAATAATTCTTAAGTCTTGATTTTCTTGAAAATTAAATTCTAATAGAATTTGTCTTAAAGCGTTTTTTTCTCTATCTTTTATAAAACAATATGAGATTTTAGAAAATGCTTTATTTGATACTGTAAGAAGCTCTTCTTTCGAAAAAATATCAAATAGTAAAAGTTTGTTCTCATCAATTAGTGGTTCAATATTACTCATATATATTTTATTGGATATAATACTACTTTTGATATATTGGCAAAGTAGGATGTGAATAAGGCGATTGCTAATCGAAAGAGATTCTTGATTGCTTGTACTAGTATCAGAATTTCTCATTTCATCTAGAGACGCTTTAAAAACATCTGCTGAAAATATTGGATATCCATAATAACTAAATTCTAATAAAATTGTATCGAGTTTTGTTTGAATATACTTAACTATTTGTCTATTATACTTAAGCAGCATTTCGTCTTCTGTTAAACTGGTTGTATCACTTAGATAAAAAACTTTAATAAAGCTTATAACTTCTTCAAGCGATACGTGTTTTGATTCAATATGATTATAAATACTATTTAAATTATCTCTATATTCTCTAAGTGATTGTTTAAGCTTTATAGGTTCTATGTGTTTAAAAAATAGATTAGGTTCTTTTAACGGACTACTACTCATATTGTCACCCTCTATGTATTTATAATAAAAGAATAGCATATATCAAAGCAAAAGAGAAGAGACTATACTTAGTCATTTTAGCTAAGATATGTAAAGAATTTTTATTAATTCTTTATTATGGAGTGACAGTAATTATTTGGAATTAACTATACAATTATCTTCTCATTAATCCCATTGCCTTATCCACTCCATAAGGCAATCTTTCTAGTTCCCCAAACGCCTTTTTTCGAACTAAAGGGTTTTCGACAAGCGGGGTAAAGATGTTCCATTCTCCACTAGCAATCATTCCTAAGAACCCTACTAATCCTTTTTCTCTTGCTTCTCGAATCTGCTCCGCTGCATCAAAATACCCATTTTGTCCATAGAATTTCTCTAGATATTCTGCAACTATCGGATCAGAAAGACATTGTAATATAAAATAGATTGTTCTAAATGTTTTATTGTCTTCAGTATTATCATTTTTTATTTGTTCTATTACATTTACTCCTGATGGATTTTGAGTAACAAAGTCAAGAACTTTGCTCTTTAGATTTGAAATACTAATAAAATCTATAAATTGTTGTTTACTTCTTATAACTTCATTGGAACTTTCTAATATAATACGAGCTAGTAAGTCTAGCGCTGGACGAGTACCCATGAGCGATATGTTTTCTGTTTTATATTCCGCTTGATCAGCTATTATTCTTAAAATCTCAGATTGTAAATCCAAATAAAATGATTCTTCTATCCAATACGAGAATTTGATATCGGGATATTTTCTTTCCAAGCCGACTGTTTTTAAGTAGGGAACAACCATTCCTGGTACTCCTTGCCATATATCTAAGTCAACTCTGGTAATTCCTTTCTCCCTTAAATCGTTTTTTAGCAAATATTCTACTGCATCACAGTGAATTATCTCTTTTATTTTTTCTTTTGCTGGCGCCGGGAATTGTGGCCGGACAAATCTATTGAATAGTTCTATTACATTTGGATTATATTCAATAGCATGAATTTCTTTTATTTTTTGGGGATGATCGTGTAATAGTCTAAAATGAGAGTATCCTATACCTAAACCACCTGTATATACTACTTCTCCGTCTTTTTTTCTACCTTTATCTACAGCAGCTATATCTTTAAATCTTGAATCGTGTTCATACTGTTCTTGTACTTCCGAAGCCATCCATAGTTCTCCAGATTTGGTACATAGGGATTGAAATAAAATATCCTGATTAGTATAGTAAAGATTTAACTGCCTAATTAAATCTTTATCTCTACTATCTTGATTTTTTTTTGAAAGTCGGTTTCTGAATTGCGGTTTAAAAAGTCCATAACCTACATCTCCAATATAAACGGGTGATCTCATTTTTATTGTACTTCTGTAAGGATCTTTTCTTATCATTGAAGCAGCAAGATATTGTACTTTTACCCCTTTAGGAAGTTTCATATTTTTCCAATCATAGTATGCCAAGCCCATTTTTATATAATCATTAAAGCAAAGTGTTTCAATCTCTGCGTCTAAAGAACTCTTAGCCATATTTTGTATTGTTCCTTTTATACTTGAATCTATAGTTATCATAAGTCTTCTCCTCTTTTTTGGGTGTTATATTATCACTATATGAATTAAATTTCAATTTTTTCAATAAAAAAAGAAGACTATAAGTCTTCAAATTTATTATGACGCATATTGTATGATAGGAAGATTGCTGTTACTAAACTTAAACCCACTATCATAAATAGTAATATTAAGAAATCTCCTGTTTGAGGATTTTTAACATCGACATCTTGCATGACTTGATTAATGTCCTTATCTGTACTCATAGTCTTTTTTTCTGGATTTATAACTTCTATATTAAGTATATATGTATTTTCATTTATTGTAGTTTTTATTGTAGTCTTACCTACTTTAATAGGAATAACTATTCCTTCTACAACACTGGCTACAGATGGGTCAGATACCTTCCAATTAGTGTAATTAGAAAGAGAAAAATACTCGTTGATATTAAAATCTGTATCAGTAATTTTTATTTCATAATTTCTAGAAATATCCTCTGCAAATACTATTAGTGGAAAAAATAGTATTAATAAATAAAGCAGATACTTTTTCATAGATACACCTTCTATTCTCTATATTCATTTTATCATAGTAATTGTATATTAAGAAATAGAAAAAAATAATACTAGCTTTCTTTATTATAACTTTTTTATATATTATTTTTTTCAATTAATTTTTCTGTTAGATTCGTTTTACGCATATTTGAATAATCATTATTTATAGCTGTTAAAAATGCTTCTTTTTCGCCGATTATTACCAAGCTTTTTTTTGCTCTTGATACACCTGTATATATAAGTTTGTTATATAACATCTTATAGTACGATTTTGATATTGGCATAATAACATGTGAGAATTCAGAGCCTTGACTTTTGTGTATAGTTATAGCGTAGGCGTGTTTTATATTATTTAAGTCTTCTCTATTATATAATACTTGATTTCCATCAAAATCAATTGTTAAGATATCTCTTTTGGTTGGAGCTTGCACAGTTGTAATATTTTTTATATACCCTATATCGCCATTAAAGACATTATTATCAGGATCATTAACTAGTTGCAGAACTTTATCTTCTTCCCTATATATTACATCACCATATTTTATTTCTTTTTTTTCTTTATCTTTAGGATTAAAAATATTTTGTAATAATACATTTAGATTATCTATTCCATTTTCTCCTTTATACATAGGAGCTAAAATTTGAATATCATTTTCATTAAGTCCTTTTTCATTACTCATTAAACATATTTTTTTTATCATTTCTTTTATTGTTGGCCCTGATGCTTTCAAAAAGTTATAATCATCTTTTTGATTGGTAAAATCAGGATCTATACTTTTATTTTTAATTTCTCTAGCAAGAACTGGAATATAAGAGTTTTCACTTTGACGATAGATATGTTCTAGAGGGATGTGAGTAAAAAGATTACTATTTATAATATCATTTAATATCATTCCTGGTCCAACTGATGGCAATTGATTAGAATCACCTACTAAAATAAGTTTTATATTATGATTTATTCCCTGTAGTAAAGAATAAAATAGGAAAGTATCTATCATAGATGTTTCATCTACTATTATTAGTTTATGATAATTCTTATTATATTCATTTATTTGAAATTCGTTTGTTTCTTTGTTCCATTTTAAATAACGATGAATTGTTGAAGCAGGTAAACCAGTAGATTCACTTATTTTTTTAGCAGCTCGGCCTGTGGGAGCAAGTAAAGCTATTTTGGTTAAAACATCACGGGGATTAATATTATTAAGTCTGATATAAAGTTGGACAATCGCATTAATAATAGTTGTTTTACCAGTTCCTGGTCCACCAGTTATTATGCTAACTCTATTTTCTAACGATTTTCTAATAGCATCTTTTTGCTCTTTATTATATTTAACCCCTTTTTCTGCTTCAAGATTTATTAATAGATTATCAAAATTATTAATTATTTCTTCATTATGATTGTTAATTAGTAATAGGTTTTCTGCTATCATTTCCTCGTATGTATAATAATCTTTTAGAAAGTATTTATCAATATCCGCTAATATTAATTCTTCATTTAGTATTAATTCGTTTAAGTAAGTTGAAAACTCATCTTCTTCAATAAATATTTTAAATTCATTTCTTATAAAAGAAAATAAATCTTGTTTAGAAGAATATGTGTCCCCATTTTTCATCCCTAGTCTTTTAAAAGATTCTATTATACAGGCTTTTACTCTTTCTTTTGCATCAGCTTTTTTATTATTTAAAAAGATACTATCTATTTTCGAAAAATCTATTATATCTATTAGGGAATATATATTTTCTTCGACAATACTAATAGAGTTCTCACCATATTTATTTATTATAGCCAAGCTTTCATTAACACTAAATCCTTTT
>Ga0247609_10004958_pt1 | contig 13165 bp, 13 predicted proteins | sample 172DNAGHGlowgp2_FD_193487 | JGI IMG/M metagenome (GOLD analysis project Ga0247609, IMG submission 193487) | Sheep rumen microbial communities from Palmerston North, Manawatu-Wanganui, New Zealand - 1728 DNA GHGlow gp2 | ecosystem: Host-associated > Mammals > Digestive system > Stomach > Rumen ...
TGGCAGGGCCTTCTCGATCTATAACTTTATTTGTTCTTAAAATATCTAAAGCCGTCCTCACTTGGCCCTCAGATAAAGAAAGAAGTTTTGCTATTTCAGGTCGAGATATAGTGGGTGTTTCGCGTATGACAGCTAATACAGCTTTTGTGCGTTCTTCAATTGCAGCTTTTCGCTTTGTTTTAAGTTGTTTATCAGGTTGTTTGTCAGGTTGTTTTGGCAAAACAACCTGATCTATCTCAACTAAAGGAAGCGTTACAATCGTCTTATCAGGCTCATTTGTTTCAGTATTGCCGAAGAACTCCTCAACATTCGGCTCCACATAGCCCGCCTGTTCCCATATATCTGCCATCCATGCCTGCGTAGGAGGAGGTGCTGATCGTGCCGGGCGGCGGATTCAAGCCCTCGATTTGTGAGGTCATATACTGGTTTGCGGTCGCCGTCATGTCGATTTGTTCTCTGGCTGCATTTTCTAATATAAGGCTGAAAAACATATTATCACCGCCTTTACTTTTCTAAGGAAATGATGTATAATAGGGATAAGCCAGCTATAAAGCAACGGAAGGAAATGAGTCCCTATGAAAAGGATATTTACACTGTTAATGACTGCGGTATGCTTGCTGCTGTTATCCTCATGTCGTGGATTGCCCCCCACTATTGCGGAATATCAGCGAAGAGATGACGAGGCGGCAGCAAAGGTTTTGCAAGAGAACCGACAGTCTTTCATAGATAAGGTCAGTGAGACATACGGGAGCGGCGCTTCTCTGCGTGATATAGAATGTGTGAGGATACGTCCGGAAAAATTTACTCCCGGCTATGCGTCGTACTACGAAGAACTCAAGGCAACACTTACCATTGACGGAACGAACTATACAGCATTGTATGGCTGCAAAACCGGTACTCTGAGAGATTCCATTCATACCGATGCAATCTGCTCGGAACTGACAAATGCTCTTCCGCTTGATCATAGTAAAATCGTAGATATCACTATTCCGAGAGACAGCGGTTTTGAGGATCATGGAGAGCAGCGGACATTTCCCTGTGAGGTAAAGGATCTTGATGATGCGCTCACTTCCGATGACAGGGGATACGCGCCGATTGACATATGGATATACACATCAGAGGATGTAAGCGGCTTTACGGAAGCGGATTTCAGTTTGATACCTGAGATAAACAGGATCAAAGATTCAACATCTCTTGATAAGATAACTATTATATCGCTCACCGACAATAGTGCGCTTGCCAAACTGAAGGAAGAGATGACAAGAGATATACTTTGTATTGATCATCTCAAAGACGTTAGCCAAATAGAGGAGTTTTTTTGCGAGTATCATATGACAAATGCTGTGATCGTGAAAAACGATTTCGATATATTTGATGAAAGACCGCATTGTCTGACCGTCAGAAAAATCAAAGAATGAATATGTACAAGGGCAGGATTGCTCCACCCCATCACACATTAAGCGCATTCCGTGTCTTACGATAGATCTCCAGCCGTGACAGTGACTTCGGACTATTATTGGTCTGGTTCATTGTGCGGCTGTTGTCATTATTGTAAGGAGTAACCACATATATGCACACACAGAACAGTATAAATTTAACCTTCCTAAATCTGAAAGGCTTTGATACATCTACACTCATAGGTCTCAATGCCGCTCTCCATTGGCTCAAAACCGCAGAGGTCGACTGTCTAATGCACGGAGAAGGAACCGGAGATTCATTTGATATCATGGTCGCTGAGATGAGAAGACCAATGTTGATAGCAAGTGTAGAGGAAGCAATCACAATACTTGAAAAAGAATGAATAGCATTACCAAATAAGGTATGCTTCGCGTTGGATTTTACTGTGTAAACCGTTACGGTTTTAATCGATAAAGTTCAGCCGCTAAAGATACTCCTCAAAGAGTTGTGAGTATTCACTTTCTCTCCGAGGATTATTTTTTACTCATTATTATTGTTCTCCAGCATCGTTCCAATACCATCAATACATCTTAATCTGATGTACTCACTGACAGACTTACAGCCTGCTTCTCTAGCTTTTCTTTTGAACAGTTCAACTTCTGCCTCCGTTACCCGGAGGCGTATTACTGTTGAACGTACGGTGGATGGATCTGGGGCTTTGGTTCTCATTGTTTTTGGCCTCCTTAGATTATAATTCGTTATTATTAGCTCGCTACACATCATACTATTCAATATCCATTCGGATTCTTCCGCTGCCAGTTCCAGCTATCACGGCACATCTCTTCAATGCCGTATTCTGCTTTCCACCCAAGCTCTGTCCACGCTTTACTAGGATCAGAGTAGCAGGTAGCGATATCTCCCGGACGTCTGTCATCAATCACATATGGAATCTTGACATCATTGACTCTTTCAAAGGCTTTCACAATATCAAGAACACTGTATCCTTTGCCTGTGCCGAGATTATAGATTTCCACGCCGCAATTATTCTGAATCGCATTCAGAGCCTTGACATGACCTTTTGCTAGATCCACAACATGAATATAATCTCTCACACCCGTTCCATCTGGTGTATCGTAATCATTGCCGAAGATGTGAAGCTTGTCTCTCTTCCCAACCGCAACCTGTGTGATATAAGGCATGAGGTTATTGGGAATTCCGTTCGGATTTTCGCCAATCAAGCCAGATTCGTGCGCTCCAATCGGATTAAAGTAGCGGAGGAGGACGATGTTATAGGTTGGATCTGCCGTGTGGATATCAGTAAGTATCTGCTCAATCATCCACTTTGTCCAGCCGTATGGATTGGTACAGATTCCCTTGGAACAGTTCTCGGTAATTGGGATAGTCTGAGGTTCACCGTACACAGTCGCTGAGGAACTGAAAATAATGTTCTTGATATCGTGAGAACGGAGAGCATCGATAAGATTTAGCGTTCCAGTAATATTATTGTCGTAATATTCATGCGGCTTTGCAACCGATTCTCCAACTGCTTTGAGTCCGGCAAAGTGTATGCAGGCATCTATTAGATGCCTGTCAAGGATAGCATTAAGAGCTTGTTTATCCCGAATATCAGCTTCATAAAATTCGATAGATGTCCCTGTTATCTTCTCAACACGTTCAAGAGATATTCTGCTTGAATTGCAGAGATTATCTACTACTACAACCGAATGTCCAGCTTTTATTAATTCTATTATTGTATGGGAGCCTATATATCCTGCTCCGCCTGTTAGTAAAATTGTCATTCAATCACTCCTGATAATGATAGATATTTTAAGTGATTAACAAGTCAATTATATTTTTTCTGTACAGCACAAAAGTAGATAATCCAAATCACAATCAATTGGACATATACACTCACTTACTATCCCATATCGTGATTATGTTTTTACCGTTGTAGTAATCATCCATAATAGAGGCAATAGTATTGGTAACATCATTGCTTATGGTATAATCATTCTTATGTTTTTTGTACTGAATGCAAAAAGTCAACTAACTCGTGCCTTATACCTACGCCATCAAATTGATAAAAATACGTTTTATTCTCAGAAGGATTATCATATCTAATTACAAAATAGTTGTTTTTTCACCATGAATCTGTAATATAAACGTATCCTTTGGTTCCGGATATGACTAATTGTCCTTCTGATTTTACTACTCACTCATCTTTCATGCTTGCAGTAGCGTTAATACCTTCATTTCTCATTTCTATTGAGTGTTCTTCTGATTAATGATATTCCGTATTTAAAGATTTTTATATCCGATAAAAATATGAGTCCTAAAGACAAAATAGAAATCATTATAGCATTTAATCCACATAAACCTTCAAACAAAGCTGAAACAATCAATAAAGAAAACTGAAAAGTCAGGCGTTTGAGATCAATATCAATATTAATGTGTTTTTGAACATTCAACATCCGTATTATCATAATTATTAAATAACTTACAGCGGTTGCTATAGATGCCCCTGTCCCGCCAAATGATGGAATTAGAATAATATTTAATATAATATTAAATATAGCTCCAACTACCGTTGATACCATTAGCATTCTATTATCTTTCATTGCATTATAAAATGTACCAAAATAGGTAGCAATGCAGCCAAATGTTGCAGCTAATAATAATAATGGGACAAATTTCCATGCAGAAAAGAAATCTGATTGTAAAAGAAGTCGACACATTAGTTTGTTGAATATAATCAATACGTCACAAATCAAAATGCAAAAATAAGAATAAACTCTAAAAACATTCGAAAAAAAGGCTTTACTATTCTTTTGATTTATTTCTAAAGCTGTAGAATACTGCCACGCTTGTTGAAAGACAGAAGTAACAACATTAATCATTGCAGGTAACTTACTTGCAGCTGTGTATAATCCTGCGATTCCAGGTCCACAAAAACACAATATTATATATCTATCTGATAAGCTATTAACCCACCATGAGAGCATATTTGGAATACTTGGTATACTATATTGTAACATTTTTTTTTCAATTTTAAAATTGATATTACATAATCTAAAGTATTTGTACTCTTTAGACAGTATAAATGCAAGAATTCCACTAACACCATATCCTATGGAAAATGAAGATAAGTAGGCTGTAATACCGCCTTTGAGCAAAACTAATAAAACTATATTTGAAATCACAAGTAAAAGAGAATTTATTACTCCATATGCTGCATATCTTCTGATATGTCCAAGGCCTCTAGCAAATTGAGATGTAATCTTATAAAAGGTTGTCGTAATATATAAAATTAAAAAATGAATAGCATACTCATAATCAAAAATATAATGCAAAATTATACTTAATATTGTTACTAAAACAATGCCTATTCCGGCAGTAAAAATTGAATTAACAAATAATGCGGAATGCTCAGCTTCTTCATCTAATGAAAATCTATACAATGCTTCAACAATGCAAAGAGTAGCCAAAGGCAAAACAATTTCTATAGTGTTGTTGAGTAATTCAGCAATTCCATACTGATCAGTGGTAAGCGTGTTTGTATATAACGGCATCAAAAAGAACGATATTAATTTTACAAGTATATTTCCTGCTGCAAAAACTAGAGTATTTGAAGCTAATACTTTATATTTAGAATCCATTTTCAATCGAACTGCCTTTTCCACTTTGTGATTTCTTTAAAATTAAGCCCTGTTATTTCAGTGTTCCATTCAGACATAATCATCTTTTCAAGCATGGACATATTCTTTCTATCTATGCATTTAAATGAATAAGAAGCTGCCATTTCTTTGGCTCTATAATCAATAGATATAACTATTGTCCTGCATTTATGTTGCATTGCATATATTCCACCGTGTAAACGATTCCCTACATAGTCAATATCTTCACTCAATACTTTTCCATAGGCCAAAAGATTTGGAGCAACAACAGTTATTTTATCAATTCCATCAAATTGACTAAAATACTCAATATCTAATAAACTCTGTGGCCAAAAAAGCACTTCATCATAGCAACGATTCAAAACATCAATCATTAATTGATCATTTTCCTTATCTGGTTCGTAACTGGTTAACGTAAATATGACACGTTTATTCTTCTTAGAAGGTATTTCACTACAAAAATCTGGCGTTAACCCCCATAAAGTTGGGCAGCCAGTATTCATTGCCCTAAATCCTAAATCTTCTAAAAATGATTTTGTTTTTTCGTCTCTTACACTATGAATATACTCATCTGATAGAACTTTTTTAAATAATCTTTTTGTATATGTATTTACTTTTTTACTATTAATACCTATTCCTGTACCAACACAAATTGTATTTCTAGCTATTTTAGTATTAAACCCAAAAAGATTCCATGCTGGTTCTGGGCGCAACATATTTGTATATAATATATTAGTTCCACATAAAAATTTGAGGTCGGCATTTTCGTATATTTTGTTTTTTTTCATAATAAGATTCTGCCACCAATAGAAAGTTGGAGTATGTGTCGGGAATGTCATTATATAATTATCATTAAATATTTCTGGCCAATTACATCTAATTGATTCATTGATTATTTCATCCCCGGTATTTAGTGTGGCCACACCAGTATCGAATAAAAGTACAGACTTCATAAAAACAGCCTCCTTAATTGTTATCCTTACTCAACGATCACTCCAAAATAATTCATACGGAACAATTGCATTCCATTCGGGTCGTAGTAATAACAGTGCTACATTATAAACTATAACACAAAAAGTGATTAACAAAAGCCACTCCACTCTGTTACGTTGGTTTTTGATCGATGAAATCATATTAGAAACGGATATAATAGAAAAAATCCAATAATACTGAACCATTCTATCAATAATAGATGCCCTTGTTGATACTAAAGATAAACCAGCAGCTACCAAAAGAAACATTAATTGAACTTCTCCATCTCTATGATAAACAAGCAATTCTTTCGTTTGGTTTTGATTTGGTATATGAGATTCATCTATAACACTATTATAGTTCAGTATATACGCTAGTAATAAAAAAAGACATGGAATAATTGCATGTATAAAATCTGATAGATTATTAGCAGAACTCGCCTCAGTTAACATATAATGCGAATAATAAGATGGTAAGTGGCTTAGAACTAAGCTTAATAACGGCCCAAAAAAAACATATACAACAATAACACCAAATAATACTTTGATTATAGATTTACTATCAAATTTCATATAAGAAAGCGGTAACGCGAAAAAGAAAATCACAGCAGAAAAGTGGAATGTCATAGCTAATAAAACTAACATTATAAACAGTATGTTTTTCCTTCTTTTAAGGAAAACATATGCTACAATAATTATTGAAACGGCCATACTTTGACGTATTCCACTAAGAAAAAAATAATAGAATCTTAATCCTATAAAAAGGAATAAACTATACTGCCAATTCTGTGATAAATTCATTATTCCATATCCGATGCATCCTATACAAATTATAGCAGTTATTATAAATAAAGCTTGATAATCATCCCAAATCATTCCTATTATTTTATTATAGATTTGATAACCGACTTCAAAACGTGAACTAGGATCGGTAAATGATGACATATTGTGTAATCTATTATATAATTCAACGTAACTTGGTGTATCATTTCCAACATTTATGCTTTTAAACCCCATTATTATTGTAAATACGCACAAAAACAAAGCGCATTGTTTTTTTGAATTTTTATTCTGAAGACTAGTGAAAGCTAAAATCATCATCAGGCTCAAATACAACCACATTTAAACACCCTCATATTATTCTTAATCATTCTCTCCTCAACAAGCCCCATATTTTCAACGGTTTTCTGTCAAACCATTTGATATCCCGAAATCCAGTAAAAATAGAAAGAAGCGCAAAAGCGTCGCCACAGGACGGGCGAGGCCCATTGCAATGATGCTGAGAACGAGCGATGCTTTTGTGATATCTTCTCTTTTTGTATTATACCATGTTTTATAGTTATTGTCGATACTTCAAGGCTTGTTTTGGAGTGAGGAGAGACTAATTATGTATTATTCTTGCAGGCACACCAACTGCCGTGCAATTATCTGGAATATCATTAAGCACAACTGCATTAGCACCTATCTTGCAATTATCACCAATCCTAATATCTCCCAAAATCACTGCTCCAGATCCAATTATACAGTTCTCACCGATACGAGGACCATTTGCATTTCCAATAGTCACATTCTGATATATTTTGGTTCCTTTTCCAATCACAGAGTTTTGATGCAATACAATACCAATTCCATGAACTATTTCTACTTCTTCCTTAATATCAGTTGTATATGGAATAGAACAATTGAATTGAAGATATATGTAACGATTGATTATTTTTGCTAATATGATTAGATGGTGAAAGTAGCACCATCGTTCCATTCTATAGAACTTCATTACTATACCATAGTTTTTTTTCATTTTAACCTCCCATGTCTAAATACAGCCTTTCTACTCTTTTAGATTCATTTTCTATATTAAACTGACTTAGGGAGAATTGATTTGATGCTTCATTTCTTTTTTCATCACTCAATCCAATAAAGCGCATTATCTTGTCACTCCATTTTTGGGCATTAAGGGAAAGATAATCAACTTTATTAACCTTGACATCCTTGGTTATAGAATCACTAATTAAACAAGGTAAGCCAGCCGCCTGTGCTTCGACAATTGTAACCGGTAGACCTTCTTTTATGGATGGGAGAATAACTAAATCAACGCCCTGAAGAATGATATTTACATCCTCCCTTCTCCCTAAAAACACACACTTCTCATAGCAGTTGTTTTCTTTAAGATCATCTTCAAATTTCTCTTTTTCAGGACCATCACCGACAAAAATATACTTGTATTTCAAAGGCGTACGTTGTATAACATCTATAAGGAAACTATGATTTTTAATTGGTGAGAAATTAGATATATGAGCCACAGCAATAAAGTCATCAATCTTTAGTTCGCTTCTAATTCTCTTTCGAATTTTAGGGTTAAACCTATAAAGTTCTATATCAACGGCATTGTAGATTAATTCAAATCCTTTTAAACTTTTATAATTAGATCCATATAGGAATCGTGCAGCTTCATTGGAACATGCCCAATAATGATTTGCCAGTCTTTTAATTCGTAAAGTTAATAGGCAATTTACTGATGCTTTCACACGGTTTTTAGATGTCATAGTGCTGTGGCTATGAACAATAATATGTTGAATACCATATCTTTTAGCGTACCTTATTGTAAATTCTGAAATCGTCGGAGAATGAAGATGTGCTATTATGTATTTGTTAGAGTACTTTTTGAAAAAAACTTTCATTCTCTTATTGGCTTGAAAAAATGACTTCGCAAGAGGTTTGCCAGTGTAAAAAACCTTTCCACCCATTCTTTTAATTTCCTCTTCATAACTGTCTTCTCTTTTTTCTGTGACGAGGAAATCAAACTGTACTTTATTTTTGTCAATATTCTTATACAGATTCATTATCATAGAAGAAACACCAGACATAATAGACAGATTATCGACTATTTGTAGCACTCTTAACGGCTTTATTCTATTCATTCATCAAATGCCTGCCTTCTCATAATTTTTCTTCTTCAGCACACCATAAAACATATTCCAGCAAGCATACCACAGTGCAACTGCGCTCGGCTTTTCATCGCACATATGGAATAAATCATAATGGCTACGAAGTTTCTTACTCAGTTTATCATGGCTTATGCTCTTCTTACGCACTCTGTACTTTGCCAGACATTTCTTTACAAGGTAACACTTGGCATCAGAATCTTTATGAAACAGTTTCAGTCGAATAGCATAGTCATTATTCTTCTTAATATCCTTGATCTGAATCAAGCCAAAATGCTTTGCGCTGTACATCATAGTTAACTGACCAATGTAATCATAGTTGTACATTCTTCTCTTATCTACCATCTTAGGACCGCTAACGTAGATATTCAGCGAATTGCCTTCTTCATCAATCTTTTCGTACTCATGATAGGAGAAAGCAAAGTTATGTTTCTTCATGAACTTGATCTGCCACATTAGCTTGTCTGGGGTCCAGAGATCATCAGAATCGAGGAACGCAATCCATTCACCTTGTGCCTCACGCATTGCTCTATTTCGTGTTAAAGCGGCCCCACAATTCTTCTCATTCTTAAAGTACTTAATGCGCTTATCAGATAGAAATGGCATAACTACTTCATCCGTATTATCGGTAGAACAGTCGTCAACAATGAGCAATTCCCAGTTCTTATACGTCTGGTCAATTACACACTGAATCGACTCTGCTATGAAGTTGGCTGTATTCCAAGATGGCATTATTATTGAAACGAGTCCATCAATCATTAGTTATAATCCTTTCCTAAAACCGCAGCTACAGTACGAAACATCGTCAAAATCTCACGAAGGAATCTGAATCTTCTCACAGACTCTAAATTCCATTTCATCTTAGCTGGTAGAACTTCTTCTATATAAACCTTATCCACATCATCAGCAGCGGACAGCAGTGAGTACTCATCCTTATACCTTATACTCGCTTCACTCGTAATTCCAGCGGGCATCAAGAGTGTAGCATAGAATTCAGGTTTATATTTCTTCACATATTTAGTTACTTCCGGTCTTGTACCCACGAAACTCATGTCTCCGCTGATAACATCAAACACCTGTGGAAGCTCGTCCAAACGAAGATTTCTAAGCTTTGAACCTACCTTTGTTACTCTGCTATCATTACTCACAGTAACCGCAGTACCAATCTTATCAGCATTGGATATCATAGTTCTGAACTTGTGGATCTTGAACTTCTTGCCATAGGTCGTCACTCGTTCCTGTCGATAAAACACAGGCCCCCGGCTATCCAATTTAATAGCAACCGCAATAACTGCCATTGGAATTGCAGTAACGATCAGAACGATAATTGCTGCACACAAGTCAAAGGCTCTTTTCAACTCAAGTTGCCAACGTTTCTTATATAATCTCTCCCAATAAGGTCTAACCTCGGGAGTTTTCATAAAATTCGGTAATTCATCCCAACGTCTCAGCATTCTTAGCCCCTTATAACAGTTTTTAATGACTCGCACACATACTCCACATCCTCATCGCTCAAAAGAGTATGAAGCGGCAGTGTGATCAGGTTATGATAGTAATCATATGCATTCGGATAATTACTGCAATCTTTGCCATACGCCGTCATCATCGGCAGCGGCTTATAGTGAACATTGGTTGTCACACCAGCCTCTGCAAGCTTCACAATCAACTCATTTCGCTGTGCTTCTGTGATACCAGGAATTCTGGTTAAATACAAATGATTAGAACTGTCCACAGTATCCGTATGGTGAACAAGATGTGTGATACCAAGTTCATCGCAGACCGCATCGTATCTCTTGATGATTTCCGTTCTGCGTTCAAGAAGCCCCTTATACCTGTCAAGCTGTTTCAGACCAATAGCAGCCATAATATCAGTCATGTTGCACTTATACCAAGCACCGATGATGTCATACTCCCACGCACCGATCTGTGTTTTCGCAAGAGCGTCCTTGTTTTGGCCGTGGAGGGAAAGAAGCTGATAGAACTTATAGATCTCAGCATTATCTATACTGGGAATGGCTCTCCATGCGGCAGCGCCTCCTTCGGCGGTTGTAAAATTTTTTACAGCATGGAATGAAAAAGACGAAAAGTCTGCGATCGCTCCACAGTAAAGCTTCTGGCCTCCAACAACTCTGCTTGCGCCGAGACTGTGGGCACAGTCCGCAACAACAGCCACACGACCAATAGCAGACTGGATTCTGCTGCTCAAATCAGCTAATGGATTACTGTGGTCATCAAGAGGTGTAAACAGGTTTCTATTTCTCTCAACGATCTCGAAAATCTTATCATAGTCACAGACGATACCGCCGAGGTCAACCGGTATGATCGCCTTTGTCTTCTCTGTGATTGCCGACTCCAGCTTATCATAGTCCATCTCAGGAGCGTGAGTAGTTTTATCTCCGTCCTTCTGGATGTCAACAAACTTCACAGTTGCGCCACAGTGGACAGCGGCCGAAGCGGTTGCAGTATATGTATATGCCGGAACAATGACTTCATCTCCGGGCTTGATACCGAGAATTCTCAGGTTCAGTTCTTCTGCTGCCGTAGCCGAATTCAGGCAAACCACACGATTTGAATAGTATTCTTTGTTATCCTCTGTATCAACGCTGGTGTCGCCGGTCTCAATATATGCTGCAAGCCTGCGTTCCAGCAGTTTTACCCTCGGACCTGTTGTGATCCAACCGGAGCGCAGAGCTTCTGCGACTTCCTGGATTTCAAGATCACTGATATCCGGGGGACTAAAACTAATCATTCTCTTTTCCATAAACCACATATCCTTCTTATAATAATTGACATTTTATTACTACATCTGTTCTACACAATTTGAGCAAACTCATAGAGGAGACGTTCTTCCTCTTGTCAACCAACATAGTCAATTTCTGCTCATCTTCCAACAGTCATCGCAATAAAGGCCTATAGTTCAAAGCCAAATCGCTTAACATACAAATAGTATATATTTCCCGACAAACAGCCGTGTAAACAACACATTTAACTGTTTTTCTACTGCATATTTCTTAAATGTGAAATAAATTGTGTATATACATCATTATTATACCCCATATAGAAAATGGAGTCAAGTATGTAGACACATTAATTAAGAAATCGATGTCTAATTTGCTGAGATTATCGTGTTAAAAATAGGTAAAAACGCCGATTGAGTATAAGATTAAACACATAAACTTGCTTAAAAGTATAACCAAAGTGCTATTATACTAACTGTTATAGAGTTTTTGAAGGTATTCTTTTTCAGAGTACTTCTCCAACAATCGCCTCAGAGAGCATTTATGCGGAGCAACAATTCGTTCTATAATAGTTATGGATAAAAAACTCTTCATTCTTGTTAAAAGAATGATTTTTCAAGATAACCTTATATATTAGTATATCATCCATACAATAAAAAACGCTCTGCCAACAGTTTTGATTAACAAAAAAGAGCAGCCTGCACAACTCACGCAGACTGCTCCGTATAAGGCTAAGGATTATTCATTATTATTTTGAAATGCCCGACAGATCTGAGACAGAAATCATTCCTGAATCCACCTGTTGTATCATCAGAGCATCCTTTGCTGTAACACCATCGCCATCACCGGATACATCGGCATTGACTATGCTCTGTTCTGATAGCACATATTTGTCACGATTTGCGATATACTGCATTATAGCAGTTGCATCAGCTGCAGTTACCTTTCCGTCGAGATTGACATCACCGTACAGGGTAGCTTTTACTACAGCTGTCTCACAAGTTGTAACAGTAACGTCTATCTGCACTACCTCTGAATCAGGTGTTATCACGCTTATCTTTGCTGTACCCTCTCCGACAGCAGTGATCACGCCGTTCTTTGAAACGACTGCAACCCTGTGGTCATTGGAACTGTAGATAACTCCGTCTTCATTCACTGCTATTTCATACTGACTACCGTTCTGTAAAGTAATCTCAGTTTCATCGATACTGAACTCCTTGACCTTTACGATACAGTTCTTACTGTTTGCTTCGATATATCGCTGCATTTCGTCATTGACTGTCTCGTCTTTGATATTTTTGAATATGAAGTAATCATCGAACAGCAGCTCAATTGGATAAACGCTTCCTCTCGGAGCATTATCAGGGATAACAAGCTCACAGGAGTAGAGGACTCCATCTCTGCCGCTATTTCTGCTTGATGCACCGGCAAATGCCACAAGG
>Ga0247609_10004959_pt1 | contig 13164 bp, 11 predicted proteins | sample 172DNAGHGlowgp2_FD_193487 | JGI IMG/M metagenome (GOLD analysis project Ga0247609, IMG submission 193487) | Sheep rumen microbial communities from Palmerston North, Manawatu-Wanganui, New Zealand - 1728 DNA GHGlow gp2 | ecosystem: Host-associated > Mammals > Digestive system > Stomach > Rumen ...
ATTACAATCAGATAAAAAACATCCTCATGGTTTATCTGATGATGAATATGATGCTTTATTTACTAAGAAAAGACCTATTATCTTTAATTTCCACGGCTATCCATCATTGATACATGAATTATTATATGAAAGATATAATAGAAATATTGTTGTTAAAGGTTATATGGAAGAAGGTTCAATTACAACGGCGTTTGATATGAGAGTTCAAAATGAAATTGATAGATTCCATTTAGTTATTGAAGCTTGTAAAATTCTTCCAAACCTTGGTAGTAAGGGAACTTATTTAATTAATCTGATGCAAGATAAATTGGTTGAACATAAGGAATATATTAAAGAGTATGGTGTTGATATGCCAGAAATAGCAAATTGGAAATGGACAAAAAAATAAAACATTTTCTTAATAGAAAATGTTTTTTAATTGAAACATTTAAAATATCTTAAATCATTCTTTTTTGTTAAGACTGGTGCTTTATCTACACTATAACTTTTTAAATAATCTTCTCCATATCTAGGTGCATCTTTTCTGTCGACTACGGATGAAACCCATCTTACAGCTTTAGAGAATTGCTTTTCTCTTTCGCTAGCAATTTCTATTTTTTTATCATGAATATCTCTTTCTGCTTTAAAATATTGACTTAGTATTCTTTTTAATCTAATACTTAGAAACACTTCAGCTCCGGTTGAAGCCAATAAAGCCGAACTAATAATATTATTGATAGTTTCTATATCATAATAAGTAGAATCATAATATGGTAGAAAATACTTAGTAACGCCAAATATACCTAAAAAAGAAGCTCCTCCAAGCATTAGCAATACATTATCAGTAAGAATTTGATTATTTTTATTCTGATTTTCTTGTAACTTGTTTAATTCTTTTTGCAAGGAATTAATATTCATTAAAGGTTCCTCCTTTTGAGCTATTATAACATATAAGTTAATGTGGTGGTAATTATTAAAATTTTATAGATATATATTCAAAAAGATTGAAGAATTATTCTTCAATCTTTTCTTCTATCAATTCTTTTTTTGAATATTTATTTTTTTTATTCGTCTTATTATTAATTATTATTATTGATATTAATATAACACTAAGTATTAAGAAACATATACCTAGATTTCTACTTAGTTTAATAGAATAGTTAATAGCATTTATAGATGTTTCGGTATTAATACTACTAATTACAAAACTTAGAACAAATAAGAAGATGGTATTTATAGATGTTGCTATAGCAGAGGATTTTACTACTGAAATAACACTTCTATTTACTATATATATTAAAGCTAATAAAATTAATACTATATTTATAGTTATTATTAATAATGTATCTGAGTATATCATATTAAAGAATATTTTTATTCTTTTATCTATTTTAGATGGCGTAGTTTCTTCTAATACTTTATCCATAGCATCTAAAGCTTTATTTATTCTTTTTCTATCTACTTTTTTTCCTGTTTCTTTTTCATATTTATTAATTGACTCTTGGATTATTTCTTCAAATCTAGATGTATCTGGTTTTTGGTCTGATATACCAGATGTATATCTAAAGTAAGAAGATATTATATTGCCCATTTCTTCATCAAATTCATTTTCGTTAATGTATTTTATTATTTCTTCAGAATCTTCTTCGTTAATAAAATCTTTTAATATTCCTTCTTCTATATTATTGGTACTTCCTTTTTCACTTATACTATCTTTTACTAAGTTATAAATATTATCATTAGATAAGATATTTCTGCCTAGTACTATAACTGTAAGTACTATAACTGAGAAGATTAAAATATCTGTTAATATATGATTTATTATTTTTTTCATACTAACACTCCTTATAATAATTATTATATAATATAATTGGTGATAAGTATGAATAAAATTGAAAAGTTACAAGAAATGATTGATAAATCTAATAATATTGTCTTCTTTGGTGGAGCTGGAGTTAGTACTGAATCAGGTATAAAGGATTTTAGAAGTGTTGATGGTTTATACAATGAAAAATATGATTATCCTCCGGAAATGATACTATCACATACTTTCTTTATGAATAAGACAGAAGAGTTTTATAAATTCTATAGGGATAAGTTAAATACTTTAAATATAGGACCTAATATAACGCACAAATTTTTAAAGAAATTAGAAGATAATGGTAAATTAAAAGCTATTGTTACACAAAATATTGATGGATTACATGAAAAAGCTGGAAGTAAAAAGGTTTTATTATTGCATGGAACTATCTATAGAAATTATTGTATGAAATGTAATAAGTTTTATGATGCAAAATATATATTTAATAATAAAGATGTTCCTAGATGTGATTGTGGTGGCTTGATAAAACCGGATGTTGTATTGTATGAAGAAGGTTTAGATGATGAGGTCGTAAGGGAGACAATTAAAGTAATAAGTGAAGCAGATTTACTTATTATAGGAGGTACTTCTTTAGCTGTTTATCCTGCTGCTTCTTTTATTAATTATTTTAGAGGAGATAAGATAGTAATTATTAATAAAGATAGTACACCTTATGATTCTAGAGCAGACTTAGTAATAAATGATAAACTGGGTAATGTCTTTTCTAAATTAGTTGTTAATAAGTAAAAGGATATAAACAAAAAAAGTATTATGTAATTCATAATACTTTTTATAATCCTAAAGATTCATATTTTTTATTACCTACACTATCTAGTTCTTTAGAAATATTATATAATAATTGGACTATTTGATCTGATGATTTATCTTTTATTAATTCATGATAGGCTTCTCTATCCCCAATTGGAGATTCAATACTATCATTAGCATCTTTTTTTATAGCAGGAACACAAAATTGTTTACTATCTAGTTTGTTTCTGCTATTAAATCTTCCTACTACACCAAGAGCTTCCATGCCAGTATATGATCTTTTAAGGCTTATACCTTTTAAAGCTCCTATTTTAACTGTTTGTTCTTCGATAGAAGTATCAGCTTCTTCTAATTTTATCATTGTTTCAAAAGAATGTAAGCCATAGACACCAATTGGATCTTTTTTATTGTATTCACCATAATCTTCCATGTCTATGTATTCTGCTCTTTCTAGATGTTCGCTGATTATATCATCTTCGATTATTTCAGGTAATTTTATTCCGCTAGCAATATCTTTATATGTTCCATCTTCCATTTGTAGTAACAAAGTTAAATTGTTTTCTATATAAGTATATAAATACGCATCATACATTGATTTACCATCAACTTCTACGGTAGAAGAAGATAAACCTTTTCTTACAAGATATCCAGCAAATAAATATTGCGATGGTAGATTTTTTAATAAATACCCTAACATTTTAATCCTTCTTTCTCGTTTTTCCTTGTTGGATATTATACACTATTTTTAATGATGTTTTATAAGGTAAAAACTTGTTAAAGAATATTCCTAATTTAACACTTAGACCAGGTACAATTAATAATTTGTTTTTTAAGCATTTATCTATAGCATAGTGTGCTACATAATTACTACTAAGAGCTTTAACAGTAAATGATCCACCAGCTACTTTATTAAAATTAGTATCTACTGGTCCTGGGCATAGTACACTAATGTGAACTTTGCTTTTTTTTCTTCTTAATTCTTCGTATATAGCCATAGTCCATTTAGTTACATAATTTTTTGTAGCGTAATAAGTATTTAAGTAAGGTCCTGATAGAAAGCCGGCACTACTTGCTATATTTAGTATACGTCCTTTGTCTTTTTTTACAAAGTCTTGAAGAAAAAGTTTAGTAAGAATGTGTAAAGAAGTAATATTTAGTTCTATCATTTTTAGTTCTTTTCCTAAATCTGTTTCCCAAGTATTACCAAACAAACCAAATCCAGCACCATTTATTAATAAATCTATGTTTTCATCTTTTACCTGATCATATAATTTAAAGGCATTTTCTTTAACACTTAAATCTATAGGAATTATATCTGCTTTAGTTTTACATAGTTTTTTTGTTTCTTCTAATTTGTTTTTATCTCTACTAACTAGTATAACATCATAACCTAGTTCGCTTAGATAAATAGACATATCTTTTCCTATACCAGATGATGCTCCTGTAATTAATGCTTTCATTTCCCACCTTCTTTTAAGTCTTTATCTTTCTATTACTTCTATTAATGGAGGTAACATTTGTTTCTTACGTGATACTACTCCATCTAAATAATAACCTTGGTTTAAATCATCTATTCCATAAGCTTCTTGTAATAAGTTCTTACTTTCTTCATTATAATAAATATATGAACCATTTTTTATAATATCTGTTACAAATAATAGTGCTATATTAGCGTTGCCTATATTACATATAGAATTTAAGCTTGCTACAAATTCTTTTTCTTTTTTAGCTATTTCTTTGAAATCCATTGTATTAGTTTGACCTATTACCATATTAATCTTATCAAATTTAAAGGTTTTCATATCAGAATGAATTATTTCTTCAACAGACATATTAGCAACTGAAGTTGATGCTTCAAACATTTTTCTTCCATATTTGTGAACATCAAGTTCAGCTATTTTAGCTAGTTCTTTAGCAACTTCAATATCTTCTTTAGTCGTTGTAGGAGATTTAAATAAGAGAGTATCTGATATTATTGCAGATAACATTATACCTGCTATATTCTTAGGAATTTCAACGTGAGACTCTTTATATATTTTGTATAATAATGTACAAGTACAACCAACTGGAGAGATTCTAAAACTAATTGGGGTGGCTGTCATTAATGTACTTAAATTATGATGATCGATTATTTCTACTATTTCTGCTTCTTCTAAACCATCTACGCTTTGCGATGGTTGATTATGATCTACTAAGATGACTTTTTGTTTTTGAAATGTATTAATATCTACTAAACGAGCCATACCTAAGCAGTTATTTTTTTTATCTATTACTGGATAGTTTGTATGACCATATTTATTAGTAGTATCAACAAAATCGTTACGATAATCTGATACTAGGAAAGATATTGGTTTATCATTAATATTAATTCTTTTTACATTGTTACTTAATCTAACTAAGTTAGAACTTTTAAATGTATCATATGGAGTAGATATTACATTTATCTTTTTATTTTTAGCTAATTCTAGTAACTCATTTGGTAATATACCATTATTAACTAATATTAATAGTTTTATAGAAGATTTAACAGCATATTCCATTATCTTATAACGATCTCCAACAATTAGAATATCATCTTGAGTTAGATTAACTGTATCTATAAATGTTTTACTCTTATAGGAAGCTATAAGAATATTTCCTTTTATTTCATCTGAAAAATGTAGTATTTCTTTTCCTTTTAAAGTAAATAATAAACTAGAATATGAACTTTCTAGTGTTTCCGCATCGCCATCTATTAGAAATTTAGATATTTCTTTTACGTTTACATAACCTGTTAATTTATTATTACTATCAGTTAATGGCAAGCCAGTAACTCCTAGTTCTTCCATTTTTTTATAAGATTCAAATATGGATGTATTTTCACTTACATAAGCTGCTTTATTATAGTGCATATTTTTTATACGAACCTTTACGTCATTAAGAAATTTTGGTTCTTGCATATTAAAATAATCTAATACAAATTTAGATTCTCTATTAAGATTTCCTAATACTCTTGGTTCTGTTTTGTATCCTAGTTTATTTTTTAAATAAGATAAAGAAATACTGGCACATACTGAGTCAGTATCAGGGATTTTATGTCCAAATATGTAAGTTGTTTGCATAATATCATTCCTTTTTATTGTGTATTAATTATAACATAACCCCAAAAAATAAAATAGATGTATTATCTATTTTATTTATTACCTAGTCTGATAATTTTATCTAATTGACAACTATTATAATATGTGTACAATTTTTATACTGTTTTTATTTAAATACTTCGATAATTTTGTTTTTGGTATTGGTAACATCATATTCTAATGCTGTATTTCTTTCTTCTTTTAATAATTCTTTCTTATTTTTTAATTTTGAAACTTTAATTATTTGTGATACTAAATCTTTATAATCTTTAGGTTTAAAGAAGAAGCCATTTATTCCATCTTTTATATAATCAGTAGGTCCATAATTATTAGCGGCAATTAATGGGACCTCACATGCCATAGCTTCTAAACCTACTAGTCCTAATGAATCACTTTTTCTATACGTTGGAAATATAAATATATCTAAAGAATTATAAATATATACTAATTCATCTTGAGATAAAAAGTTTTTAATTTCTATGTACTTTTCTAATTTATACTTAGTTATTAGATTTATTAACTTATCATTTTCTAATCCTGATCCTACGATAATATATTTATACTTTTTAATTTTTTTAATATTTACAAGTTCATTTATTGCTTTAATAAAAGTGTCATATCCTTTATTTTTTTCTATACGAGATATATAACCTATATATGAATTTTTTATATCTAGTCCACTTTTTTCTTTTGCTTCGTGAGAAGGTATAACTTTAAATTTTTTAGTATCTACTCCGCCTGATGGATATATGAATATTTTTTTAGGATCTATTTTATAAGTATTTTTTACTACTTTAGCAAAATAATTAGATGGTACTACTACTATATCTGCTTCTTTTAGATATTTCTTACTTCTTAGGATATTTTTTTCTTCAAAGTCATAATCTGCTACTATGTCATTACCATGGGCATTTAATACTAATTTTATATTTGGTTTTATCTTTTTAACTATTATTCCTCCTAATGATGAATGAGAAACAAAATGAATATAAATATAGTCGTAACAACCAGATATACCTTTAAAAATAGTTAAAGAGTATAACTTTATATAAGCAAACAGCTTAATTATTTTATTATTATGTTTTGTAATTGTACACTTTGACATTATGTAATCATTATCATTTAACAAATTATATACATTCTTTACGAATGAACCATAGTGCTTATTTTTTGAGGAAGGATACATATTTGATACTAGTAATATTCTTTTCTTTTTATAATCTTTATCATATTTATTCAAGAAGAATAATAAAGAAAGATAAATAGAAACTTGTGGTTTGAAGAGAATATGACCTGAAAAACAAGAAATAAATAACATTAAGCAAAAGATAACTTTATACATTCCGTATAATCTTGTTTCTTTTATAATATTAAATAATAATACTATATAGTAAATAATACCTATAATACCTATACTATAAAATATATCAAAGAAGTCTATTTCTACTTCCTTTAAACTTAGTATTTTATAACGTCCTACTCCAAATAGTTTAGTGATAAAAGAAGATTTTTGATATTCTTTATCTATTACTTTAGCGCTATATAATCGTCTGCTAAATACTATGTTGTCTATATTATCTTTTTCAAATATGTCATCTATAGAATCTACATTATAGTAATTAACACTTGTTATATAGTTTTTATATATTGGTGTTAAAGGTAATAACGAAGCTATTAATAGAAGAACTATGATGGAAATAATAATAAATTTACCATTAATCTTCTTGTGAATAAGTAATGATTTAGTAACAAGATATACACATACTATGATAGTTCCTAAAAAAAGCACTTTGGTGCCAATTATTATTGCACATATTAAGTATTCTATAATAAATAATATTTTTAAGAATATACTTTTATCTTTCAGATAAGTTAAAGATATAGGGAATAGACATAATAAAATAGCACTTATTTCATTACCACCATTATATAAACCTATAAAACCTTCTTTATTAATATAATACTCGGATATATTAAAACCAAAGCCAAAAAGATATGGTATGACTATAGTATTTAAAAATATAAAAGATATTAATAAAATATAATTTTCACTTATTTTATCATCTTCGTATTGAGAAAAGAAAAGAATAAAAAATGGTAAATAGAATATTTGAAATATATTAGATAATTCAGGAATAATAGTTTTTAGTATAAAAATATCATATAGTAAATAGATAAAAATAAAGATTAAATATGAATATAGATATTTTCTATTATTTTTGTTCTTATACAAGTATAGAAATATTAATAGAAATAATAAACCTCTAAATATTAATCCAATAGATAGAGTATTAGGCAAATACCTTTGTTGTAAAGATATTATAATATCTAAAGCCGGTTGAAGTAATAAAAAATAAAACAAAATCTTTTTCATATTTATTTCTCCTTTTAGTATATTTTATCATAATAAAAAGTTAGAAAGTATTATTTTCTAACTAAATGTACTGGAATACCATCTTTATATATAGGTATTAATTCTCCTTTTATTAAAGGTGTAACATATTTTAAGAAAGGAGCTTTCATTTTGTTATGTTTTGTACATATCCACTCTCTTGGTACTTTTCTTTCAACATTTGCTATGGAATGAATATCATATAATTGATAATTGATTTTATAATTTTTAGTTTTTTCTCTTTCCATTACTACCATCATACCAGTTTTTCCATTATTAGCTCCTTCGACTGCTACAGCTCCTACATTTATTGCTTCTTCGATATCAGTTAAGGAAGCTATATGAGTTGCTGATCTTTGAAGGGTTGATAATTCAATAGCACGAGTTTTTAAACCTGTTTTGGCTGCTATTATATCAGCTAGTGTTTTAGCACAACCAGATAATTGTTTATGCCCAAAGGCATCTACTTTCTTTTCCCCAGCTCCGATTTCACAAATAAAATTTCCCTCTTTGTTAACTATTCCTTCTGAGACAGCAATTACGATGGATTTTTTCTCAGTTGCTAATTTTTCGATCTTTTTTACAAATTTATCAATATCAAATGGTATTTCTGGCAAGTAAATAGCATCTACTCCTTCACAGGTATCATCTTTAGCTAATGCTGCTGCTGCAGTTAGCCATCCAGCATGTCTACCCATTATTTCAACTATGCAAACAGTTGGTTTTTTAACACCGAATGAAGCATTATCTCGTATAATTTCTTTTATACTTATAGCAATATACTTAGCTGCAGAACCATAACCAGGGCAATGGTCAGTAATAGGCAAATCATTATCTATTGTTTTTGGTATACCCATAAATACTTGTTTTTTATTGTTTTCTTTTGCATAGTCTGAAAGCATTTTGACAGTGTCCATAGAATCGTTTCCTCCTATATAGAAGAAACCATCTATGTCATTTTTTTCTAGTATTTTAAATATTTTTTTATATACTTCTTTTGCCTCTGCAAATGGAGGTAGTTTGTAACGGCAAGATCCTAAAAAGGCAGATGGTGTTCTTTTTAATAATTCAATATTATTCTCATCTGCTAGATAATCATCTAAATCAATAATGTTTTCATCTAAGAACCCTTCTATACCATATACCATACCATATACTTTTTCTATACCTAATTCTTTTGCTTTTTTATATACTCCTACTATTGATGAATTAATTACAGCAGTTGGTCCTCCTGATTGTCCAACAATAATTCTTTTCATTTTCTCATCTCCTGTTTTTTACTATATCATTCAATTAAACTATTTAGCAAGAAAAAAGAAGAAAGATAATAGGTATTATTTATCTTTCTTCATTATATTTATTTGATTCATATATAATTCATATAATTGTTTATGCTTTTTAGCTATTATTTCTAGTATAACGCCCGTAATCCATAATAGTATTGCAATAACTCCGAATAGTGTTGATACTATAAGGGTTGGAAATCTTGGTACTACTCCTGTTTTAAAATATTCGATTAAAACTGGACAGAAAAATAATAAAAATAATAGCAAAAATATACTAGCCATTATGTTGAAGAATAATGCTGGGCGATATTCTTCGAATAATCTTCCAATTGTTTTTAATACTTTTATTCCATCGCTTATAGTATTTAGTTTTGAAACGCTTCCTTCTGGTCTATCTCTATATTGAACGGGAATTTCAACAACTTTAAAATTCTTATCTACAGCATGAATAGTCATTTCTGTTTCTATTTCGAATCCTTTAGATAATATAGGAAATCCTTTTACAAAATCATAAGAAAAAGCTCTATATCCTGTCATTATATCTTTTATATTGTTTTTAAATATCGTATTTATAAACCATCTAACCATTTTATTGCCAATATTATGAAATGGCCTCTTATTCTCTTGAAAATATGTACTAGATAATCTATCTCCTATAACCATATCAGCTTTACCATTTAATACTAAATCACACATTTCTCTAGCATTTTCAGCCGGATATGTATCATCTCCATCTATCATTAAATAACAGTCATAGTCCAAATCTCTGAACATACTTCTAATAACATTCCCTTTTCCTTGACGATATTCATACTTAACGATAGCTCCAGCCTTTTTAGCTATTTCATCTGTGTGATCAGATGAATTGTTATCATACACATATATATCTGCCTCCGGCAATGCTTTTTTATAATCTTTTACAACTTTAGAAATTGTTTGTGATTCATTATAACAAGGAATCAAAACAGCAATTTTTTTCTTTTCCATATAATCTCTCCTTAACTAATTACAATAGTATTATATCATAATAATAATAGTTTATAATCTATATTATAAAAGAAGGATATTAATTAGATTGTAATGTGAACATATATTTGGTAAAATTAATCCCGTTAGGAGGTACGATATGGATAAATTTGAATTAGTATCTAATTATAAACCTAATGGGGATCAACCTGAAGCTATTAAAGAACTAGTTAATGGTTTAAAAGAAGGAAAAAGAGATCAAGTGTTACTTGGTGTTACTGGATCAGGTAAAACTTTTACAATGGCTAATGTAATAGCTGAAGTTAATAAACCAACCCTAATACTTGCTCATAATAAGACTCTAGCTGGACAATTATATTCTGAATTTAAAGAACTATTTCCTAATAATCATGTAGAATACTTTGTTTCATATTACGATTATTATCAACCTGAAGCTTATGTAGCTCAAAGTGATACTTATATAGAGAAAGATGCTTCAATTAATGATGAAATAGATGAACTAAGGCATGGTGCTACTAGTGCTTTAATTAATAATAGAGATGTTATAGTAGTTGCTTCTGTTTCTTGTATATATGGTATTGGTGAAAAAGAAGAATATGAAAAAATGATGTTAACTCTTACTGTAGGAGAAGAAATGAATAGAAGTTATATTATTAACAAATTAGTAGATATGACTTATGAAAGAAATGATTTGGATTTTCATAGAGGAACTTTTAGAGTTAGAGGAGACTCTATTGATATTATACCTGTAAATGAAAGAGCTGCTGGTATAAGAGTAGAACTATTTGGTGATGAGATAGATAGAATTACTACATTTGATCCTCTTACAGGTAGTGTTATTCAAAGTAAAAAGACTATAAGTATCTTCCCTGCTTCGCATTTTGTTACAGGAAAAGAAAAATTACAAGAAGCTATTAAAAGAATAGAAGAAGAATTAGAAGATAGATTAAAAGTGTTACATGATAATGGAAAGCTATTAGAAGAACAACGTCTTAGAGAAAGAACTAATTATGATTTAGAGATGTTAAAAGAAACAGGTTTTTGTAATGGTATAGAGAATTATTCTAGGCATTTATCATTACGAGCAGCTGGAGAAACTCCTTGTTGTTTATTAGATTTCTTTCCAGATGATTTTTTATTAATGGTAGATGAATCTCATGTTACTCTTCCTCAGGTTAGAGCTATGTATAATGGAGATAGAATGCGTAAGCAAACACTAGTTGATTACGGATTTAGATTGCCTAGTGCATTAGATAATCGTCCATTAAAATTTGAAGAATTTGAAAATAAGATTAATCAAGCAATATATATTTCTGCTACTCCTGGTGACTATGAATTAGATTTAGTTAATCATAAATATGTTGAACAAGTTATAAGACCAACAGGTTTATTAGATCCTATTATAGAGGTAAAACCTTCAGAAGGACAGATAGATGATGTTATTGAACAAATCAATATTAGGAAAGAAAGAAATGAAAGAGTCTTGATAACTACTTTAACAATACGAATGGCTGAAGAATTAACTAATTATTTAAAAGATGTAGGTATTAAAGTTGCTTATTTACATAGTGAAGTTAAGACTTTAGAAAGAATGAAAATAATACAAGAACTAAGAATCGGTAAGTATGATGTTGTTGTAGGAATAAATTTACTTAGAGAAGGTATAGATATACCTGAGGTAAGTTTGATATGTATTATGGATGCTGATAAGCAAGGCTTCTTAAGAAGTACAAGAAGTTTAATCCAAACAATAGGTAGAGCTGCAAGAAATGCAAGTGGTAAAGTAATTATGTATGCTGATAACATGAGTGATTCTATGAAGGAAGCTATATCAGAAACTGATAGAAGAAGAAAAATTCAAGAAGATTATAATATTAAACATGGAATTACTCCTAAAACTATTATAAAAGAAATTAGAGCTTTAATTAGTAACGAGGGAGACAAAGAGATAGAGAATAAAGATGTTGAAAAACTAAGTAAGAAAGATAAACAAGAAATTATGATTAAGATAGAAAATGAAATGAAACAAGCAGCTAAGAATCTAGATTTTGAAAGAGCAATGGAACTAAGAGATATCTTATTTGAAATGAAAGCAGAATAAAGAGAGTTCGAATGAACTCTCTTATTTATTAAAATGATATATATTTTTTTCTTAAATAATGATATTATATATATGCGGTTGTCCTTGTAGCTCAGTTGGATAGAGCATCCGCCTCCTAAGCGGGGGGTCGGCAGTTCGAATCTGCCCAGGGACACCATAAAAAAACAAAGATTGATTATTTAATCAATCTTTTTGTTTGTAAAAAAAGATATATTTATTATATAACTTCTTTTAAGTCATATATAAATATACCTCCCGCTTTTTCTTGCATGGAAAATTCTATTTCTTCTTCTTCATATATTTGAATACCTTTATCCTCTAAATGGACAAAGAATTCTTCATCGTCGACTTCAATAAAACCACAATTTGTAGAATTATTCCATAGCTTTACTCTACCTTTCATCTCACACCTCTTACCATGCATTTATTATAGCATACATCTGTTCGTTTTTGAACTTTTTTAGTTATATAAAAAAGTTATAAAGTAATAAGAGAAAGTTATAATTATTATGCCAAGTTTTTAAAGTCTTTAGGATTTCCTTCATTAAATGATAATAATAAAATATCATTATGATTTTGTAATTCTTTGCCATCAATGATAGTATTTAAAAAGTCTTCTATATTATTATATTCGTTTTCGTCTATATAACAGGTATATTCATTTTCCTTTT
>Ga0247609_10004960_pt1 | contig 13162 bp, 9 predicted proteins | sample 172DNAGHGlowgp2_FD_193487 | JGI IMG/M metagenome (GOLD analysis project Ga0247609, IMG submission 193487) | Sheep rumen microbial communities from Palmerston North, Manawatu-Wanganui, New Zealand - 1728 DNA GHGlow gp2 | ecosystem: Host-associated > Mammals > Digestive system > Stomach > Rumen ...
CCTTGTCCCTGATTCAGTGCTGCCACATCTTTCGTTTCGAAATAGCGAACAGAATCTCCTGACACGGACTCGTAAATCCATATCTTCAGGCTCTTGATTTCTCCCTCAGCAGCGGGGTTAGCATCCACCTCGCCTACGTCGCCGCGAGTTTGTGCGGCTTTTTTCTGTGCTGCAGCCGCTTGTTCTGGAGCATAGACATATATCGCCAACATGACGGGCTTCTTGTCCGCGCCACTCTCCTGCCCTTCCTCGTCCGAGGAACTGCAGGCACCGGTCATCAGCAGCATCATGCCGCTCAAGAACCAGGTCAGGAATGATATATGTCTGTTCTTCAACATGTTTCTTCTTTATAATTCTACATTCGTCGTGGTGGCTTGTATCCATTTTGTCACCACCTGTACGCCCACTTCCAAGCGGGGTGCCAGCAGGTCTGGCATGCTGGTGTAAGCATTGGCGAGCGAGGTTATTTTCATCGACATCGTCGTCGTGTAGTCCTGGGTGAACACACGGTTGGTATAGTCTTTACCCGTCTCTTTCTTGTCAGCAGGGTCGATGAGGGCTATGAGGTAGAAGCGCGTATCGGGATAGACGACACCGTCCTTGCCTGTAAATGCATATCCCGTATTGTTTTCCAGTTCCAGGATGACGGGGACTTTCTCATTGTCGTACGACTGGAGTACCAACGTGCTGGTCTTGTTTCCGTCAATGATGTTTGTGTCGTAGATGAAACGACCATCGACATCTGTTTGTTCGCCTTGTGGCTTCATGTTGAAACCTACGGTATGTTGTCCGCCAATGATAACACCGATAAGGGGGAGTGTTGTCATATTAGCATTGGTGGTTACTACGATGTCTTTAGCATCCCTCATCGTGGAACTCATGGTTGCCAGTGTGAGATCCAACTTGGCTACGCCGTACTGAATGGGGCTTGCTACAGCTACCGCCTTGGTTTCCGTTGTGACGGCGGTGGAGCCGTTGTAGTATGTATCCAAGAAAGCACTCCACAACTGAGTGTTACTCTGGTAGGTGGTTTCCGACACCTCTTGTGCGGAGGTGCGTATGGGACTATCTGCAAAGAACATCAGTTCTGCGGGATAGGTGTAACGGTTGATACCGTTGATGTTGTCGAGCGTAGTAGTGGTGGTGCGTACCTCAAACTTGTTGCCTGTCCAACGAATAACGGCGGCTCCGTCAGGCAGTCCGATAGAGCGGGGATAGGTATTGCCGGATATGTCAGTACCATCAATACGACTCTTGATAGCCGTACTGAGGTCATCACTGCCCGTCAGCAGAGACCTGAGGGCTGCCACGAAAGCCTTGATATTGGTTGCAGCTCCGCTCATCAGTCCGGCACCTTCCGACCCCATACGGATGAAATCCAGATAATAGCTCTTCAGGGTTGGGTCGGTTGTTGTGCTCCAACCTGTGGTATTGGCTATGTTAGTCATATAAGTAGCCAATGCCTGGGCATCAGTGTGCACTTGTGTCGTATTACGGATAGAGGTCAGGCTGAATTGGATGTCAGCGGTCTTCTTGCGAACGGTAGGAAGAGGGCTCAGTTCACCATATACGGCAGGGTTTGGGGTCGATGGCTTTGTCGCCTTTCCATAGACCAGCATACGATCTGTACCTGTCATCAGGTGGCAGCGTTCTACGTAATAGGTATTGTATTTCTCTGTTACGTACTTTTTCGCCAAGTTGTCTTCATCTGCATCCACGGGGTTTATCAGCGGATTGTCGCTCGCTGTTATGTTGGCTCCGTTGGTGTGGTAGGGAATAGCCACCAATTTGTCCATTTCATTGAACGTGGGGGCCCGATGGGTTAGGGTAGGTGCCTGACGATGTTGGGATATCCTATTGCCAATGCTGACCAACAGGTCTACCTGTTTGTCTTCCTCAGGTATCGTCTTGTTGACCTGTTCAGCCATATCATCAGAAGTTGAACATGATAGCATCATCATGCTCAACAATAGATAGTATATGATATGTCTGAATGTTGTCTTCACGCGCGTACCTAACTTAAATATTATAATGGAGTTTCGTATTCTCCGCCTTTGTTCCAATCCAAAGTGACGCTAACACCCACGGAACTGTCGTATGGCTGGACGGCTCCATCGTCGTCCAATGAGCCCTTGATGATTTTCAAGTCGCCAGCCTTCAGTGGCTCGGTGATGTCCAGCACAGTTTCTGTGACGGAGTCATCCGTCTTGGTGAGATACACCTTAATCTTCCAGAGGGTGGGCTTCCCTTCTGCCCGTCGCTGTGCTGACGCTAAGATTGCATCCCGCGAGGGGAAGTTCACCGAGCAATAGCATAGCAGGTCGTTGCCTGTTTCCACCTTGTCTGCTTTGATAAGCGGTGACGAGGACGAATAGATGTAGGTGCTGTCGCTGATGTGGAACTTGTTGGCAAAGCCTGTGCCATAAACCTTGATGTCTTTGAAGGAGTGTCCTTTGGGGTCGAGCACTAGCGTTGCAGCACTGTTGGCCATGTACAGATGGACATTGAACGTCTGGTTAACACCGGAGAGCACCTCCATGGGCTGGCGGGCGGTAAAGAGGCCCGTGGTATGAGAGTCAACTATTCTGACGGGGGAACCATCAGACACTGTGCCTTCTGCCTGTTGCAGCATGGACGTGGGGCTGTGATCGTCCTTGACCAGTTCTACGACATGGTTCTGGGCTATGTTTGCCACTGCCAGGTGCAGATATTTGCGCATGGGCAGGGTGAGGTCGTAGGTGGTCTGGTTGGTATTGATGATGTCAACACGGTGTTCCAATCGTTCCTTGGTCGTTTCGGTATCGTAGAACGAGAGGTTCACGTCGTGTGCGAAGTCGCTGAAGATATTTTTCAGATGTGTCTCAAGGGCATTAGCCACACTGAGTTCCGTTATGGTGGACAGTTGTGTCTGCAGTTCTGTCGTCATATTGGTCACTAGCTTCAGTTCGTACTCCATCTGATACTGGGCCTCGTCGGCAGGACAATTCGACAGATCATCGTCAATGGCAGAGCATCCTGTCGTCAGTCCGATGACTGACGGCAGGAGTACTGTCCATATAAATATCTTCAACTTCATGTATATGTGTACTTTTCTTTTGTTACGAAGTTACTGACCAAGGATGATGTCTCCAAAGTCAATACCGGTCTGCCATTGCAAATCTACTGAGAGACCCAGTGCAATCTGACCAGAACGGAGATCAGGTACAGCTACCAATGCGTGCTGGAGCGATGTTTCGCCAATTACGAAAGTAGCAGTAGTCATGAAGTCCTGCATGAATACGCGGCGCTGCTTGATGGTATTGCCGATGTTCTCGCCTGTTGACTCATAAGGAGGCAGTGCATACTTCGTAGGCCATGTGATACCAGCAGACTTATCTGCAGCATATTCAGTATCAGTCATGTCTGTAACACTTGCAGGACGTTTGTCGGGATCCAGTTTACCGACGAGGTAGAAGGTAGCACCATTACGGATGAGGTTGTTCTCGCCATAGAAATCCTTAGAATTATTCTTGAATTCCACTGCGACATACACGTCACGCTGTTTCTGTCCATACAAATCTGCGTCCCAGTTGTCCCACAACAAAGTGTACATGGGCTCGGTCTGGTTACCACCGCCTGCTGCAGTTGCTTTTGGTATTTGAATATAATCAACATCTGTACCACCTACAGTACTTTTAGCCTTGTCATAGACCATAGCGCCAAAACCAGTGGTAGAAGCCTTTGCAATATAGTTCCAGCCTACTTCTGCATTCTGTCCGCCAATTAAGATGCCAGTTAAAACGAAATGGTCATCTCGTGTGGTTACATTGATGGTGTTGTTAGGTTCGTCGACAGTATGATTGCTCCATGCATCGCGTAAATTGTGGTTGTTGTCCTGTAGTTCTTGAGCGCCATAACGTACGAACGACTTCAGCAATGCTGTGCCATAGTTGATATTGTCCTTCATGGCCACACTGCGGGTAGATGATGTGACATGGCTATTTGCCGTCCAACCTGTCCAGCTGGCTTCTGCATTCCAGTTGGCGACACCATCAGGATAGTCGCCTACCACCTTTGTGTCATCGGTGACACGAATGGGGCTATTGCCAAAATAACACAATTCTGCGGGGAACATGTAGTTCTTGGGGTCAAAAGCATTAGATCCACCACCCATGGCATAAGTATCTATTGTTCCTGCATACTGATAGGTGAAGTTATAGCCAGTGGCAGGTGCTGTTGCTGCCTTTATATCCAATGTTAAGATAGTAGAGCCAAGTGGCAAATTGAAACCTTCAGCGGGGAACTTTTGGAGGTCGTAGGTGTTCAAAACTAAGTTCTTGTTGTTATCCAGCACAAATGTAGCTGCTGTTTTTACATCGCTGGTCGATTTCCAGGTATATTCATTGTTGTTCTCTGCAAAGAACTTATCCACTCTGGTCTTAATTTCTGTTGCTACTGCTTGAGCCACGACTTCTTCCATATTGAGGGGAGTGCCAGAAAGGATACCGTTGACGTTGCCCATCAAATCGGTTATCATATTTGAAACAGCCAATCCATAACCAGCACGAAGCTCACCACTGTGGATGGTGTTAAGCTGTACAAAGATGTAGTTCAGTCTTTGGCTTAACAGCGAAAAATCTTTGGTGGGGTCTGAAGGGTCTTTAGTGGGGCTACCCAGTGTATAGTTGCCTGCTTCACCAGTTACTGTTACATAGTCCTTCCAAGCTATTTTGCCAACCTCCTTCTCTTCGGTGCCGAAATGATAGGTATTAGCGGGAACTTCACTTGCGATGATATGAGTCATAATGTGGGCTATCAGGTTCTGGTATTGAGCTAGTGAACCCTGATAATAGTTGGGCGTGTCAGTATATGCAGTTTCTGGCACAATTTTGCACATGGAGATTGTCGTCTCTGATGGTGTTTTTTTTATGTCCATGGTAATCTTACCCTGTTCGAGATCAGTTCCAGTCTTAGGTGCCTTACCCCAGAACATCATGGCGTTAGTACCAGATTCCAAGCTAAGTTGGAGGACACGACGAGACTTTGTGACGTCACCGGTTGCGTCGGGATTCTGATTGAGGGAGTTTGGGGCAGCAACGGGGCCTAAATTATGAAGCTTATTTGCTGCAGTAGCTGCGTCGGTTACATACTTTCCGTCATCAGTAAGTTTGAAAGTTCCCAGATATGCATCTGTGATGCCACGGAAGGGCTGAGTGAGAGTAGCCTGCGTGTTTGCTGCAGACATACGGGTTATTGGTTCATTAGCCGTAGAGACGTTAAACACAAAGTCTACGGTGAGTTCACCTGTTTTTGCGTCATAGGTGGGATTCTGATTCTCATCTTGAGCCAAAATGTCGTCGGAAGACGAGCAAGCGGTGAATGCATGCATGCTTGTCAGTGCTATCGCACCAGATAAAGCATAAATGAAATACTTTTTCATCGTTGTTTGGTTTTTTGTTATTATTATTTGATTTTTATTGTTTCTAATTCAGTACTCTACTGCTTCTCTTCGTCTTCGTAGTAGACGATGATGTAGCCAGAGTTACGCTGATTCTTCAGGATGTTGCGACGGATGTACTCCCATGTTTGTCCGTGGTTCATGACGTGCAGGCGCCACTTGCGGTTGTTGACATTGGGGGCAGTGTCGATGATTTCGATAGCGCGCTTCAGGTCAGGGCGCTTGTCGACATTCTCCACCAACTGCTTGCGGAACCACTCCCATGCTTCGCCGCCACCGACAATCTCGAATTTCTCGTCGGGCAGGTTTACGCGCTGCTGTACATATTCTTTCAGGGCTAAGGCACGGTTATGGGCCAGTTGCTCGTTATATGCTGTGTTACCCTCTACAGATGCCAGACCCACAATCTGTATCTTCTTGATGGTCATGTTGCCATTGCTTGCCGACTCGCGGGTGACATCAATGATGCGCTGCAGGGTCTCGCGGTTCTCACGGAAGTCTTCGCTAAGTACGCTCTTGCTCCAAGGGAAGTGAACATACAGAGTGTCTCTGACTTTGGGGACAACAGGTACGGGCTCCACTTTCTTCTCCGCCACGACGGGTTCTTCGATGACGGGTTCGGGAGTAGGTGTTACTGGCTGCTCGGGCTGCGGCTCTATGATAGGTTCCGAGACGATAATCTGTGGCTCCTCCAACTGTTTGCGCGGACGTCCCGGTATGTTGTAAACCACCGACAAAGCAGCCTGTGGCAACAAAAGCACCTTGCTGTCGTCCTTCAGTTTCCTGCCACAATGTCCGCAGGCATAAGCCGAATATTTGGTGTAAGCCACAGCGGCTCCTATCTGTGCCTCGATGTTCCAATAACGCCCCAATGGCCACGAGTATCCATAAAAAGCACCAACGGCGCCAAGGTCTCCCTGACGTCGAATATCTTTAGCTGCATTGTAGATGATGGGATCTACATTAGCTATGTTGTAGTGGGCGTATATGAGGTTGCCCCCGATGAAATGTCCCGTGTTCACCCCCTTGAACCAGTACCGGACGTCGGGAGAAAGCAGCAGATGCCGCCACTTGGTATTGGTCTCGTCATCGGTAGGCCAAGGCCGGTACCCTGCGGTAAGTCCTGCCGACCAGTGCTCTGCGAGCCTAATGCCGATACGGAGATTGGGCGTCAGCGTAGCGTCGTATAGCAAGTTGTTACCTATTGTCATGTGGAATGGTTGTTGGCCTCTGACAGCTAACACGTGGCACACCAACAGTAAGGTAATGGATGCTGTTTTTATCATATGTATTACCGCTTTATACATCTACAGTTTTCTGATTGATTGTTAATACTTTTCGACAAGTAATGCAAATTTAGACAATTTTTCTTAATAGCGGCGCATACTATACCTATTAATATTTAATATTTAATAATAATTTACCAATCGTGCCGGATGCGTTAACAGGAATTAACAGAAATTAACAGAACTGGTAATAATAGTAAGCAGGTGCACTGTTGTAACATACTACACCTGCTTGGACAAGAGTAGGGATTGTTATATGCAAACCTGTCAAATTGTCATTCTTTTTAATTTTTTAGTGAAATATTGAAAAATAATTGGCGGAATGAGAAAAATATCGTAACTTTGCGCCCAATATTGACGACACGGGGTATATGTCTCCTGTATCATATTTAATAAGGTATGTCCAATAATAATAGTTTTGTAGGATCCAAGATTAAAGGAATCAGGGAATCCAAGAACCTCTCCTTAGAGGAAATAGCAGAAAGTAGTGGTCTTACGACAGACCAGATATCTTCCATTGAAAGCGGCCAGACGATGCCTTCGTTGGGCCCGCTGATTAAGATTGCGCGTGCTTTGGGAGTGCGACTGGGAACTTTTATGGACGACAACGATGCCCTGGGTCCTGTTGTGTGCCGCGCAGAAGACAGGGAACGTGACAGCAGCATCAGTTTCTCCAACGGTGCTACCGATGCTCGTAAACACATGGAGTATCATCCGTTGGCACAGCAGAAGGCTGGCCGTCACATGGAACCATTCATCATCGACATCAATCCGGAGGAGAATCCCGACTTCCAACTCTCAGCACACGAGGGTGAGGAGTTTATCTATGTGATGCAGGGTGAGGTAGAGATTGTCTATGGCAAGGAGACCTATTTGCTGAAAGAGGGTGACAGCATCTTCTATGACTCTATCGTCAAGCACCACGTGCATGGTGCGCCTGCGAAGAGTGCGAAGATTCTTGCAGTGGTTTATATTCCGTTCTAAATAGTCGTCGTAACGTGACAACGTAATAACGAGAAACGAAAAAAGTAAAAAATGGCAAAACTTGATATGGCGGGCCGTCCGTTGCCCGACAGAACATACCCTGCTGAGACTGGTTCGGAGGGTTATAAACTGTGGGAAAGAACGCTGGGCGAATGGCTGGAATACTGGGCTGAGACTACACCTGACAAGGAATATATCGTCTATTCGGACCGTAACCTGCGCTTTACGTGGAGCACGTTCAACCAGCGTGTGGACAATCTGGCCAAGGGCTTGATTAGCATTGGTGTGAAGAAGGGGTCTAACGTGGGTATCTGGGCGACTAATGTGCCCGACTGGCTGACGTTCCTCTATGCCACCGCCAAGATCGGTGCCGTGTTGGTAACAGTGAATACCAACTATAAGCAGAACGAGTTGGAATATCTCTGTAAGGACTCTGACATGGAGGTGCTCTGCATCACCGATGGTACGTGGGACTGTAACTATGTCGACATGACCTACACCATGCTACCTGAGTTGAAAACCTGTGAGCGTGGTCACCTGAACAGTGAGCGTTTCCCCTTCTTGAAGAGTGTGGTATATATTGGCATGGAGAAATATCGAGGTATGTATAATACCGCCGAACTGCTCTTGCTGGGACAGAATATAGAGGACGATACGCTGAACGAGATGAAGAAGAACGTGACCTGCTACGATGTCTGTAACATGCAGTACACCAGCGGTACCACGGGATTCCCCAAGGGGGTCATGCTGACGCACTATGGTATTGCCAACGATGGCTACTTCACTGGTGAGAATATGGGCTTTACGGCTGACGACAAACTCTGCGTCTGTGTGCCCCTGTTCCATTGCTTCGGTGTGGTGCTGGCCACGATGAACTGTCTGACACACGGATGCACGGAGGTGATGGTTGAGAAGTTTGACCCGCTAGTTGTGCTGGCCTCTATTCATAAAGAGCGGTGTACTGCTGTCTATGGCGTTCCCACCATGTTTATTGCCGAGCTAAACCACCCGATGTTCGATATGTTCGACCTTAGCTGTCTGCGCACCGGTATCATGGCAGGTTCGCTCTGTCCTGTGGAACTGATGAAGCAGGTGTCGGAAAAGATGTTTATGACCATTACCAGCGTGTACGGCTTGACAGAGTCATCGCCCGGCATGACACAGACCTGTCTGAACGATACCTTCGAGCAGCGTTGTACCACTGTAGGTCGCAATTTCCCGTTTGTCGATGTCAAGGTGCTTGACCCAGAGACTGGCGAGGAATGTCCCGTGGGTGTTCAGGGCGAAATGTGCTGCAAGGGCTTCAACGTGATGAAGGGCTACTATAAGAACCCCACAGCAACCGCCGAGGTCATTGACAAGAACGGCTATCTGCATTCTGGTGACCTGGGTGTCAAGGACGAGCAGGGCTTCTATAAGATTACCGGACGTATCAAGGATATGATTATCCGTGGTGGTGAGAATATCTATCCACGCGAGATAGAGGAGTTCCTCTATCACATGCCTGGCATTCGTGATGTTCAGGTGGCTGCCGTTCCTTCCAAGAAATACGGTGAGGCCGTGGGCGCCTTCATTATTCTGGAAGAGGGTGCCACAATGACGGCAGAGGATGTACAGCTGTTCTGCCGTGGTAAGATAGCTCGCTACAAGATTCCTAAGTACGTGTTCTTCATTGACCAGTTCCCGCTGACGGGTTCGGGCAAAATCCAGAAGTTCAAACTCAAGGAGATGAGTCTGGAACTTTGTAAGAAACAAGGTATCGAAGTCGTTTAACCTTTCAGTTCTTTACGATAACAACGATGGCGCCGATGTTGCGTGGACTCTAAGTACTGCCACTGCGATAGCACGCCCTCGTTGGTTTCCATCTGTGGACCCGTTTCGGCCCAGTCGAAGCCGTAGCGCTGGAATTGGCGGATGAGATCGTCGAAGATGAGCGCATTGGCACCCTTGCTGCGGTATTCGGGCAGTACGCCAATGAGTAACAAGTCTACGGTGTCCGTCTTGTGCCATTTCAGTATCTTTAGCAGGTGCCACCAGCCAAAGGGTAGGAAGCGACCGTCGCGTGTCTTCTGCAGTGCGCGGGAGAACGAGGGGAAAGTGATACCGAAACCTACCAGTTTGTCGCCATCCATGACACCTGTCACGAGGTTGAGGTCGGCAATCTTGATATAGTCGTTGACCAGTTGGCCTATCTGGTGGTCGGACAGCTGGCTGAAGCCATAAAGATCTTTATAGGTCTCGTTGAGCAGGTCGAAGATGCGCTTACCCCAGCCGCCGTCAATCAGTTCTTTGCGTGAGAACTTATGGACACGCAGTCCGTAGCGCTTGCGTACCATCTCGGTAATCTTGGCAAATTTCTCGGGTACTACCTCAGGAACCTTGACGCGCAACTCCACCCAGTCGTTGGCTTTCTCGTAGCCCTCCATCTGTTCCATGTGTTGCGGATAGTAGGGATGGTTGTAGTTGATGTACATGGTGGAGAGTTTGTCGAAACCATCCACCAACATGCCCTCGCGGTCGGTATCGATGAAGCCTAACGGACCGGCAATCTCTGTCATCCCCTTGGAACGGCCCCAGGCCTCGACAGCCTGCAGCAGGGCAGCACTGACCTCTTGGTCATCCACAAAGTCAAACCAGCTGAAGCGTACTTGCTTGCGGTCCCAGCGTTCGTTGGCTCGGTTGTTGATGATGGCAGCAACACGCCCTACCAGTTGCCCATCTTTAAAGGCCATAAAGTACTGGGATTCACAGCATTCAAAAGAGGTGTTCTTGTCGTGTCGTAGCGTCGACATCTCTTCACTGTACAAGTAGGGTACGGCACAGTCGTTGTCGCGATATAGGTCGTAGTAGAACTGCACGAACTGTTGCAGTTCCTGACGGGTAGTCACTGGTTTGATTTCAATCTTGCTCATGGCATATTTTCCTTTTCAGCATGCAAATTTACTGCAAAAAACTTAAACACACAAATAAATACCCTTATAAATTGTCAATATACTGCCACAACTGGTGGTAAAAAGGATGACGTGTCAAGGTGGGGACGTCTCCTAAGATGATGAGTTTCATGCGGGCACGGGTGATGGCGACATTCATGCGGCGCAGGTCGCGCAGGAAACCAATCTGACCATCGTCGTTGGAGCGCACCATAGAGATGACGATGATGTCGCGCTCCTGTCCTTGGAAACCGTCGACGGTGTTGACACTAATATATCTGCGGAAGGGCTTGAAAAACTCACGCTTCATCAGCAGGCGGCGCAGATACTGCACCTGAGCACGATAGGGCGAGATGATGCCAACGTCGATGCGTTCGTCCAGTAAGCGCTGTTTGCCAATCTGATTGAAATAGTGCTGTAGCGCTAGTAGCGTCACCTCTGCCTCGGCCTTGTTGATGCGCCCAAAGCTTTCGCCAACAAACTCCTCCTTAAACGAGACGTCGCTGTCGGCAGGCAGCTCCAGTTGTGACGTGTCAATCCATGTCATCGGGGTGTCCAGGTCGAGAATGCTGCGATATTTTACTTCTGGCGCACTCTCTACCTGTCCATCGTAAAAGTAGTTGCTGGAGAAGCGCATGATGTCATCGTTCATGCGGTATTGCACCTTGAGCAGTGTGACGGCTTCGGGGTGTGTCTCGACAATGCGCTCCATCAGCGTCTTACCGAGTCCGGCCTTCAGGGCTGCAATGCTCTTGACGGTCGGGGGCAACTGACAGTGGTCACCCGCCAGGACGACACGGCTGACGCGCCGCATGGGTATCCAGCAGGCAGCTTCCAGTGCCTGTGCCGCCTCGTCGATAAACAAGGTGCCAAACTTCTGACCGTCCAATAGTCGGTTGGCCGAACTGACCAGTGTCGAGGCGATGACGCGTGCCTCGCCAAAGAGCTCGTTGTTGATGCGTATCTCCAACTCCGTGGCGCGACTCTTCAGACTCTCCAGTTTCTGGTGGTATTTCTCGTCGCCTCGTTTGCGGTGGTTGCGCAAGTCGCGAATGGCCTTGCGAATGGCCCATAGGTGCGGATAGTCTGGGTGGGCTTCGAAACGTCGCTCGTAGGTGAACGACAGCATCTTGTCATTGACACGCGTGGGATTGCCAATGCGTAGCACATTGATGCCGCGGTCGACGAGCTTTTCAGATATCCAGTCGACGGCCATATTGCTCTGTGCACATACCAATACCTGGCTCTCGCGCATCAGCGTCTCACGGATAGCTTCTACAAGGGTGGTAGTCTTTCCTGTTCCTGGGGGCCCATGAACGATTGCTACATCCTTGGCCCTTAGCACCATGTTGACAGCATTCTCCTGTGTGGCGTTCAGGTAGGGGAAGTGCATGGGAGGAAAAACGAATGTAGAGACTGCGCCCGACCTCCCCGAAGACGAGGAGGAAGAAGGTCTGGAAGGAGTGTAGAAAAGGTCGCGTAGCTCGCCCAGACGCCCCTTGCCCTTGATGGCACGGTCGAGAGCTTCCATCATCAGCCGATAACTGGTTTCGTCGAAAGAGAGCTGTACACCAAGTTGGTCGGCGTTCTGCAAATCGATGATGGGGAACCCGTCGGGGACTGTCACCACCATGCGGTCGCCGTCGACATAGCTGACGGTGCCCGTCTGTCGAAAGTGTTTGATGACGGTAGAACCGTCATCCATATGAAAGAACGATACCGGTCGGCCGAACTCAAAGTTATGCTCAATGTCGTTGTCGGTCGTACGTACCAGTTCGACAGCCAGCTGGTTCAGTGAGTTGTAGTAGCTCTTGCTGACTTTCACGGGCCACCAGGCATCACCGCGTTTGACCTTCCGCGCAATACCCGTCTGCTGGGTCTGTTGGCGGAAAGTCTCTTTCTCTGTCTCGTACTCTAACTGCAATAAGAGCCGTTGCTGTTGCAGTGCCTGAATGGGTGATGTCTGCACGTTGATCAGTAAGTTTGTTAGATTTCGAAGTCCAGACAGCTACGCTGTGCGGTGTAGGGGCGTACCTTACCGTTGGCCACTGCCACATGTGCCGGATGTACGGCATAACCCTTCAGTGCCTCTTCGCTCTCCAGGGTGCTGTCGAGCATGACGTCCGCATTCGATGATGCCAGACGACCATCAATGTGTACCTTTACATCGATGAGTCCGGGGACCTTACCTACAAGACCTTCCAGGCCTTCTTTGATGCCAGCCTTGACGGTCATCTTCTCTTCCTCACTCAGTTCGGACTTCAATGTCCAAAGAATAATGTGCTTAACCATAATGATAATTTTTTTAAATAATTAAAAGGGTATTTCGGAGGTGATATGCATCTCGCTACCTGAGACCGGATGCCGGAACCAGATCTCGGCAGCATGCAAACAGAGCCGCTGACCACGTGTGCCATATAGTTCATCGCCAACAATGGGGTTTGCCAGTCCGTCTGGGTGGGCGCAGTGGATGCGTAGCTGGTGGGTACGTCCCGTTTCCGGCCATAGTGCCACCAATCTGTTGC
>Ga0247609_10004961_pt1 | contig 13160 bp, 15 predicted proteins | sample 172DNAGHGlowgp2_FD_193487 | JGI IMG/M metagenome (GOLD analysis project Ga0247609, IMG submission 193487) | Sheep rumen microbial communities from Palmerston North, Manawatu-Wanganui, New Zealand - 1728 DNA GHGlow gp2 | ecosystem: Host-associated > Mammals > Digestive system > Stomach > Rumen ...
GGTTGATGGTATGCCGAATTTTACTCGATAGAGCCAAAAATATCTATATTTTCCATTCGATTTTTTTGCCCTAAATCCAATAGCAACAGGTGATGTGACATCTTCTTCGGATGAAACTATAACGTTATTATTGTCTATCACTGCTCCAATTAAATCTCCTGCTATTTCAGATCCAATATCGTCAATTCCAAGTGTAATTGTACCATTTTTGAATTCTTTTATAGTTTCGCAAAGCGAGTCGTCGGCGTATAAGGTCGCGTCTGCTAATTCTACCGATAACTCTGCTGTCATTGCCTTTGCGAGTATTTTTGGTATTCCATAAATTTCATTCCCATTTGCGTCCTCTGTTATTTTCGCATAATATAGCGAATCGAGCCCTAAAGTTGCCATAATTAAATTCCTCCCATAAATTCGTAATGTTTTGCAGTATCAATGGTATAGTGATGATACCCAGTATCTTGTTCATATTCCACATACCATCGACCTGTTATTGTAAAATCAGATTCAAGTAAAAGTTTAGTGATCTGATTTTTTCTTTTAATGTAATTTGTTTTTGAAAAAAGTGATATTCTCACTTCTGATATTTCGTATTCTGGTTCGTTATCAGAAAAAAGGTCAAAGTTATCGGTTATAGGCGTTAAAACGATGTATTCATCAGGCGGTGAACTTTTGAATGAGCCTGTTTCCAGTGGGATATTAAGCACTGATAGAGCAGATTTTAAATCAGATAAAATACTCATAATTTATTTATCTCCGATTCTATTACTTTTCCCATCGCTTCAATACATGCTTTTCTTGATTTATTTTTAGCCGGTTTTAAAAACGGTTTTGGATCTTGCCCCGATTTTCCATACTCTAAAACATTCGCTATCATTGCATTTGTTATTTCATAATAACTTCGTGCGCCTTTTGCCTCATATTGATTGCGCCGTGGTTCATTAAATCCCACTTTTACGTTATGAATCCCATTGTTATCAATATCGTCAGGTGTAACACCCAGTGAAGATACAAGCTCTCCCGTTGACCGTTTCTTTTGTTTTAAATTTTTTCCTATAACTGTTTGTAAATGCGATCTCACGCTTTTACACATGATATCGCCACCCACTTTTAAAGCTTCTTTTACGATTTCATCGGTTTTGTTTCCAAGTTTTGAAACTTTCTTTAAAAACTCTTCTGGAAACCTTATAGTGCATTTTGACACGTCGAAGCACCCTCCTTTCTTCACGATTGCCACAAGTGTCAATCGATTAATCAATTCGGGGCTTCTCCTTTTCCCCAAAAAGTCACGCTCGTATCAGCTAACGGTTTGTAAACGCGCCGTTTTTCGCTGATTTACTCGCTACCAACTTTCTGGGGACCCCGCGGCGCAAGCGCCTTTAAATTAACTCCAATTAACAAGACGGTTCTATTTTTTTAGCCATAACTTCAATGTACATACCGCGGTCTCTTACGTTTTCTACGGATACAATGTCATAGCGGATTCCTTCATGTAAAATATATAGCTTTGTTGTTATATCAACATTTGGAATTTTCCGAAACTTAAAAATCGTAGTAGCTTCAGAAAACGCCGCCATATTTGCCCATTTTTGAGTGCCATGCCTATCTTCTTTGTAGGCTCTAACACTTGCAACAACATTTTCTACTTTTTCAGAGAACCCCTCTTCGTCGATAACATTTTCGATGGAAATTATATCTATGAAGCTATTCATTTTTCCAAATGACATAACTTACACCTTCCAATCTTTATCTTGCCGTAAAAGCGTGTTTACAGTATTCCAGACCCGATCCGATGCTTGTACATTATCTGCGAAAAAGCCCGCCGTACTTCCATCTCGACTCTCGTAAAAGTGCGAAGAAAGCATGATTACTGCTTGTTCTGTTGCAGGTGACATAGCATTTTCAAGATAATACCCATCAGGTTTTTTCTGATAACTTTCAGCGTATGAAATAGCGGCAGAGATATACATTTCAATAAGCCTATCGTCATCAAAATACGTAATAATTAAATTCGCTTTAACTTTTTCGAGCAAACTGTCACTCATCTTTGCCGCCTCCTTTTTTACTCTGTTGTGTCAGGTTCTAATATTTGCATTGTAAACGTCGTTTCTTTATACCCGTCTGCCCACAATGTAAATGACTTTTCACCCGTTAAATATTTAACATCTTCTGCCTTTATATACAAGACAAAATCACCCGAAGATAATCCGAGTGCACTAGCTTCAGATTCGTCCGTAGCTGAAAGTGTCACAGATATCCCAGTGTCATCCGTGAATTTTAATCCAACTAAACTAGAAAGTCCCGTTCTAACGCCAAAACCAAGCCATTTGTGTACTCCCCATAATTCTCCATGATCTGCATTTTTAAGGTCGGTTACTGAACAATCCAACGCAATTTTAATATCATTTCCATCAATGCTTAAAGTTGCATGACCACTGTTTTCAGCAGTTTCTGAAGTTGGCATTGATGAAGGCGTTGGACATGAAAGTACCGATACATCAAATGAATCAGGTTCCATCAACCCTGCATTTTTTAGCTTTACAAGTAGCGCATTTAAGTCAGCTCTGACTTTTGCTACGGTATCACTTGAACTAGATCCTGCAGCTTGATTAACTGCACCTGGAAAATCTGAAATAACTCCACCTTCGTCAAATTTTAAAGTTCCTCCGATATGCGTAATTTCGCCGCCTTGTTCGGTATAATTTTTCGTATTGTATGACATATGAAATCGCCCTCCTTTCAAATACTCTTGATTAAGCTTTTTGCTTTAAGATTTTAATAGCTTCAGGTAGAATTAATTTACCGTCAACGCGTTGTGTTGAAATAAAGGCGACCTGATCCGTTATTGCGAAGAGTTCGTTTAAACGCTTGAAACTTCTACCTTCACGATCAGCTATCCAGTAATATTGATAATCGCCAAATGCTATGGTTTTGTTTCCTGCGGCTATTTCTGGCATATATGAGGAAGTTAAAACAGGACGATTTAAAATTGTGTCCGGTGTTCCTGCTGTTACAGAAGGTTGCCACAAGTAGTTGCCGCTGGCATCCTTTAGTTTTCTAATTGCCTTTACGGTTGAATCATTCATTAGGAATGTTGCTTTTTTTCTGTATGGAGATCTTAGGCTATAGAATAGATCCATAATTTCGTCAAACGTTATAGCAGTTGAAGAAGCTGTGGTTTTTCCGATTTCTCCTCCTGCAGTATCATCCAAAATTCCTGTAGGTTTACCCGTTCCATCTCCGATGAAAAATGCTTCTTCCTCTTTGGTTCCCATTCTTCTTCCGAACTCTTTAGCTATATAACTTTCAAGGTCGAAGGCACTATCATTCAAAAGTTCTTCACTAACTTTTATCATGGTTGCAAGTTTATAAGCACTTAAAGTTACTTGCTTGAAGCTATCGTCACTCTCTGGAATTGCACCCTCTTCGTCAACCCATAACGCATTGCCTTTTGTTGCTACAACTGGGATCTTACGGTCTCCGCTTGATGTTTGAATGATATTTGCTAGACTCCTAAAAATGTTTTCTTCCTCAAGAGCTTCAACCAAAGTACGTTCAAATTCATCAGGTGCAAGATATCCGCCATCTGCTTTTTCACCTATTTTAAGAGAGTTTTTAACTTCAAAATTTGCTTTGTTTCTCATTAATTTCCAGAACGCATTTTTGTATTCATTTGATGCGCGTCCTACTTTTTCCGTTTTATCTGAAATAGCAGGTTTTTCTTTAATTGGCGTATCAACAGCTTTTGATAATTCTAAGTCAATCGCTACTTGCCTTTCCAGCCTATCGATTTCCTTGCCGAGATTTACGACCTCCGTTTCCATTTTTTCATAAACTGCATTGTCTTCATCAGACACAATACCGTTTTCATTCCTTCTATTGTCTAAAAAGTTTTTTGCATTTTCCCATGTTTTCGCGCGTTTTTCACGCAACTCAAGTATTTTGTTCATAATGTTTTCTCCTCCTAAATTTTAATGATTTAATAAATAAAGCCGCTTATATAGCGACTCGATTGATATTTTTGATTCTTTTTCTTGTTCTTTTTTGCTAAGTTTATTTACAATTGAATTTATAACTTTTGCTCGACTGAATATGTAGCTATTTGTAACTTCATGCTCTGTTTCGTTATCAGTGTACAAAATATCGTCCGCAAAGCCTAGTTCTACAGCTTTTTGCGCGTTCATCCACGTTTCTTCATCCATCATGTGGGATATTTTAGCTCTGGAAAGTCCCGTTTTTAACTGATACGCATTAATTATCGACTCTTTAATTTCAGATAACATCGATATTGCTCTTTCCATCTCAACAGTGTCTCCAAACGCTGATGCCATCGGATTATGGATCATAAGGGAACTCATGGGAGACATCAAAACTTTCGTTCCTGCCATTGCTATTACTGACGCTGCTGAAGCTGCTATACCATCTATTTTTACGGTGACAATACCATTATATTCTTTAAGCATATTATAAATCTGAGCTGATGCGACCACATCGCCGCCATAACTATGGATAAACACAGTAATATCGCCATTTCCAGCCATTAATTCAGATTTAAATTGTTTTGGTGTGATTTCGTCGTCCAACCAACTACTCTCAGCGATGGTGCCTTCGATTCTCAGAACTCTCTCGTTGTTTTCGTCATTTGTCCAGTTCCACCACCGGCGAGGCGCCGGCGCCAATTCGCGTACATCATATTGTGAAGATTTAAAGCTATTTTCTCGCGTTTTTATACTCATAAAATTATTCTACCCTCCTTTAGCTGTCTTTGCTTTTTTCTTCTGATTTTTCATTATCTTTTCCATCGTTATCCTCCTCCTTTTCGTCTTTTTCTTTCGGCACATCTTGTGCAAAAACGCCCGCATCCTGCAATTTTGTCATCGCGCCATTTATCAAATACAAGTTTCCGCCCAGCTCGTCAGGAATTAAATCCATGTTCTCAAGTTCTCTTATATCATTTGCACTCATCCAACCGTTTTGTCTTGCTGTTGCATAACCGTTCATTCGACTTTCGTAGTCTCCTCTTAAGATTCCATCAACATTGAATTTTACGAAATATTCTCTTTTTTCACTATCTAAAAACAACGACCTTTGAATTGCTTGCTCCCACCTCGATATCCAAGGATTCAAAGTATATTTTACAAATTCAAGTGATTGTTCTTCGATATTCGAAAATGAAGCTCTTTCTAAGTCTCCAACCATATGGGGTGGGATTCTAAATATTCTCGCTATTTCATCTATTTGAAATTTTCTGGTCTCTAAAAATTGAGCCTCATTCGGTGAAATGGATATCGGTTTGAATGCAAGTCCTTCTTCTAAGACACAAATTCTATGAGAATTACTGCTACCTTGAAATAACGAGTTCCAACTTTCACGCAATTTATCAGGATTTTTTATCGTTGAAGGGTGTTCCAAAACTCCACTCGGCGATGCCCCATTTTCGAAAAATTTAGCTCCATATTCTTCGCAGGCAAGTGCCATTCCTACGGCGTTTTTTGCCATTGAAATTGGAGAATAACCTACTAGCCCATCGAAGCCCATACCTGCGATATGTAAGATATCTTCTTTTTTTAAATACACCTGACCTGTTGATTTAAATGTTGGATTATCACTTTTATCAGTCGAATAAGTGTAATAAATTTCGCCGTTTGAAGCTCTATCAACTGTCATTCGACTTGGCATCAACGGATAAAGTGCTAAAATTTCGCCTTTTCCGTTTCGAATTATCTGAGCATAAGCGTTGCCCCACAACAAAAGATAACTCATCATCGTTTCTCTGAATATGAATGAAGTCATTTCAGGGTTCGGTTCATCGTGCAAAAGATAATAAAGTGGGTGATCGATAGCTTTTTCCTTTGCTCCATCTGGTAAGTGCCGATATGTATGCAAAGGTAAGCCTGCAATTGCTTCAGCTAAAATTCGAACACATGCGTATACTGTTGTAACTTGCATAGCTGAACGTTCATCTACGTTTTTACCGCTTGAAGTTCGTCCGAAAAGTACATTGTAGCTACTTCCTGACAAGTAGTTTTTTGGTTTATCTCGTGACCTAAAAATGTGTTTGAAAATCTTCATTATATTATCAAAAGACCCCTTTCATTATAAACAGATTCAAATTCTTCACCGTCATTACGTATTGCTCTATCTAAAGCCATTATTGTTGCTACTGCACCGTCTATTTTCTCGGTTGATTTTTCCTTATCTGGTTTGATATTTCCAGCTGGATCCGTACGAATAAAAATATTATCCATCATCCAACTCAATACTGGATGCCCACCGTGTGCTATTTTTTGTTCCAATGTAAGCTTCATAAGTTCTTTACTCGGCGGGCTCATATCTTTAAATCCTTGACCGAATGGAACGACAGTAAATCCCATGCCTTCTAAATTCTGCACCATCTGAACTGCGCCCCATCTATCGAATGCTATTTCTCGTATATTGTATTTTTTACCAAGTTCTTCAATGAATTTTTCTATGTACCCATAGTGAACTACATTCCCTTCAGTTGTTTTTAAAAAGCCTTGTTTTTGCCATAAATCGTATGGCACATGGTCGCGGTTAACTCTTAAAGTTAAATTATCCTCAGGCAACCAGAAATATGGCAGAATATGATATTTATCGTCTTCGTCCCGCGGTGGAAAGATTAGGACGAGTGCTGTTATATCAGTCGTTGAAGATAAATCTAAACCGCCATAACAGACTCTTCCTTTTAATCGTTCTGGATCAACATTAAAACTACAAGCATTCCATTTATCCATCGGCATCCAACGCACTTCTTGCTTTACCCATTGATTTAGCCTAAGTTGCCTAAAACTATTCTCTTCGCCTGGATTTTGTTTTGCCGATTCACATGCTGCTTCTACTTTATCAATTCCGACTGTTATTCCAAGCGATGGATTAACTTTTTTCCATACTTTTGGATCAGTCCAATCATCTTTCTCATCTGCTCCATAAATTACAGGATAAAATGTCGGATCTATTTTACGACCCTCAAGAATATCTTTAGCTTTTTGATGAGTTTCATAACAAATGCTGTGTGTATCATTCCCAGCGGTTGTTATTAGGAAATACAAAGGCTGCATTCTGGCGTCGCCCGATCCTTTTGTCATAACATCAAAAAGCTTTCTGTTTGGTTGAGTATGTAACTCATCGAAAACAACTCCATGAATATTAAATCCATGTTTTGAATATGCTTCAGCTGATAAAACTTGATAAAAGCTATTTGTCGGCGTATATATGATCCGTTTTTGAGAAGATAACAGTTTTATCCTTTTAGAAAGTGCAGGGCACATCTTTACCATATCCGCCGCGACTTCAAACACTATCGAAGCTTGTTGTCTATCAGCTGCACATCCGTAAACTTCTGCTCTTTCTTCTCCGTCTCCGCAGCAAAGTAGCAGCGCTATAGCTGCTGCAAGCTCAGACTTACCCTGTTTTTTGGGGATTTCGACGTATGCTGTATTAAATTGTCGATATCCGTTAGGTTTTAAAATGCCAAATAAATCCCTAACTATCGTTTCTTGCCAATCTATCAATTCAAATGGTTTTCCTGCCCATGTTCCTTTTGTGTGGCATAGACATTCGATAAATCGTACCGCATAATTAGCAGCTTTTTCATCATATCGAGATTTTTTTGCCATAAACTTTGTCGGTTTATAATTTTTCAATTTTTTCATTTATGCCACACACCCCCATTTTTTAAAATATATTTTGTTTATTGTTGCAAAACTTCAACTTCTTTCACGAGGTCAGAATATGGAATACGTACACCATCCCGAATAACGTAAATTTCGCTAGGTTCAATCCCATTTTCAACAGCTCTTCTCAAAATTACAGATGCATACTTTTCATCGATTTCCATCATATAACAGATCCGATTTGTTTTTTCACAAGCCATCATTGTCGATCCACTACCTCCGAATGTATCAAGAATTATTGCGTTTTCTTGACTGGAATTACAAATCGGATAGCTAATTAAATCGAGTGGCTTAGGATTGGGATGTATTGTATTCTTAATAGGCCTATCAAATTTCCACAAAGTGGTCTGATTTCTACCTGCATACCAAGGATGTCTTCCATTTTTTAAAAAACCATATAAAATTGGCTCATGTTGCCATTGGTAATCCGACCTACCTAAAACCATAGAATTTTTAACCCATATACATACATTGGCAAGATGAAATCCAGAATCTATAAATGCTTTGCGGAATGATAAGCCTTCAGTATCTGCATGAAATATGTAAGCTGATCCGCCTTTTTCCATGTTATCTGCCATACATTTGAATGAAGACAATAGAAATTTATAAAATTCTTCGTTTTTAAGACTATCGTTTTTTATCGTTAAACCGATAGTACTTTTAAATGAGACTCCGTAAGGCGGATCTGTTATAATGAGATTGGCTTTTTTCCCATCCATAAGAGTGGCAACATCTTCGTTATTTGTAGCGTCCCCACACATTAGGCGGTGTCTACCTACTGTCCAGATATCTCCTCGTTCTACGAAAGAGGCTTTTTCTAATGCAGCTGTCATATCAAAATCGTCATCTTCAACATCTTTTTCTCCGACTTTCGCAAATAGGTCAGCAATTTCATCCTCTTCAAAACCTGTCAACGATACATCAAAATCTGAATCTTGCAAATCTGAAATTAACATTGCAAGTTTATCGTTATCCCATTCGCCGTTGATTTTATTTAGTGCGATATTTAGGGCTTTTTCTTTTTCTTCGTCCATTTCAACTACTACACAATCAACTTCTTTTTTATTCATGTCGACAAATATTTTAAATCTCTGATGTCCACCTACGATATTTCCTGTTTTTTTGTTCCAAATAATCGGCTCTACATATCCAAACTCTTCCATGGAACGTTTTAATTTTTCATACTCAGGGTCGCCAGGTTTTAAATCTTTCCTTGGATTATATTTCGCTGGATTTAGTTTTGAAATATCTATTTTTTCTATTTGCATCTAAATTTTTCTCTCCTTTCCTCCACTCTAAAATTCCACAAAATGCTAAAATTATTTGAATAAAATCAAGTACTGCTCTCCCATAGACTCCAGAGCTATAATTTAATAATTATTTATGTTTTTTTGCGGTTAAAAGTATTTCCATTTCGTCATTTAACGGCGTACCTACAAATTCAGTGGAGCAGTTTTGTTTTACTATATCGAAAATTTCGTACCAGAGGAGGTTTGCCTGCTTTTGAAATGAAATACTCATCTGTACGAACGGATTAGCTATTGCATTACCTGTTGTTGGATGTTTACTTAAAAATCCGAATGTACTGATGGCTTCTTCACATTGGATAAATCTCGCAAAGGCCTGCGAGTAAGCTTCTACAAGTCGTGGATTTACGAATTTTTCGCATCTTCTCTCTTGTAGCCATTTCCAAGTTTCTTTAAAAATTTTGTCAGCTCCCAGAGGTTTTCCATTTTTTTGTTTGGTTTTTAAATATTCACTCGGCTCTGGAATGTTTTCACCTTTTAATTCAGATAAATCCGAAAAATCATTCACGTCAAAACTTTCATCAATCTCAAGTTCTGAAATATCCAGCACATTCGCCGATTTTCCAGCGGATATTTTGTCTACAAGAGCATATGGTTTGCTTCCTGCTCTAGCTCGTCTACCCCCTCTATTTGTTCCATCTTTCGCCATAGACACCTCCTTTTTTCGTTAATAGGCTGTTTGAATTGCGATTTTTGTGCGCGTGACCCCATGCCCGTTGAATTTGGGAGATTTTCCCAGAGATTTTGATACCCCCACGGTGCGCGGTTTCAAGGGCTTTTACTCACTTTCTGTCGCTTGATGTATCTTTTTATAATTTTTGCTCCATCGCCCTCCTTCTTTTGCTGTTATCTTTGAGTGGCAACTCTTACAAAGGCTCATCAAATTGTCGTCACTATGCGTTCCACCCTTCGATAGCGGAATTATGTGATGTACTTCTTCAACTGCCTTTACTATTCCTTTCTTTTCACATACTTCACAAACTGGGTGTTCCTTTATGTAAAGCTGGCGTATAAGACGCCAGCGACTGTTGTATCGCTTGTATGTTTGTGGGTCACGCTGGTACTTGTCGTACTGTTTTTCAGCTAATTTTTTGTGTTTTTTGCAGTACCTTTCTTCAGTTAATTCCTTGCACCCACTCCATCTGCATGGGCTTTTTGGTTTTCTTGGCATTTATTTCAACTCCTTTTTTTAATTAATTAAGCTCCCATGTTTTATCACATGAGAGCTTAACTGTTAATTTAAATTTTATACGTTCTATCCCTTGTATACCAAAGCTTAATAATAACTTACGTACACACTTCCCATTATAATACTATCACATCTTAAACGGGACATTCAAGGACATTTTGGGACATTTTTAAAAATTTATTAATTTTAATGCTTTTATATGCATTCGTTCTAAATGCCTACGAGTATAACCCATGTCTAATGCTATTTGTTCCCACTTTTTAAAACAAAGATATCTAAACTCTAACAGTGTTTGATATTCTGGATTTTTGACTGCTTTTATTAAAGCCATAATATCTTTTTTCAAATCTACAAGTGTATCGATATCTTGAGTTATTTCACGTTCAAGATCAACTATTTTCACTATATTATTTTCCATGCGTTGCTTATTTCCAGAATCACAAACGCAATTTTCTTTAATTGTAGAAGTAGCATTAATAGCTAAATCATGTAAGCGACTTATTTGTTCCATTTTATTGTTAATCCTTTGGTCTAGGCGATAAACCTGTGATAAATATTCTTTTATTGTCATAAAATTACCTCCATAAATTATTCAAATTTTAAATGTCCGTACTTATCGGATATGTAAGTTTGCAACGTTGAATCAAGAGTTGATATGCGTTCTTTTGCTTTTTCTCTTGCTTTTTTAAGCTGCGAAACTGTTTGATAAAATTTACAACCATCGCAATCTAATTTACGTAAAGCCAAACATTTGTTTTTATTCACATAAGCAAAACAATCTTCTTTTGCCATTATTCCACCTCCAAATTTTTTAAAATTTCTTTAACTTCATTCAAACTTGTCACTTTGCAAGCGATACCATTTGCATTTTCAATTTTTTGTAGTATAATCTCTTGTAGCTTTGACAATTTGCCATTTGGTATTTTTACTTCAAAAGCCACGAATTTCCCGTTGTAGCAACAAAGCACATCAGGAATTCCAGCAGTTCCATAAAGACCACCAAACTCTTTAAAAGCAAAGCAGCAAGGCTGTTCTTTTAAATATTTTAGAATTTTATTCGTTATGGTTTTTTCTTTCATAAACCTCAAAAACCTCCTTGTTTCCTCGATTTTTTGAAAAAGGTTATAAAGATAAAACCATGGGGTTAAAGGATTTTATTATTATATATAACCTTTATAACCTTTAAAAAATAAATATATATTTATAGGACTTTATTTAATTCAATACTCAAACTAACTTAATATATAAACTCTATATAAAGTGGTGTGTGCGCGAAAAATTGAGGTTTTAAGGTTATGACCCTGAAAACGCCCATTTTATGTGGCTTTCAGCGATTCAGTTTTCACTTCCTATAACCTTGTTTATACAAAAGCATCTTTGGTTGACTCCATTTATCCATTTTGGCACTTGCATTCTGGTATGCCCTTTATTGTCGATTTTTGTTTCGACTAAATTTCGCTCTTTAAAGCCACGAGTAATTTTTGAATAATCAAATCCATTTTCTGTAAGAGCTTGGCGTAAAATATTTGGAATAATATACACTTTATCACTCTCAATTTTTCCATAACATGGCGTACTATCTGGCGCAAATCGATTTCTGTTGCTTGCTATCCAGCCTGTAACAAAATCCCATGCTCTATCAACTGTATCTGCTTTTTGCAATTCCTTGCAGTTTTCTAGGATTTTGATACCAAGTTCAATGGCTTCGTCCATTGCTTGGTTTTTTTCAATACCAAATACTGAAATTGAAGAATAATAGTCGCCTAAACATACTGCTGAAATACTATCAAGCTGGGCTTTTGGCGCTTCAAAACTACATTTTTTGGATATTTCCTTATAAATACGATCGTAATCTTGCTTTGCACAACGTCCATTGACGTTTTTTATGATGTATTTTATGTATTGCTCACCAGCTAAACCATAGTGGTCTTTACTTACAATGTGTAAATCATGCGCAAAACCTACATCATCAACGGGCTTGCCGTAAAGTTCTAAGACCCGAGTTATAGCTCCGTCATTACTTGATTCATTGCTAATCGGTTGTTCACCTGATGTAATCATGATATTTTGCCAAGTAGGAACTATTTGCATTCCTCCATTTTTATTGCCTCGAACTCTTCCATAGCCGTTGCCTAAACTGTATATAATTTTTTCTACAGAAAGCCTTCGATCGTTCAAGACTTGAAGCTCATCGATAGCAAATGGGATATGCTTTAACATTCCAGCCATTCTTTCTAAACCTACACTTGTAGCATTAAAACTTCCCATGAGTTTTGTTGGATCGCCCCAGACACTCACTGCAAATTTCATCGCTGCAGTTTTTCCACTTTGAGAATCATGCCAAATATGTATGAAAAACACTCGACTGTCGATTAATTTTAAAAGCGGTGAAGCAAATGAAGAACTTAAAATAAATCTTGCGAATGGATTTTTACGAACATTCATGGCATAATTTTTCCAAACTTCAAAATTACCATGTGGAATTGTTGCATCAATAATTCCGTTAACTTCACTAGATTCCGACTCAAAAATTATCTCTTTGTCTTTTACATAAGGGAAAAATGAATTTTTATCGACCCATCCCACTCTTGCAATGGATTTGACAAGTGGGATTTTATTTATATTTGCATTTTCATAATCGCTTAAATATGCAACCATTTCGGCAGCGCTACTCGATGATATTGGAAGTCCTGAATCAGCATATTTTATAACCGAAGTTCTATTGAATGCGCTAGACCTTGAAGCAACGAGCCGTTTCCATTTTTTATCTCTAAAGAAACTAAGTTCGATTTTCTCAGTACCATCATCGAAATTTTCAAGGCGTTTAGTGATAACAACAGGACTTTTGCAGACTACGGTCATTGTACTTGAATCCTTATATTTCGATTCTTTTAAAACGCCTTTATTCATCGATATATTCCATCCTTGAGGCATAACAGCGCCATTGAGGTCTATTTCTCCTAAATTTAATAA
>Ga0247609_10004962_pt1 | contig 13160 bp, 12 predicted proteins | sample 172DNAGHGlowgp2_FD_193487 | JGI IMG/M metagenome (GOLD analysis project Ga0247609, IMG submission 193487) | Sheep rumen microbial communities from Palmerston North, Manawatu-Wanganui, New Zealand - 1728 DNA GHGlow gp2 | ecosystem: Host-associated > Mammals > Digestive system > Stomach > Rumen ...
GATTTTTTTTTGAAAAAGTGAAATAGATGTTGAAATGTTGATGATCAAAAGTCTAAAGTCTAAGGTCTAAAGTCAGTGGTTTATTTCTTCAACTCTTAACTATAAATTATCAACTCTTAACTGATTTTATTACTCTACCTGAAAGATAACAGGCAAAGTATATTGTACTCTAACTGCCTCTCCTCGTAATATTCCAGGTTTCCATTTCGGCATCATGCGTACGACACGCAAAGCCTCCTCTCCGCAACCACCGCCTATATCTCGTAAAACTTTAGGATTGGTAATTGTGCCGTCTTTCTCCACTACAAACTGGACAAAAACATTGCCTTGTATTTTATTATCTTTAGCATATTTTGGGTATCGGATATTTTTATCCAAAAATACATACAAAGAATCCGCCCCTCCACGAAATTCGGGCATTTCTTCGACACTAAGATAAATTGCTTTTTCAGCTTCTATTTTCGCAAGTTTTTCATCATACATTGGTGCAACACCCATCAGTTCATCATTAGAAGTAACCTCAACGAGTGTGTCTTGAGTGGGGTTTTCAAAAATTATACCATCTTCAACTTTAAGTAATGTATCGTCAACAGGTGCGGGTTCCGGAAGGCTTTCGCTAAACGATGTCTCATGGTCATTAGTCATTTTGCCTGTGGTCTGGATAACGGGTCCGCAACCTCCTGCACAGGCAGAAAGTCCTATGGCTATGCCCGAGATGGTGGCTATCTTGCCGAGTTTCAGTCTCTCGAACAGCGACTGTTCCAGATACTTCACCTCCCACTCGCAGCGCGGACACGTGCCCCGGCAATCCCCCTCGTAAGTACATTCGGGGATGTCCAGCTTAATGCCGTTCTCGTCGGCTATCCTACGCCGGATTTTCTTAAGTTCTCCACATATTTTCTTTCCGCGTTTCATATTTTGTTTGGTCTAAGGTCTAAAGTCTAAGGTCGTTGGTCAGAGATTTCAACTTTCAATTTTCAACTTTCAATTTTCAACTTTCAACTTTCAACTAACACAAACTCCTAACTAACTACCATTCCACTTCGTCGCGGTTTACGGGCATAGTCATACAGCGTGCTCCGCCGCAGCCTCTTGGCAACTCGCAGGCAGCGAAGGTCACCACGCAGCGACGGTGGTTGTCGGGGTGGTCCTTGCCTGCCACCACATCGGCAGCGTCCACCACGTCGAAACCGGCTTTGTTCATAGCTTCGATGGTGTTCCAGTTGCGCTGGTAGCCTATCACCTTGCCTTCGCCCAGAGCGAAGAAGTTGGCTCCGCTGTGCCACTGCTCGCGCTGCTGGTTCCACGGGTCGTCGCCACCACACGACACAGGCCGCATGTCGAAACCGAGGTCCTCCAGTCCTTGCAGGAAATTGGGTTTCTCCACATATTCGGCCTTGCCGTTGTCAATCTTTATATGGAAAGTGTGCAGACCGCCTTTGTTCTGTTCTATGATGGGCTTGTAGGTCATGCAGCAATGTTTGTCGAGGAATGTGAACACCATGTCGAGGTGGATGAACGACTCGGGCGTCTGCGGCAGTTCCTGCACCAGTATGTTGAAATGCGGACGCTCTTTGCTGAATTTCTCCACAAGGAAATTGATGCCGTTTTTGTTGGTTCGTGAGCCAGTGCCTATGCAGAGGGTGTCGTAACGGGCTATGAGGGTGTCGCCGCCCTCGGTGCCGGCGTTGGAGATAAGACGCTGCGGGTGGATGGTCTCGCACCGGAAAAGGTAACGGAAAATGGAGTCGAAAATCAAGGTCTCGCGTTTGCGCACCTGATACGACATGGGGTGTATCAGCACTTGGTTGTAGATAGCCGACGAGGCGTCGCGGGTGAAAAAGAGATTGTACAGCGGTTTCAGTATGTAACGCTCTGTCTCGTAGATGTCGGGGTCCTTGCCTTTGCGGTAGGCGAAGCCGGTGATAAGCTCGGAGGCGAGCTGCTCGGCGGGATGGCCCATAAGCTCGTCGATGAGGTACTCGCAGCCGTCGAACTTGCACGACTTAGTTACTATCTCCTGACGGTATTTTTCGTTCTCCACAAGCTGACGCAGAAGGTCCTCCACATAATAGGTGGTGGCACAGCGTTCGAAAACGCCGCTGAAATTGGCGTATTCACCATCGACGATGCGTTTGTTGAGCAGGTCGCTATATAGTGCGGTATGGATATTCTCGGGAGTCATACGTTCTATCTCCACACCCGGACGGTGCAGTATCACCGCGTTCAGTTTTCCGATTTCTGATGTTATGTTTACCTTTGTTTCCAAAACGTTATTGGTTTTTGTTTTACTTTCGATATATATGGGGTGCATCCGTGGTTTGCCCCAGCCGGGGGTTGCACCCCCGTTTGTATTCCATCGTGCAGGGGTTGTGCCCCCACCCGACCGGGGGTTGCACCCCCGTTTGTATTCCGCCGTCCTTTCAGGACTTTTTGGTATAAATGTTTAATTTTTAATTATTAATTGTCAATTGTTTATCTTGAATTTCTGAAACATTTTGTTGTCGTTTATCACACGGACTGCCGTTCCGTAGGCTTCGTCGTTTTCCTTGTAAGCCTCGTAGTAGTAGCGCACTCCGTACAGATTCCTGACTATCAGCGATTTCACTAAAGTATTGATATATTTGTCGGATTTTGCGACGACATTCTTGGCTTTCTGGTCTTCCTCTTTGGCTTTTTTCATCATCTCGCTGCGGAAATTCGGGTCGTCGATGAGTTTCTTCATATAATTGGCGTACTCACTGTCTTTCAACGGATTGACGGTGTCGTTGACTTTCTTTTTCAGATAGTCGTTAACCCAAGCGGCGGCCCATTCACCACGCACGGTGGTCTTCTCCACGCCATTGTCTTTCACAAATTTGTCGAATTCCTTTTCCACACCCATTGTGGGATAAGCGGCAACGAAGTCGCTGTACTTGGGGTATTTCGCCAGGACATTGGCGCGGTTACGCTCGGTCCACTCGAGGGCGAAGCGGTTGATGAGGCCTTTGCTGTTGAGGCTGATCCAATAGTCGGACATGCGAGTGGTGTCCACCGGGATGAAGATGTCGGGGATGATGCCTCCGCCGCCGTAAACCACACGTCGGGCCGAGGTGTAGTATTTCACCGAGTCGGGCAGCGAGATGGAGTCGGTGGTTATCATCTCCTTGTGGCTGTAGCGGTTGGAGATGTCGCGGTAGTAGGCCTCCAGCCCGTCTTTGTAAGGTTTCTGTATGCAACGTCCCGAAGGGGTGTAGTAGCGGGCAATGGTGAGACGTATCTGCGAGCGGTCGTTAAGTTCGAAAATCCTCTGTACCAAGCCTTTGCCGAAACTGCGACGGCCTATCACTATGCCACGGTCCCAATCCTGTATGGCTCCGGTGACAATCTCGCTCGCCGAGGCGGAATATTCGTCGATAAGCACCACCAGACGGCCGGTCTCGAACTCGCCGCGGTCGGTGGACTTGTGGTAATGAACGTTGGTCGAGTCGCGACCTTTGGTGTAAACGATGGTCTTGTCGCGTGGCAGGAACTCGTCGGCCAGAGCCACAGCCACATCGAGAAAACCGCCGCCGTTGCCGCGCAGGTCGAAGATAAGCTGGGTCATCCCCTGCTCTTTCAGCTCATGCACAGCCTTGCGGAACTCACTCATCGTGGTGCGGGCAAAACGGTCGAGACGTATATAGCCGGTGTTTTTGTCAATCATGAAATATGTGTCGATGCTGTTGATGGGAATCACGTCGCGCACCACATCGAAATGCAGCAGGTCCTTGTGTCCACGACGTTTTACGTCGAAGCTGACCTTGGTACCTTTGTCGCCACGGAAACGTTTCATTACCAAGCTGTTGGTAACGCTGTCGCCGACAAACATTTTGCCGTTGACTTTCACGAATACGTCGCCTGCAAGCATTCCCACCTTCTCGGCAGGACCGCCACGAACCACCTCAACCACATGCACGGAGTCCTTGAGAATCTGGAACATAACGCCGATGCCGTAGAACTTGCCCTCAAGTCCCTCGTTGGTGCGCTGCACCTCCTTGGCGGTGATGAACACCGAGTGCGGGTCGAGCTCGGAAAGCATGGTGGAGATAGCTTTCTCGTTGATACGCTGCATGTCGGGCTCATCAACATAATAGTCGGCGATGCGGTTCATCGTCTGCCCCATTTTCATAAACTCGTTGGAGTTTTTGTCCTTCTGGGCAAAAGCCGCAGCGGAGAAAGCAAGTAACAAAGTGAGTGTTAGTACAGTACGTTTCATTTGCGTTTTGTCAATATGTGGAACATCTAAAGACTCGAAAAAAAACGAAAGTTTTTGTTTTTTTAGTGTATTTCGATGTTGAAGTTCTATATTTATTTCTTTTTTTTGTTTGTTTCAATCGTAAGACCTGTCATTTTTTCTATCGAACGGAATACCTTTTCGGCTTCGGTTTTGTTGTTAGACACCGAATTTACAAAATCTTTCTTTTTCTCGCACACAAGGAAAGTCATCAGGTTGGCGTAGTCGTCGTAGAGGTTGGAGTAAGCCTTGTGATAATAGCCGTTTCTGTTCAAGCTTATCTTGAAAAGCAGCGAGGGGTAGTCGGATTTCTTGCCGTTGCAGTACTGGCAGAACTCGCGTTCGTCGAGTTGCACGTCGTAGCCGAGGTTTTTCATATTCTCCACCACCTGGCGTATGCTGCGCATGTTGCCGAGCTGGTACGAGGTGGAGGGCGTCTCCTTGCCGCACACTGGACACACGTAGTTTTCCACTATGGGGGCGGCCATGGAATAGCACATGGCAATGGGCAGCTCGGTGGTGTCGTAGCGCACCTCTTTCAGTCTCTGCAGACGTTTCACCAGCGTCACGCTGTCGGCAGGGTGCTGGACTTTAGGCTGTTGGGTGTCGCCGTCGTTGGAGGTTGTGGCCTGCTGGTTGGTCGAGCCACAGGCGCCGGTGAGCGCCGCAAGTCCCAACACAGCCATTTTTTTGCCGCTATTTTTACTCATAATCGGGTATATTTCTAATGTTCACACAAATACAAAAAAATTGCTTTTTGTACTTTTCTGCAAATATACGATTTTTTTTTGTAATTGGTCAAAGGTCTTTGGTCATTGGTCGCTGGTCTTTTGACTATCAAAACTCCTAATCATTCTATTAAAAGGAATCCCCTACGGGGAAACAATAATTGTTCATTGACCATTAATCTATTAAAAGAGAACCCCCACGGGGAAACAGCAATTTTCAATTATTCATTGTCCTTTGTCCTTTGTCCTTTGACCTTCGACTTTTGACTTTTGACATTTGTCCTTCAACCTTCGACCAACCAATTCCTAATTCCGAAATCCGAATTAACCAACTATTTCGTCCAGTTCCAGCCAGCGGAGCTCTTTCTCGTCGATTTCCGCCAGCACCTGCCCTATCCTCTCCGACCACTGCGCCAGCTGTTCCGCCGTGGCACCTTCTGGGGAGGCGAGGTTCGCTTCCAACTCTTTCTTCTCGGCCTCGAGCCGTTGCAGCTCTTCGGTGAGTGTTTTGTACTCCTGCTGTTGCTTGTAGGTGGGTTTGACGGTGGTACGCTTGCGTTCGTACTGCGGTTTCTCGCTCTTTTTCTGCAAAGTCTGCTCGCGCTGTTCGCTGTTGCGTTTCTGCAGGTACTGCGTGTAGTTGCCGGGGAAGTCGCGGATTTTGCCGTCGCCCTCGAACACAAACAGATGGTCCACAATGTTGTCCATAAAACTGCGGTCGTGCGACACCACCATCAGACAGCCCTGATAGCTGAGTAGGAAACGCTCCAGAATTTCGAGGGTGTATATGTCGAGGTCGTTGGTAGGTTCGTCGAGGATAAGGAAATTGGGATTGGCAATCAGCACTTTAAGCAGGTATAGCCTACGCCGCTCGCCGCCGCTGAGGTTGCCGTAGTAGTTGTATTGCGTGGTGTCGTCGAAACCGAAATGACGCAGGAACTGCGTGGCACTCAGTTCTTTGCCGTCCTGCAGCTTGATCACCTCCGCCACGTCGCGGATAATCTCCACCACACGGCGGTCGTCCTTTTCGGAAAGACCATCCTGAGTGTAGAAGCCGAACTGTATCGTCTGTCCGGTGATGATGCGGCCGCTGTCGGGACGCAGTTTGCCGGTAATCATGTTCAGCAGCGTGGATTTGCCGATGCCGTTGGCACCCACAATGCCTATCTTCTCCCCTTTCTTGCACACGTAGCTGAAATCGTCGACAAGTGTCTTTCCCCCGATGCCTTTGGTGATGTTGTACATCTCCAGAATCTTGCCCCCGATACGCTCCGTTTTCACCGACAGCTCGGCTTTGCGTTCGTCGAAACGGCGGTGGGCTTTCTCCTCCAGCTCATAGAAAGCGTCGATGCGGGCGCGCGACTTGGTGCCTCGTGCCTGGGGCATACGCCGCATCCAGTCCAGCTCGGTGCGGTAGAGGTTCTTGGCTTTCTCCACCTCGGCCTTCTCGGTGGCTATGCGTTCGGCACGTTTTTCGAGATAATAGTCGTAGGTGCCGCGGTAGTGGTACATGGCGCCGTTCTCCAGCTCAAGGATATCGCCACACACTTTGTCGAGGAAATAGCGGTCGTGGGTGACCATCAGTATGCTGAGACTCTGTTTGGATAGGAACTCCTCGAGCCACTCTATCATATTGATGTCCAGATGGTTGGTAGGTTCGTCGAGGATAAGCAGGTCGGTATCGTCGATAAGCACTTTGGAGAGGGCTATCTTTTTGCGCTCACCGCCGGAGAAACTGCCCAGTGGTTTGTCGAAGTCCTTGATATCCAACCGGAAAAGTATCTATTTGATACGGTTTTCGTAGCTCCACGCGTCGGTGGCGTCCATCTGGTTGATTGCGTGCTGCAGGGCATCCTCGTTGGCCTTGGAGTGCTCCTTTTCGATGTCTTTCAGCGCTTTTTCGTAGGCGCTTACGGTGCTCAGGTATTTGTTTTCGGAGGAATAAATGTAGCTGTCGAGGGTCTGCGCGGCGTTCATGGTGGGGTTCTGCGGCAGGTAGGCCACACGTATGTCGTTGCGGAAGGTTATCTTGCCGTCGTCGGGAATCTGTTCTCCCATCAGTATGCTCAGCAGTGTGGATTTGCCCGTACCGTTGCGGGCTATGAGTGCCGTTTTCTGTCCGGCGTTGATACCGAACGAGATATTGCTGAAAAGCTCTTTCTCGCCGTACGATTTGGAGAGGTTCTCTACTGTGAGTATGGCGTCGGACATGGTTGTGTTATTTTGCCAGCCAGTTGCGGGGGTTCTGGCATTCGTTCACTTTCCAAATCTGGAAGTTGAATTCGGCTTTACCTTCGTCGTTGGTATGCACGGTGCCGAGTTTCTGCTTGGTGGCCACCTTGTTGCCTTCCTTAACGGTTACGTTGTCCAAGTCGGTGTAAACGGTGATATAGTCGCCATGACGCACCATCACCACTTTCAGCTGGTTTGGACCGGTGAACACTTTCGACACCTCGCCTTGGAACACGCTGCGCACACCTCCTCCCACGGAAGTCTGTATCTCCAGACCGTTGTTCATCACCTTGCCGCCCGATGGATGTGTGTAAACGCCGTATTCGCGGAGCACCGAGGCTTTCTCGACAGGCCACGGCAACTTGCCTTTGTTGCTCTGGAAATCTTTCGACAGAGCCTCCTCCTGCGGAGTAAGCGAGAGGCTGTTCGACGAGGTGGTGGTAGTTGTTGTGCCGCCCGTCTTGCCTCCTTTTCCGGCATTGGATGCCTGCTGTTTTTTCTTTGCTTCCTGCGCTTTGCGTATCTCCTCGTTTATCATTCGTTGTATCTGCTGCTGCAGCTGGCGAGCCTGTTTTTCTTTCTGCTTGAGCTGGGCCTGCAGGTCCTGCGCTTTTTTGTCGTAGCCTTTTATCGACTGCTCTTTCTGTTTTTTCTCGGTGTTGAGCTGTTTTTTGTTGGCCTGTTCCTGCGCAAGGAATCCAGCCTGTTCGCTTCGTTGCAGCTCAAGGGTCATGGACACATCGCGCAGACGGACTTCCTTTTCGTTGATGAGTCCGGCCTGATATTTGCGGTATTTGCTGTATTCGCGGAAATATTTGCGGTGCAGATAGCGGTTGTTGAAATCCTTGGAGTCGTAGATGAGGTTGAGGCGCGTCAGGTGGATCCTTTCGCGGTAAAGGGCGCGTATTATCTTGGCGTACTCGTTTTTCATGCTGTCGATCTGCAACTTAAGCTGGCGTATGGAGTCCTGTGTAACGGAGATTTCCTTGTTGATGATGCCGAGTTGCGAGTTGATGTTCTGTATCAGTTTCTCGCGCTCCTTGATTTTTTTGTTGAGGGCGTTGAGCTGTTTGGTGGTAAGTTTTTTGTCGGCGCGCACCGACGAGAGGTCTTTGTTCAGTTTCTTGATTTCCTTCTCAATTTTGGCTTTTTCTTTCTCCAACGAGGAACGGTTTTGCGAAAAAGCACCGCCTCCAATGCCCAAAAAGACAAGCAGAACGGACACAGCCACGATATATCTAAATGATTTACAATTCATTGTCTTGGGATAATATATAAAAAACAACGTTCAAAGTTAAGAAATAACCTTGAACGTCGTGGTTTTTTCGCCAACTATTTTTCAATAATGCGGTGTTTATTTCTTTTGCAGGGTGTCGTTGAGCACTTCGGCAGGTTCCGCTGCGGGTTGGGGCTGTTGTGGCATCGGTTGGGGGTCGAGGCTCACTTTCTCGCCCTGAGCCACCACTTTCCAAGTGTCGCCAATTTTGTGCATGAGAATCTGTGCGTCGCTTTCCTGTTTTGGGTTCGACGAATGGAAACTAACCACAGCCGCCGTGTCAGCGGACATCTCCACATCTTTGATTTTTACTTCGTTAGGCGTCAACGAATCAAGCAACTCCTTGGAGATGTTCGGAAGCACGAAATTCTCTATCATATTCAATGCCGATGTCATTTCCTCGCCTTCGACATATTGCCGTGCCTCGTCTATCTTAAAGTTCGTTTCGGCATCGAGATAGGCCTGCGCTATGCGCTCCACCTCGTGTTTCTCGTTGTTGCAGGAGAAAAGGAGTACTGCCGACAGAGAAAGCAATGTTAAAATCGTCTTTTTCATCTAATTTTCCTTTGGGTTATACAAACTGTAATTAACAAATTGGACATGTCACCGCATCACCTAAAGCCATCTTGTTGTCGGCAACACAGATAGTCTGACCAGTCAAGTAGCCCGTTTGTGGCGACGACATAATGACATATCTTTAGAGAACAAAAGAGTGCCTAAATAAATAGGCACTCTTTAATCACAATTTAGTCCAACGTGTTTTATTTTATTTTATTTTCACTGCGCTGGCGTTAACCTTCTCAGTGTTTTGAGCATCATTCACGTTGCCGGTTGTCTTAGTAGGAGCAGGTATGCGTGTAGAAGCATTTACCTTTTCGCTGTTACTATTTGTAGCAGAGGTGGCGTTTCCATGAGCCATGCCATCCTTCGAAACCTCTTCCTTTGCGGCTTTTTTCTTAACCGGTTTGGAAGCTGTTGCGTTTTCAGCGGGAGCCTGTGCGTCAACGGTTTCTTCTGCAACAACATCAGCGGTTTGTTCAACAGCCTCTTCCACCGTAGCGACTGGTTCCACTGTATCAGCTTCAACAGGTTCGGGGGTAGTGTTGTTGCACGCCAATATGCAAACACCGAAAACTGCTATAGCAGTCAATAAACTAACTTTTTTCATTTTGGATAATTTATTGCATAAATAAATTAGAGAATAGCAGTACCTTTAACAAAGGCTTTTGCATTCATGTTTTTCAGTGTTACGTTGTTGATGGTAATATTCATGTTTGCTGTGGGAGCTTCGTTCATGAAACGTTCAAGCTCTTCCTCGCTTTCTTCGGCAGTGCCTGCGTTAACAGCAGATGCATAATTAACAAATCCCTGATATTGGTTGTACATCATGCCAGTTGCAGTAGCAGAAACTGTCAGGGAAGAGGTGTTGAAAGCGGTTACATTGGCCGACAGATTTGACTTGATCATCCAATCGCCATATTTTTGCATATCAGGATCGCTAGCTTGCTGACCCAATCTGTAGAAATCGCCTGTGAAGTAAACAACACTAGCACCATTTTGGTCATATTGGCCTGTAGCAGCGGTCAGAATGACTTTAGCGTGGGGGAAATAGATGGAGTAGGAGTCTGCTGCAGTCCATCTACCACTTCTCTGGGAAGCAAGAACAGCTATAGTTTCACCATAGAAAGCGATCAGGCTGTCCTGAGGCGAAGTGTAGTTGGCAACACCGTTCAGGTTCACTGTAACGCTACCGTTGCCACCGTTGTTGTTACCATTGTTGTTACCATTGTTGTTACCGTTTTGTGTGGTCGAATCGTCGTCGTCATTTTTGTCGCCGCAAGATGCAAAACCTACGCAAAGAGCTGTTGCCAGAAGGGCAATTCCGAAAAATCTAAAATACTTTTTCATTTTTTTGTGTTTTTTTGTGTTATACTTGAATTATTTTAATTTCTTCAAAAATTTCAGACTGCAAAATTACACTTTTTTTTTCTTTTCTAACTCAATTATTTTATTTTTTTTCACAGTTTTTTCAACAAATCATGCAAACACATATCTATCAACGCAATATACAATCTTATATTTTTTGTCCACACACATCAACTTCTGCTTTTTTCTTTGCGGACATAAAAAAAACTCCCCTATTACGAGGGGAGTTATAGTTTGTCTTATGTATTATCACTTATTTAAGAGTGATATTGTTGTTAGCAGCGATCTTCTCGGCAACAGCCTTGGATTGAGGAGGTGCATGGAACTGCATATCGTTGACAACAACTTTACAATGTTTCTGAACAATGGTAGCGTCGGCGTTTCCATCTTCATTGTTGTCGCCATAATAAGCTTTGGGGTCAATCATGTCGATGTCAGCAGTGAAAGAAACTTTCATTGTAGAAGCATCGTATTTGAAACCGCTTACTATCAGAGTGCCAGCAACACTAGGATCGTATGTATAGCTGTATACAGTGTATTTATTTCCTTCACTGTCCGTCAAATAGTCCTCGTAAATAGCTCCTCCGACGCTAGGAGCGTAATTGCAGAAGAACTGGTTCAGACTATACTTCTGTTCACCGTTTTCGGCAAAAATACGAACCATTACAATGGGTAGATGGGCGGATGTGCCTTCGATTTTCTGGAAAGCGCGGAGGACTACGTAAGGATACTCGCCATCCACATAATAATTCCAGTTGTAGCCAGAAGCTTCGGGAGACCATGTTTCTCCATCGAAAGATGTTGCCATACCGCCTTGAGGGGCGCTGATGCCGTCTTGTTCGGTCAAGTCATCGTCGTCGTCTTTGTCTTTTGTGCAGGATGCTGTAGCAAAGCACAGACTTGTTGCCAGAAGGGCAATTCCGAAGAATTTGAAATACTTTTTCATTTTTTATATTTTTGGGGTTACACTTTTTTTATTATCGTCAAAAATATCATCCTGCAAAATTACTTTTTTTTCGATACAAACATAAGCATTCATCGTTTTTTTCCTCCGTTTTTTCAACACACCATCACAACATACATGTTTTTCTAACACTTACAACAATTACCTGCAGAAAAAACATTGAAACAATCTCTCTTTTTTTGTTTTAAAGCGTGCGTTCAGCAGTACCGCACCGAATTATTCCACCCTCGACCCATGCAACGGCTTACAATTTGCCGCCGGTCATATTTATTTTTCTGGACGGCGATTCCCAACCTTGGGCTGGAAGAATGAAAGTATCCTATCGCCGCACGTCTGCAATGATTTCCAAATTGTTTGTTCCTTTGTGGGGGACGGCGACAGTATCCGTGGGGCTTTTACAGATAAAAAAAGCCCCCTCTTTTTGGAGGGGGCTTTTGAGTTTTTCGGATTACAAATCCGCAGTATTAAAACTAACGAATTCTACCTTTTAGTTTCAACTTGGTGCCGAAGAATTTGTCATTGACTAAACTCTTTGCTCCCGAGGGGAATTGGTCATCCATCGGAACCTTGTAGTAAAGGAGTGTCAAATTCTGAATTTCGGGATTGGCATTTGGGTTAAAGTTGCCAGCAGCATCACCGATGATATCAGCTGTTTTAGCCAACGGAATGACTATTTTTGCGGTAAGAAGTTTTCTTAGGCTGTTGTAAGATAATCTCTCAACAGTGATGGGGCCACCCCAAAGGCTTCCTACATATACATAGTTACCAACCTGATGGGTATCCTTGACACCGCTTGTGTAGGTAACAATAACAGTTTGCCAACCGCCGCTTGTATAATACTCGCAATAGAATTCCCAAGCTTTACATGAATCCAGGCTGGCCAAACAGGAGAAGTAGGGAGGATAGAATCTATTTTCGTTACCTGCACCTTCTACACCAAGTTTTGCACGTGTTCCCCACAATACCAACTGACGGAGTTGAGGCTGTTCTGCATAGAAATTTCTGAAAACTTTGGTGTAGATAGTGTCGCTACCGTCGCCGGAGAACTTAGCTCTTACCTGACCGGCTTCCATTCCTTCAAAAGGATCGCCTTGGGGATCGGGATCGGGATTGGGATTGGGATTGGGATCAGGATTGGGATTGGGATTCTCCGAAGGTGTTTTTTCGTCATCACCTCCACAGGAAGTGTAGGAAATCGTCAAGGCTGCTGCCAAAAGCACCAAACCTAATAATTTAAAACATTTTTTCATTGTGTGTAAAGTTTTGGTTATTTATTTCTTTGTTTACTTGCTTTATTATGTTTTAAAGCACTGCAAAGTTACACATATTTTTTTAGTATTGCAATATTTTTTGATTTTTTTTGTTATTGGAATAATCAACAACGACACACAACCATTTTAAAATCGGATATTTATGACATTGAAGAACACGAAAAAAATTTTATCTTTAGGTCTGTTTTTTATGATTTTTACGGCCGTCGCATGCAATATTCCTGCACAAAATATCGACTCCTCGCAGAAAATATCCGTCGGAGCGGAACAAACTTCCGAATATTTTCCATTGCTCGAAGGCAAGAAGGTGGGACTTGTGGGTAACCAGTCGTCGATGGTGGGCACCACGCACCTGCTCGACACCATGCTGCATAGCGGAATCAACGTAACGGCCATCTTCTGTCCCGAGCACGGTTTCCGCGGACAGGCCGAGGCGGGCGCACGTATCAACGACGGCACCGACGCCCAAACGGGCATACCTATCATTTCGCTCTACGGCAACAACAAA
>Ga0247609_10004963_pt1 | contig 13159 bp, 16 predicted proteins | sample 172DNAGHGlowgp2_FD_193487 | JGI IMG/M metagenome (GOLD analysis project Ga0247609, IMG submission 193487) | Sheep rumen microbial communities from Palmerston North, Manawatu-Wanganui, New Zealand - 1728 DNA GHGlow gp2 | ecosystem: Host-associated > Mammals > Digestive system > Stomach > Rumen ...
CATTTTATTCCATCCATTCGGAACTAAAGCATTCCGATGGTGGAGAGTTTGTCTTTTGCGTCTGTTTGGTGCCAAAATCGCTAAAAAGGCTGACGTGTATGCCTCTGCAAAGGTGTGGGCGCCTTGGAATCTCTGCATGGGCAGAAATGCCTGTATAGGCCCTCACGCCATCTGTTATAATCAGGCATTGGTGACATTGGGCGATGATGCATGTGTGTCACAATATGCGCTTCTGTGCACGGCGGGACATGACTTGGGCCAGACTGTCAATCCAAATAGTGGACTCGTTATCGCTCCTATAAGTATTGAAAAAGGAGCGTGGATTGGAATGAGGGCTTTTATCGGAATGGGGGTTAATATAGGAGAAGGGGCTGTAGTGGGTGCCACTGCTTCTGTTTATAAGGATGTGATGCCATGGACAGTGGTGGGAGGAAATCCGGCTAAGGAGATAAAAAGTAGGGTAGAGGAATAATGAGCATTACCGCAATAATTCTTACTCTTAACGAGGAAATACATATAGAACGATGCATACACTCGTTGAAGGGGGTGTGTAGCGACATTCTCGTGGTGGATTCTATGAGCACAGACCGAACTTGCGAATTGGCTGAGGCGGCTGGAGCGAGAGTCGTGCAGCATGAGTTTGTGAACCACGGACTGCAGTTTAACTGGGCATTGGAGAATTGCAATATTCAGAGCGAATGGATATGGAGGGTGGATGCTGATGAATATATCGACGAAACTCTTGGAAATGAAGTGAAGAAAACCATTGAACTCTGCCCCCAGGATGTGAATGGACTCTATGTACGAAGGGCTGTGGTGTTCATGGGTAAAAAACTGAGATTCGGAGGTTGGAGACCGCATTATTATCTGAAAATAATCAGACGTGGACATGGAAAGTCGGAAACGAGATGGATGGACGAGCATCTTCATGTCACTGACGGAAATTTCATAAAGATAAGGAAGGGGTTCCAGACAGACGAAAATCTCAACAGTCTTCATTGGTGGATCAACAAACACAATAACTATTCAAACAATGAGGCTATAGAAACCCTGTTTCTGAAATATGGAAAAGACATTGACCGTGGAGGGGTGAAACCAAAGCTCTTCGGAACTCAGGAACAGAAAAAACGGTGGATGAAGAAGTTATATGTTCATCTCCCTATGTTTCTCCGGGCAACTCTCTATTTCTTCTATCGCTATTTTATACTGCTAGGCCTGCTCGACGGTAAGGCGGGAATGATATGGCACGGCATACAGGGATGGTGGTACCGCACATTGGTGGACGCGAAGATCTACGAAATAAAAAAACAATGTGACTTCGACAAAGAAAAAATAAAGGAATTTATAAAATCGCAAATTTAGAATAACATAAATTATATAAGAGATCTTTTTATACAAGTTAATACGAACTGAATAATCGACAAATGTTGGATTATTTATAAAAACAATATCAAACTAATTTTTTATCATGAAAATAGCAGTAGCTGGTACGGGATATGTGGGACTCTCAATCGCCACATTGCTCGCACAGAAAAATCAGGTGACCGCAGTGGACATAGTTCCGGAGAAAGTGGATTTGATCAACAACAGAAAGTCACCGATAGTGGACAAGGAGATAGAGGATTTCCTCGCAAACAAGGACCTTAACCTCAAAGCCACTCTCGACGCAAAGGCGGCATACGAGGATGCCGACTTCGTGGTAATCGCAGCGCCTACAAACTATGACCCGCGTCTCAACTTCTTCGACACGTCGGCAGTGGAGACTGTCATCGGACTCATCATGAAATACAACGACCACGCCACGATGGTCATAAAGTCAACTATTCCGGTGGGATACACCAGAACGGTGAGAAAAAAATTCAATACCGACCGCATACTCTTCTCTCCTGAGTTCCTGCGTGAAAGCCGGGCTCTCTACGACAACCTCTATCCGTCGAGAATCATCGTGGGATGCGACACCGACAACCCTCAGCAGAAAGCACAGGCGGAGTCTTTCGCCAAACTGCTGGCCGACGGGGCAATCAAGGAGAATGTGGACACGCTCATCATGGGACTCGACGAGGCGGAGGCGGTGAAGCTCTTCGCCAACACCTATCTCGCACTACGAGTGAGCTACTTCAACGAGCTGGACACCTATGCCGAGATGAAGCACCTCAACACACAGGACATCATCAACGGGGTGTGTCTCGACCCTCGTATCGGCGCGCACTACAACAACCCGTCGTTCGGATACGGCGGCTACTGCCTGCCGAAAGACACCAAGCAGCTGCTCGCCAACTACCAGGACGTGCCGGAAAACCTCATCGAGGCAATCGTGGAAAGCAACCGCACGAGGAAGGACTTCATCGCCGACCGAGTGCTCAAGAAAGCCGGATACTACGACTATAACATCAGCGGCACATACAACCCGAGCCAGGAGAAGTCATGCGTGGTGGGAGTGTTCCGACTCACCATGAAGAGCAACAGCGACAACTTCCGACAGAGCAGCATACAGGGCGTGATGAAACGTATCAAGGCGAAAGGTGCGGAGGTAATCATATACGAGCCTACATTGGCGGACGGCACCACCTTCTTCGGAAGCCGGGTGGTGAACGACCTCGAGAAGTTCAAGAAACAGTCTGACGCCATCATAGCCAACCGCTACGACTCTTGCCTCGACGATGTGAACGACAAGGTGTACACAAGAGATCTCTTCAAAAGAGACTGATAGCCCGTATTTGTATGCGGATTTGTTCTCCATGGATGTATCTGTAATCATTCCTGTATATAATGTGGCTCCATATGTCAGGGAGTGCCTGGAAAGCCTCATCAGTCAGACCTTTGACGGTGACATGGAGTGCATCATCGTGGATGATTGCGGTACGGATGACAGTATGGGCATTGTGGAGGAGATGATTGCCGAATACTCTGGCAATATCAAATTCGTCGTTCTGCGTCATGAACATAATAGGGGGCTGTCAGCGGCGCGTAATACAGGATTGGATAAAGCTGAAGGGGAATATGTGTTTTTTCTGGACAGCGATGACACCATTTCAAATGACTGCATACAACTGCTTCATTCTAAAGCTAAAGAACATCCTAAATGTGTGATGGTGCAGGCCGGTACGGATACGATTCCCGCTAATGCTCCTAATCCTTTTAAAAGGAACTTTAAACAGGGTTGTGCTATATCTAACGATGAGGTGCGACTCTGTTTTTTTGTACGACGTACAATGTCGGAAAGTGCATGGAACAACCTCGTGAACAGGCAGTTCCTCACCGACAACGACCTCTATTTCAAAGAGGGAAGGCTTGCTGAGGACCAACTGTGGATGTTTTTCGTGCTGAAACATGCTGAATTTGTGTGCTTTATAAACAAAATAACATATCACTACAGAAGAAGGGACGATTCCATTGCTTATAACCTCGAACATGAGCCAAGGACAAAATTTATAGGGGCTATAGGAGACAATTATCATGATTATCTTACAAATCTCACACAGAACAAGGAAAAACAGGAATTGAAGTATTACATTTCATCGTTTTCTTATTTCTACGTGAGATATGTAAGGGAAATACCGGTGTTTGAAGAGGATTATAAACTTTACCATATGAGCGCAAAAACACACAGGTGTCATATGGTGAAAACGAAATTGGCCATTTCACATTTCCTTGGAAAATACAAAAAAGGGTGGTGGATTCTGATGATGCTGAAATTGATAAGACATCCTGTCTCTGTGTCTAAAAGAGCCTGGATTTTTTGGAACTCAGGAAATTAGAATTATATTTAGGAAAACAATGTACAATTCAGCACCAGGGATATACGTATGCAAAAGTACCGAGATTTCCTATTGCATTAACAATTAGAGATCATTAGTGTCCACTAAAAAAGTAGATAATTATGCAGTATATTGTTGATTTTTATTTAATTACAAAGGCTTTTCGAGTCAACGGACTTGAAATGCTTATACCGCTGGGACACAGCCTATTGTCGAAAAAAAACATGTTGATTTTCTGCGTTTTATAAATCGATAATATGGTATATTTTGTTTCGTCTGGTTTTTAGTGGACACTAATGATTAGAGATTATGAATGAAAATGAATTGAAGGAAGAACAAGAAATAGCTAATGAAATAGCTAAGTTATTAGGTTTTGATGAGGCTGTATATCTCGGTGTTTATAAAAAGGAAAATATTTACATGCCTGCTTTTTTCGACATCAAATAGCCTGTTATAGGTAAACCAAGGTTTTTACATGCCAAAAAAGGGAAATTCAGGTGGAGTAAAAGCTATTCGGAAGGATTCAAGGTCGCTGATTATTTCAGCGATTAACAAAGACATTTTTTATAATGATGTGGTTTTCATACAAACACATAATGTTAAACCCGAATCGGTCAATTGACAGATTCGGGTTTAACTTTTTTATTATATCAACCACATTATAGTTATTTTGTGCCTTCTAATATCATCGTTTCCAGCTCGTTGAACTCCTTGGTGAATATTTTGAAATGTGCTTCTATATTCTGCAAAGGCTCATGGTCACTTTTTCCAACTTCGCAACTCTTTATATCCTTGAAACCAATGTCAGCCATCAACTGTCCAAGCGTTTCCTTGTCGTAAATTATCTGATGGCCCCAACTTGTGTGAAACTGGTTGATTACATACACTGGAGATGCAGGGATATTACTTTTACTGACTGAATAATTCATATAGGATTGGTGGATGGGTTTTTCCGGTTCTTTATAAAGTCCTAAAAGAAACTTCAAGTCCGGGGTGGCTATACGGATAACTCCGCCTGGCTTTAGGATTCGGTAACTTTCCTTAAGCATATTAACACCTTGATTATATGTCAGATGCTCAAACAAATGCTCTGAATAAACATACTCAAAAGAATCATCCGGCAAAGGAAACGTCTTGCCTGCATCAAGATACACGCCCTTCCAACCTTCCAAGATAGATATACCGGTATTTAGCCAACCTTCTAATTTATTGCCGCCACAGCCTATCTGAAGCTTTGCTGTATCCGTGCTTTTCAGATAGTTCTTGATTTTCCTTTTACGAACAATGTTGCATCGGGGAATACATAGTATAATACCACGTACTAACTTGTTGCGGGCGATTGATAATAAGAATTTATTCATGATAGATAAGTCTGTTCGGTCTATGTTTAATTACCTATATCAAGTGAGAATATGAAAACATCCTACTGTTCTATATAGCATACCATAAAGTGTGCTATGTTTATGCAAAATTAATAAAATAATGGGAATTAACATATATTGAATGATAAATATATAAATAAAATCCTTATAACATCTTGGTTATAAGGATTTTATTTTATGGTAGCCTCGCTGGAATGTTATTGTTTTTATTTCTCATTATACAACTGAGATCATCTATTCATAATGAAAGATTTTTTATTATTTGCAACTATAGTAACATTAATTGATATTTTGCAAATATTTTATGCTCCAAAGTGTTTTACGAATTTTTATTTCCATATCCACCTTCTTGTTTTTATACATAAAACATTTATAATCAACTAATAAAAACAGATTTAAAAAAAATCATAAATTCTATGAAACTTTTTATTTATTGTAGCATGGTCGTTTGCAATGTCATCCCATGAACGTGTTATTTGTGCAAGTTTTCTCATAGCCACATCAACATCTGACTTCATCGATATGTCTTCCCCATAGTTTTCTTTTAACTCTATTTTGCCCCCCAAATAATTAAATTTCTGCATTTTGGGGCAAAAATATGGTAATAAACAGATTTTTCTCAATAATTGTTTATACCTTTGCCCATGGTAAATTAAGTTTTGTTTGGCGACAACAAAAGTAACCCAAAAGGCTGGAATCTACAACTGGTTCCAGCCCTAATTTTTAGTACTATGTGAAAAGTTTAGCGAACGGTTAAAAAAAATGCATGTTCTGCGTGACATTTATAATACTTTGGTCTATAATATAATAGAATGACTTACGACGAAAAGACTCTCATACAACATATATGCAACGGCGATACCAAGAAATTCGGATTGCTTGTAGACCGCTATGGCAGTTCGCTTTTACTGTTTGTCGGGCGAATAGTCGAACAGCAGGAAGATGCTGAGGATGTGCTGCAGAACACATTCATTGCGGCTTACGAACACCTGAAAGAATACAATCCGCAAAGGGCGTCGATATTCACATGGCTCCAGCGAATTGCATATCATGAAACATTGTATTATCTGCGACGACAAAAAAAACGGCTATTTTTGCCACTTGAAGTTAATTGTGATATTCCCGAGGAATTGCCAGATACAATCAGAACAGAACAATTGGATGAGGCAATACATCAACTCTCGCCTGAAGATCAGATGCTCTTGCATCTCTTCTATTTCGATAAACGAAGCCTGAAAGATATATCATACATAATGGGAGGGAATACTGACACGCTTAGCAGAGATGTGTCAAAACTCACCAGCAGACTATACAGAATCCGTCAACGTCTCAAAACCATATTAACACTCATGAACAATGATTAAAGAAGAACAGCTATTATATGAAGCATTGAAACGACAGAACGACAGTCTCTCCAAGCGGATGAAACTGTCGGAGGATTTCAACGAACGCTTAATGCTGCAAATAGACAAGCAAAAAACAAAAGGCAAGCGCATGTATTCTTGGATTTATGCTTCCGTTGTAGCAGTAGCGGCAAGTGTTGTTTTGTTCATGGTTTTTATTCCTCGTTCCAATCAGAATAATTCAGTGCCGGAAATAATAAATGAACAACTTGAAAATGAGGAAATAAACAGGGGAGAGGCGGCTCTGACTCCACAAGTTGAAGTTCAAGAAGTGTCACAACCGGCATTGCTGACCAAAACACCTTCTTCCAGAAAACTCCGTAAGTCGGAAATAAAACAGACAGCCAGGGAAGGGGCGATTGAACTGGTACATGACTCAACTCTTATTGTGCAAACATCCACTTCTGAATCACAGCCAAGTGATTTCTCATCAAGGGATTCAACTAATTCTATCTCTTCCATGACTACACCCACCAATCCTGATCTGCACTATGCCACTAATATTATCTCAAACGACAGCTCCCGCATTAGTCCTGCTCTAATGGATGAATTTATAAGGAATTTGGCAACTCACTATGGGGTGGAGAGCGATAATTCATATTGCACAGCAGATAGTACTCATGCTGACATGGTTTGCACTATGTATCTTTTTCCTGATACGAAGGATATAGACCTTTTCGGAAGACTGCTGCTTGCGGCAATAGCCTTTGATGACACAATGCCCGGTTATTTGCTCAATTATACAAGACAACAATTTTTCTTCACGATTAACGACAATCAGCATGAAAGAAAGTATTTATGGATAGCAGAGCGTGTGGGAAGTGACAGAATAATGCTATATTGTTCAAATTCGCCGATTGGTGAAAATATGTCTTCTGAGTGTTTTCAAAAGTATCGAAACAAAATTACTAATATAATAAATCCAAAAACTACTGAATTATGAAGAGAACAATTATTCTGAGCCTCATGATACTGGCATATACCAGCATACGGGCTCAAGTGCAAAACAACGTAAGATTGAGAGCCAAAAGTCATGTTGTCATGATGGGCGTCCCCCCAATTACAATCGATAAAAACACGAGGCAAAAGACCGTAGAGTGGATAAGTACGGAGAACAACTCTTGGCACGAAAATATCGGCATTCTTGAGCAAGTACCCATTGCCAAAGACATTGAAGATTTGTTTCCAGACTTGAATGATTTTGGAGAAGGAGAAGACTACGTACCTGTTATTTGGAAACTGACGGATGAGGGCGACAACACTGTGTTGCATTGCTATTTGCCTATGAAAGCCGATGTTGTGACAAATATTTGGTTGGGCAATGATGAAAGTGTCATTCTGGACAAGCATACTGGCATTATCTATCAGGCTTATTCAACCATACCCGAGTGCTGTTATAACAAGGTGTTTGGTGTGAAAGGCAAAGAAGGTACGGTCCTCGATCTGCAAATCGTTTTTCCACGCCTTCCTGACAGTGCCACAGACATTGCCATTTATGGCGTGCCGACTTGGATGATGAGGGGACTGGATGTTAGGATTACAAACGATGAAGCGAATATTGATTCTTATGACCAAGTACCTCATCTCTACAAGCCTAACATGGTAAAGGAATGTGATAACTACGATAAAAATAACAGTGACTCGTGGGCTGTTTATAAGAATGCTCACCTTATAAAGCCAGTTGAAGAAAATACAATGGCGCTTTGGCGAACGCCTGAAGCCACCTATCTGGCCATTGCAACCGAACAGAATTGGTTTCGGGAGTATCATGGACGTGGTGGAAACACCGTATTGCTTGACCAGCAAGGACATCAGTATAAATGTCATGGCGTAATGGACTATCCTAATGACAGCATTTTCTGGCTCGAAGGGTATCCGGGAGACTATTTTGCCATGGTTCTTATATTCGACCCTTTGCCATTGCATGTAGAGAATTTCACATACGTAGTGCCGGAGGGAGAACCATTCAGCGCATGGGGGGCAAATTGGAACGGCGAAGTCATATCAGACCTTAACGTACAGGAATTAAGACAAAACCAGAAACTTTTTGAATACCATCCACGCAGAATAATGAGGCATCCAACTAATTTCATGTATGCTACGGATAAATACTACTCGCTAATCAACAAAAGTACTGGGGCAAAACTGGGCATATCATTTGACTACAATATTCATGCCAGTGCTTATAGAGACTTTGTACCATCGGGCATTGGTCCAAATGGCATAAAGATTAATAAAGAAAAGTCGTTCAACTTTAAATTTATACCTGTTGCAGTTGCTGACACTTCCTCTGTTGATGCTACAAGTAAGGACTGCTACATTGTAAACGAGGATATGCTTGCATTGGAAGATGGCTCAGAGACATCTGAAGGTCAGTGGCTTATCTTCAGATACCTTGACAGAAGCGAGACTTGCCAGCAGTGGACACTCTACGAAAGGGATGGCTCTGTCACCATCATCAACAAAGCCACAGGCCGTTGTGTAGATTTGGCTGGGGGAGACAGTAAGGAAGGTGCGGCTGTGTTCAGCTATGCCATCAACGATGATTCGAAAAGCAATGCCAATCAGAAATGGATAATCCTTGTATCAGACAAGTAACAATAAATGTTGTAGTGTAAACGCATAATCTAATTAGTGTAAAGTGAATTTCGAATAATGTAATTAATGTTGGTTAATAAACTTTGAAAGGTCCTTACAAAGGAACTTTTGCATTCCCCACACCGTCTGTGAAGAGATAGTGTGGGGAAACTGTGTTAAAAATTCATATGTTAAAAGTATTACAATCAACGGAGTAAATGTAATCAATGGCAATCATTTCATTCTTTTTGTGTCCGTTCTTGTCCTTTTGTTTCACGATTTAAAACGAGTTGGACAATACTTTTCCAACTCTCCAAGTGTCTGTCATAGTGATGGTTCACCGATCAATAGCCCTATAAAACGCAAAAAGAGAGCACTTTACGTTGCTCTCTTTTTGTTTTAGACTTTCAGTGGTAGCCCGAGCGGGACTCGAACCCGCACAGCCGAAATGGCCAAGGGATTTTAAGTCCCTCGTGTCTACCAATTCCACCATCAGGCCAGCCTTTTCAAATTCTCTGCAAAATTACAACATTTTTTTGAATAAAAAAAACAAAATTTATTATATTTGCATCATAATTATTTACAAATAACTATTAAACCCTCTAAACTATGAAAAATAAACGATTTTTTAAGAGCAATTCGCTCTTCGCTTTTATTCTTTTTGCTATTTTCTTACTTCCTGAAACAACATCTGCGCAAAGAAAATATGCTGTTTATTTTGCACAAAGCAGGTCGTATGCTGATATTGTGTTTAATTTCTGTGAGAGTACTCGCAACGCCGATTTAGTCGTCAATGTAAGAAACTATGGAAACAACGATATTGACGTGTGCTTTGTGGACAGACCTTCGTCATCATCTCTCGACTATAGAATCACCACAAGCCTCGGTAGGGCAGACAAAAAAATATTCATCACAGACAGAATTGCATACGCTGATGTGAAAATAAAAATTTCCGACTCTGCATCAGCGGATATCAGGCTGGGAATTCTCGATGAACCAAGATACTCGACGAAGAAAATATATATTGAGGATTTCGACCATCGACAACTCACCACAGAGCAAAAAGTTGCATTCCTTTACACCATCGGATTGCTGAAGAAATAACTCATAACATATTCTTCTTTTATTCTCAGCCCTAAATAGGGTATGATGGACAGGGTGGGGATATAAAAAAACTGGGACGCTCATCAGAGCATCCCTGTTTTTATGCTATATTGTATTGAATTTCAAATCAATTCTTCATCGTCGACTAATTATTTCCCGTATGATGTCCTGGTGGTGAAGAAATCACTCGTCACATCTTGATGAGGGAAGTCAAACATCAATGCAGGGTTGATAGGTGTTCCGCATATACGGGTCTCGAAATGAAGGTGAGAACCGGTTGAACGTCCTGTGTTGCCACCAAGACCGATTGGCTGACCTGCCTTCACAATCTGGTTGTTTTTCACCAGGTGTTTGCTCATATGGCCATACAGGGTCTCAAGACCGTTTGGATGACGAATCACCACGAAATTACCATATCCTCTTGCGTCATAGTCTACTACACGCACCTTACCGTCGAATGCGGCACAAATGGTGTCACCAATATATACCTTGATGTCAAGACCGGCATGAAGACGACCCCAACGCTGTCCAAACGGAGAGGTGATCATACGGCTTGGAGTTGGCATGTGGAAACCACGAAGGTCTACCTTGTAGTTGGCTGGAGCATAACCAGGTGCAGAACGAACGCCCTTGTTCACCCAGTCTGTGTATATGTTAGAAGCTGGATTATTTAAATCGCTTGAACTGCTGTGAGATACGGATGGAGCAGGAGCCGGCGCTGGAACAGAAGCCCATGAATTATCATGATTGTTGTAGGTTGCTGACAAACGTGGAGCACTTGGAGTGGCTGGACGCTGGTCGTTTGCGCGATGAGACACCTGGGCTTGTGGGGTGAAGGTTTGAGCTGTCATGCTGACAGAAACCATAGACATTAATGCGATTGTAAATAATTTCACTTTGCTAAAATTGATTTTCATTTCCATAAATATATATTTTCTACTCTTATTAATATAATGAGTTTAATTAATATTCATCGTTGGCATACAAGAATTGGAATGGAGCCTGGTTGTAGTCGAATATCTCTTCTGGCTTGAAAAAACGATTCAATTCCACTACCGCATTCTCCGGAGAATCAGAGGTATGGATGATGTTCTCCTGGAAACTCATACCGAAATCTCCTCTTATCGTACCAGGTGCGGCTTTCCTCGCATTGGTGGAACCGGTCATAGCGCGGACAGTCTCAACTGCGTCTACTCCTTCATAGCAACAGCAGATTACTGGGGCTGCCATCATGGAGTTCTTTATGCGCTGGAAAAATGGCTTGTTTGACAGATGGGCATAATGCTCGTTTAATAGAGAGTCGGTCAGTTGCATCATCTTCATGCCTGCCAAACGTAAACCTTTACGCTCAAAACGAGCTGTCACTTGTCCAACGATTGCACGCTGAACAGCACAAGGCTTAAGGATTACCAATGTTTTCTCCATATTCTGTTTAGTGATTCTTGTTCTAAGTGGAACAAACAGCTGTAAATAAGATAAATAAGGAACTGAAATTGCTGTCTGTTCCAAAAACCTATGCAAATGTACGAAAAAAATGTAATTTTGACAATTATTCTATGTCCCTTTTAGTTTTATTTCACAATTCTTTCTTTGAACACTTAACATGTTAAAGAACTATAACGTTTTTTACCCCATTTTGTAAACTCGACTTTGCAAAATGATGTGTTTTTAATAATGTTTGTATGTTCTATGTTCTCTAAACTACCAATTACACTTGTTTTCACTCTTAATCATCCCGCGTTGTTTTTCTGTTCTCAACTATCTGTTTATGTTTTCTTTATCAAAAATATAGTTCAGAACGGTATCCCAGTCAGGAAATCTTTCTGTCCCTATTTGAATATGCTCGCCTGTGAATTTGTCTGCACCGTTTTTCAACAAATCGTCAATTAGGTAATCACCTATATTCAAATCTTTCCGATGACTGAAAATCACGTTCTTGTGTGCTGTCGGAAAATGTTCCTTAACCCATTCCATCTTTTCAACTAAAGAGTGAGGGTTGCTCCATGGGGCTGTTGATAAGATATATACGTCAAAATGTTCTGTTAATTTATTATATGATTCAACGGCTTTTGGAAGGGGCTGTAAATTCCTGAAAAATCCTTTTACATGTTTTGCTTCTTTCGGATCTATGTGTAGACGCTGGGCTTCGCCCATATAATCCGCCAAAGTGTTGTCTAAATCTATATATACTATTTTTTTCTTCATGATTTATAATAACTTGTACAACAGACGAATCTTTTCTTAAGAAGTGGATACTAATACATCTGACACTTACTGCATGTCGTTTTAACGAATGTGTTTTATAATGATTCAGTCTGTCTTTAATATTTGTAATTATGACTCCCCCTTATTCATGATCTTGTTCACCTCTTCTTCCACCTTGAGTAGTTTCGACTTGCAGTAGGCCACAAGTTCTTTCGCTTCTTTTAAGTTGTCGGTCAGAGAATCCACGTCCATCTCACCGTTTTCTATCTTTTTAACTATCGACTCCAGCCGATTCATTGCTTCTGAATAATTTTTTACTTCCATTTTATTTTAATTGTATATTATTTGTATTATCGTTTCCTTTCGCCTAATTTACTATTAATTAAATCCTTAAAATCCTAATAATCCTCGTTAAATAAATTCGTATATATTCGTGTTCATTCGTGGTCTGTTTTTTCCGTTTAAATAAATTCGTATATATTCGTGTTCATTCGTGGTCTGTTTTTTCCGTTTAAATAAATTCGTATATATTCGTGTTCATTCGTGGTTTGTTTTTTCCGTTTAAATAAATTCGTATATATTCGTGTTCATTCGTGGTTTGTTTTTTCCGTTTAATTTAAATTCGTTTACATTCGTTTAATTAGTGGTTTGAACATCCCGTTGATGTTAAGCCATGTAGTCCAGAGGTTCTGGTGGGGTGGGAGAGTCCACCTTCCGTGGGTTGACAGTT
>Ga0247609_10004964_pt1 | contig 13158 bp, 6 predicted proteins | sample 172DNAGHGlowgp2_FD_193487 | JGI IMG/M metagenome (GOLD analysis project Ga0247609, IMG submission 193487) | Sheep rumen microbial communities from Palmerston North, Manawatu-Wanganui, New Zealand - 1728 DNA GHGlow gp2 | ecosystem: Host-associated > Mammals > Digestive system > Stomach > Rumen ...
TTTTTGTCCGCTACGTTTGCTAAAGTCAAGTTTCTCTGCGTCCGCATAAACTACAAGGTCTTCATCAAGGCGCGTATCTTTTGCTTTTACAAGCGCGTTATATTCGTCCGTCGTCAAAGCGTTATCCACGCTGTCGCCGCTTGTGTTGCCGTCGCTGGTGTAGGTGAACGCGTCGGCATTGAGCGTTTCATAATCTGTTGTCGGCGCAGTATAATCTCCACTGTCAGAAGTCTCGTCTGAACTTTCGTCTGAACTTTCATCTGAACCTTCGTCGCCGCCAAGTTCAAGTACTGTTTCGTTGCCGTCATCATCTGCGAATGAAATTGACGTGCCGTCCAAATTTTCAAATGTCATTGTCGAACCGTCATCAAATTCTAACGTTGCAGAATTCGCATCGGAATCGTAAGTATAAGTTACGGTTGAGGTATCGCCGTCAGATTCTATTGTCGGTTCGTCAAAATCTGTCTCGTCTTCGCCGTCGTTGCTGGTGGCACTAGCCAATGTGAACGTCAAACTAGAAATTAGATAGCCCATGAGGCGGATAAGGTCTGAGCCGGAAGAATAACCCTTAACAATGTCACTGCCGCCGCTTTGAATGAATGTATCTACGCCGCTTGCGCCATAAAGTTTATCGTCGCCGTCGCCGCCCTCCAAGCTTGAACCCTTTATTCTTGCCGTGAGAATGCCGCCGTAATTCGAGCCTTTTAAGTATTCAAAATTATGATTCGTGCCTATGACGTTGACCGGACTCATTGCGCTTGACAAATCCAAATTTTTAAAGCTATCCATGCCGCGCTCTTTCGCGCTTGCCGTGTCGAAGTTGATAACTAACGGGGTGCTTGATTCTTCCGTTCTCCCATCTACAAGAGTCAAAGTAGAGGCTTCGCCGCTTCCGCTATCCACAGACAAAACAATTTCCGCGTCGCCGTCCGAACTTTCAAAGACATGTTCAATTGAACCGTCGGAGGATTCTCTTTGTTCCATGTTAGTATCTTCGGTTACGTCGTCCGAATCGTAAGCTATTTCTTCGTCGTCGGAACCTTCGTCATCGGACTCTTCGTCAGAAGTTTGGTCGGATTCTTCATCAGAAGTTTGGTCGGATTCTTCGTCAGAAGTTTGGTCAGATTCTTCGTCAGAAGTTTGGTCAGATTCTTCATCAGAAGTTTGGTCAGATTCTTCGTCAGAAGTTTGGTCAGACTCTTCGTCAGAAGTTTGGTCGGATTCTTCGTCAGAAGTTTGGTCGGACTCTTCGTCAGAAGCCTCGTCGGAGCCTTCGTCAGAACCTTCGTCGGAAGTGTCTTCAGTTGGTGCCTCGCCTGCATAAGTGAAACCTGTTGACGAACTTTCATCCATGCTGCCATCTGAATTGAAGACAAGCACATTATCTGTACCTTCGTCGTCATCGGTCGTGTATATGCCGCCGTTGATTGTCATTGTGGCACCGTTTTCATCGGTAAATACAGACGCGATACCTTCAGCCGTAACAACCGCATCATTGATCAAATCTGCAATGGAAAGTACATTTTTGCGGTTATATATTGTATAAGCGGTAGACCAGTTGTTGACGTTAAAAGTAGTTCCATTAACAGTAATATCCTGGACTTCTTCGGGCATATAAGTAATTGAAAGCTCGCCTTGATTCTCTTCAGTAGTGCCGCTACCAATGCTTGCCGAAATTGCGCCTTCGTCCGTGTAGTTAACCCAGCCGCCTTTATTGTTGTAAGCAAGATAAACAGAATTTTCTCCGTCTACTGAGAAATCATTAACGGCAAGTGCGCCGCCCGAAGCGATACTACTAATTTCAAAAGAAGATTCTTGTCTGGTAACAATAGCGTCCTCGTTAATTTCTTCCAAGTTGATTTTAGTAGCACTGTCTGCCGCGCCGCCGTAAAGGCTTACGGTACCAATTCCGGTAAGATCGCCAGAGAGTACGTCGCCCGTGCCAAGAACCAAACCGCTAATACTTGTTTTGCTGTTTGTAAGTTGCAAACGAACAGCCGCACTGCCGCTTGTATTCTCAATGGCATATGTTCCCTTGCTCAAAGTTACGCTACTAGCTAAACCGCTTGCTTCGTATTCAGAATCAGCGATTTTTGTAAGAGTATAGCCGCTAACTGTAGGAAGCTCAGTAAGTTTAAGCGCGGTAGTTCCTTCGTATACGCTAAAATTACCGTCACTAATGAGAGTGGCAACGCTATCGCTTATAACTACTTTGTCATTTACTGCTTGTAAATAAATGCCTACGCCGCTAGATACATCAATGCTAGCAACATCTGCGCCAATGGTATATTCAAATGCTGTACCGTTTACAGTAACTGTATCTGCCGCCGGAGCAACAACTGTTGCCGCGCTGTCTGTTCCGCCAATGGAAGCACCGGTTTCGGTAACGGTAATAATGCTGATACTCTCGTCTCCGGACGTTACGCCTGCGGTATAAGTAAAAGGCTTGTCAACAGAAACAACATCATCTGCTGAGGTGCCATTGACATGAAGACCAGTTACGCCACCAGCCGCCGTTATAGCAAACGAACCAGAATTCAAATCGACTTCAGATATTGTACTGCCAGCTATTTGAACAGCGGCATCCGTATCGGCATCTGAAAAGCCAAAAGTAACATCGCCAAAAGTAAGAGTTGCGTTATTGAGTCCAGTAATTGCAGCTACGCCGTCATCACCTGTACCAACCGCAGTACCCGCCGTTATTGTGCCCGTACCGCCTGAGGAAGGCAAAGCGATTCCGTAAACACCGCTAACTACATAGTATTCTTTATCATCATCATCTTCATTTTCTGCAGTTACAGTTTTTTTGATCTGGTTTGCAGAAACGGTTACGTCGCCGTCAAAAGTCGATTGAATAGAAGCGGTCTCGCTTGCCCAATAAAATTGTCCTGCTTCAGCGTCCGTATCACCAGGCGTTATTGCTGAAAGAGTTACATAATCCGCCGCACCATTTGGCAGATAAACAACATTGCCAAAACGTTGCAAATCAAACTTAAACAAATCGCTCATTTAATTAAAACTCCCTTCTTAAATCCCGTATGACTTGATTCGAGATTTAGTTAGAAAAAATTTGATAATGACCCGATAGCGTTCTAAGAGGCAAGGATTATTGAGCGAATAAATCCTATTGTCTTTTTTTGGCGAGCCGAAAACAATCGGGGCATTTCGACAAAATACACGTGACTTTTTGTCGGACGGAAGCCCTAACCGTCACGGTTTCTTTTTACGGCAGAACGTTTTTTCTGCCAACCGATGATAGTTAGCCACTTTTGGGCTAAAAACCAAAACAGCGTTGAATCAGCAAAATAAAATTCGCCGTTCCTAACGCCACAAAATTTTGATCTCAACTTTTGGTCCCCCAACCTCGGTAAAAGATCCCCCTTTATTAAATGAGTCGGCGTCCACCAAACGCCTTATGACTCTCGAACGAATAATATTGCACTAATAAAATTTTGTCAATCACTAATTATTAAAGTTCTATCAAATCAATTTCTTCGCGGGGATTTTGTAAATTATCTTCAGGCAATTTTTCTACGATGTCCAGCGTCTTCAGGCTAACGGTTATCGCGCTCAAGATTAAATCCAAAATATAGCGCGGGTTGCCGTGCTCAATCGCCCAATCGTTTGGATTGTTTTTTATTCCGCTCGCTTTATCAGTTTTTATTTGGTAGCGGTCGATTATCCATTCAAGAGGACTGCGCCCGTTGACCACATATTCAAAACTGCGCGGCGGAATGTTTTTTATCGTGATTGAATCATTGTAAATTAAAGTTCGTTTATCGTCGACGAGCTTTAATTTTTTTACGGCAAAATCATTTCCGCCGCAGATAACTTCCACGCCTTCGGGCGGCTCTTGCGTCTCGTAATTCAAATGAAGCGCGGCAAGCTCACGCCCTGCGCGGCTTAGCTCCCAAAATTTTTCCGTCAAGATGATTCGCGGCAATGATTTCTTTAGCTCCGCAGAAAATTTTTCCCGATAACTCGGCAAATGTAAAAAGCCGTAAACGTAATAAAAAATATCTTCCTTGCTGATTGAATCATCACGCATTACGCGCCGCGCCTTACGCAATATCCAATCGCTGATTCCGTCGCGCCGCTGAAGATTTTCGCCGAACAATGACGCCTGCCGCGCCGCCTCATAATAATATAAAGGATAACATTGCCCGTTAAACTGAAACTGCACGTCGGTTATTTTATCAGTCATAAAAACGGAAAAATCTCTGTCGCCGTATATCACACAGATTAAAAGATTTTCTTCGTGACCAGTCGGGAAAAATTTTGACATTGTGCCAACGACTTCATTTAAAGCGCGGTCGTAGTAAAGATTTGTTTTGCAGAACGGGCGATAACTAGCTTCAATAATTTTTGTATCGTCGAATTTGTATTCGCGTCCGCGATTTTTATTTTGAACGGTTCCACGTGTCCAAGAAATTTTTGTCGGGTCAATGTCCGTTGGCTCGTGCGTGTTGTAAAAATCAATCGTCGTCCGGATATTTTTCTCCAGTTCAGTCCGCGAAAAGTTATAACACCATGCATCACGGTTAGTTTTTAGCCCGTTTGAACGTGTAATGAACCAAATCCATATATATGGATTTTGACTTTCATGCAACGGAATGAACGTTTCAAACTCATTTCCGCGTTGATTTATCCAATCGCCGCGCTCATTCGGATAAATTTGCTTGAATTTGTCGCTTAAAACCGTTCCAACTTGTTTGATAGTCGCTAATTTCTCTTCACGTGAAAGATAATCGCCAATGTCGCGGTAAAAAATCTGCGCTTTGCCTTCGTGCGCCCTTTTAACCAAAATTGTAATGGCAATCGGTGTACGTGAACCACTTCCAAACACATTTCCAGCTTCTGAACGCCGTAATTCGCCTTGAATATAGGCATTACCGCGCAGATTGAATAAATATATCTCTGCAAACTCTTCTGCAAAGCATTTTCGCAAGCCGTCCATAGCCGCGCCGTCAATCCAGCCCGCATTAGTTACAAAACCAATAATCCCCTCGTCAATTCGGTCGCTAGCCCAACGAAAAGCCTTGATATAGCTGTCGTACAAAGAATTTTTATTCGTGGCGGCAGTTTTTTTAGCGTAGGTTTCAGCGATTCGCGCCTCAAGATTAAAATAAGGTTGATTTTGGTTGTTATCGTTAGCAGATTTTTGACCGACGGAATAGGGAGGGTTGCCAACGATAATTTCAATGCGCGAATTTTTTTGATCGTTGACGCGCTCGGAATTTTCTTTCATTACGCCCTCAAGATTTAGCGGTTGTTCGCCGCGCTCGTAAAGATCAAAGGTATCAGTAAAACAAATGCCTTCAAATGGCTGATAATCATCGCGTGAGACGTTAAAAGCGTTTTCGATATTAACGGCGGCGATATAATAGGCTAGCAGGACGATTTCATTGGCGTGGAGTTCGCGAAAATATTTTCGTAGCAAATCTTTAGGCTTAATCAAGCCGGATTGAATAAGTCGCGCAATAAAAGTTCCGGTGCCTGTGAAGGGGTCGAGGACGTGAACATTTTTATCTGAGAGCGTGCGATTGAAATTTTTCTTTAAAACGTCGTTGACGGAACGCAAAATAAAATCGACGACTTCAACGGGCGTGTAAACAATGCCAAGACGTTCAACAGTTTTGGGTACAGCCAATTTAAAAAATTTATCGTAAAGCTCAATGATAATTTGCTGCTTTTGTTCTGCGGTCGTGGCGATTTTGCAGCGTTCACGTACTGAATTATAAAATCTTTCGAGTTGTGCGGAGTCTTCAGCGGTGTCTTGCGTGTCGAGGAGTTTTAAAATACTTTCCATTGACTGCGACACGGGATTATTTTTGACGAAGGAATAATTTTCAAAAATAGCATCGAAAACCGGACGAGAAATCAGATGGTGAGCTAACATTTCTACAACTTGGGCGGGAGCGATAGACGGATTAAGAATTTTTTGCAGGTCGTAGACGAAATTATAAAAAGCGCGGCGGGGTTCGCCCTCAACGGCAATTAAATTTTCAATGTGTTTTATGTGTCGATTGGCAATTTGCGCAATGTCTTTAGCCCATTGCTCCCAATAGCGGCGGTTGCCAACGTGTTCAACCATTCGGGCATAAAGAAAATCTTCCCATTCATCAAAGTTAAGCTGAATTTGAAGAGAATCATCATCGCCGCCAATAATCCGCGCAATAGAAATATGAGAACTTTTTTTGTTAAGCTTAATTTCCTCAATAAAAATATCAATTCGGTGGTCGTGGGCACGTAAAGCGTTGAGTATTTCCCAAATTGGTTTGTAAGAACTTGCGTTCAAAACTTCCTCCGGATTTTTTTCAAGCGGCACGACGATTGGAATAATAACGTAGCCGTATTTTTTTCCGTCAATTTTGCGCATGACGCGCCCAATGGCTTGAACAATTTCTACCTTAGAACTCCTTGGCGCGGTAAAAATTACGGCGTCAAGCGCGGGAACGTCAATACCTTCGGATAAACAGCGGGCGTTAGTTAGAATTCTGCAAGCGTTGCCGTCCTTCGGCGTATTTTTGAGCCAGCGCAAATTTTTTTCGCGGTCGGAACTTTTTTGCGTACCGTCAACGTGTCTTGCTTCAACGTCAAAGAAATTTTTTTCATCTTTGGCGAGCGCGTTAAAAATATCCTTAATGTTTTTGGAATTGGAGATTCTGGAGCAAAAAGCAACGGCGGTATGCATGGGTGCGGGGTCGACTTTAGCAAGTTCTTCGGAATTGCTAATCATCTTTTTAGACAGCGCGTTAATACAGCCTTTAATCTTGGCGAAGTCGTCATCAGAATTTTTTTTGCCAGAAGTTTTTCCGTTGACGGTAAGAACAAGAACTTTATAATCAGACAGAAGATTTTCTGAAACGGCGTCGCCGAAATTGAGCCGATAAAATTCCTTGCCAAAAATATTTTCGTCGTCCATACTCCAAACGGTTATATCATTAACGGCGGCTTTAGTTTTTGCGTCGGACGAATAAAGGCGCGGCGTGGCGGTCATGTACATGCGTTTTTTGCCGCAAATATTTTTATCGTCATGAACAAAAGTAAATTGCGTATCTAAATCTTTTGAAGAACCGGTTGTGCGGTGCGCCTCGTCGCAAATGATAAGATCGAAATCAATTTTTGCGGCGGCAACCTTATCAAGCGATTGATAAGTTGAGAAAACAACAGTCATATTTTCGCCTTTGAAATTTAAAATCTTATTCCTGATCTTTTTAGTGTCAGTTGTGGCGGGCGTAGGAAGATTGACGCTCCTAATTTCGTCTTTATTTCTATTTGAAACGGTTTTATCAGAGCAAACGCAAATGTAATTAAAAGGTTTATCAGCGTAGTTCGCCCATTCATGAAGAATTTGACCGAGCAAGGATATTGACGGCACGAGAAATAAAATTCTGCCGTTTGGAAAAAGTTTTTCGGTAATTTTTAGGGAAGTGTAAGTTTTGCCGGTGCCGCAAGCCATAATTAACTTGCCGCGATTATAATTTTGGAAATGTTTTTGCGCGGCGTTGATAGCGTTTAACTGATGATCCATAGGTTTACGGAAATTATTAAGTGCTTGCTTGCCAAAGGTGCCCGCGTCGAGTTTTTCCCAATCAACAGCGGCTTTTCTCAATTCTTCCATGCCAATTCTTAAAACTTCGGGCGATTGATTTTGAAAAGCTTCTTCCGCGTTATTGGTCAAGTTGTCGGAAGTGGAAATCCACAGCCGCGCAGAAAATTTTTTATCGCCGTCGAAAACTTTTGAGCTTGTAGCAAGGAAAGAATCTAAAGCGGGCTTATCGATTTTTGTTGATTCAGCGTAGCATTTGCACTGCACCGCCCAAAAATCGCCGTCAAAAGTTTTAGCAACAATATCAATGCCAATATCTTTACCGCCGAATTCTTCACGGAAGGGAAAATCATTCCAGAGCCAGACGTCAGAAAATTTTTCGCGATATTCGGGATAAGTGAGCAAAAAATTTTTCATAAGGAGTTCAAAACGAGAGCCTTTATCGTGTTCGGATAAAGAAATTGCCCTGTACTTGTCGAGAATTTGATTAAGTGTCATTTTCTTTCACCTTTTCTAGTTTTTATATTTTGATTATATCATTTTCACCCTTTAATACTATCTTCATGAATCGATATGAATATTGTTTTTAAAGAAGTGACGTGTTAAAATTCTTTTGAAATTAGTTGTCATGAAGGGGGGATTTTTTTTGGAAGTGGCAGAACTTTTTGCTAAAGGCGGATTTGTAATGTATTTGCTTTTAATAAGTTCGGTAGCGGTCGCCGCCATTGGCATTGAACGCTTTAGATTTTACAATTACGCTAGTCATGACAGCGAAAACTTTTTGTCTTTGCTCAAGGAGAGTTTCAAAAGACAGCGACCAGAAGAAATTTTGACCTTTTGCAATAAAAAAAATTCCTGCGTGGGGATTGTGGCGACGGCAGGAGTAAGGGCGTCGATTGAGGGCGAAAACGTAGAACTTGCGCTTAATATTTCTTACGAAGAAGAAGCAATGAGACTTCGCGCCCGATTAAATTATCTTTCGATGATTGTGACGCTTGCGCCGTTGCTCGGACTTTTGGGAACAATTTCGGGCATGATTGAATCATTTAACATTTTCAGCATACAATCGGGGCAACCGCTAGCGATAACCGGCGGCATTGGCGAAGCTCTTATTGCTACGGCAACCGGACTTTGCGTTTCAATCTTCGCGCTTTGTGTCCACACGTATTTTGCGCAAAAACTTGATGAAAATTTAACTGCGCTTGATAAAGCAGTAAACATTGTGCTTGCAAATTTGGGAGGACAACATGAAACGCCGTGACTTTCGCGAAAAAACGCAACCGCTCGTCATGATTATCCCGATGATTGATATAATGCTTTTCTTGTTGGTGTTTTTCATGATAAGTACAATCTACATGGTGCAGACGAATACATTGCCGGTTAGCTTGCCGCAATCTTCAACCGCTAAACAGGAGACGCGCCAAAATATTGTTCCGATAACTGTTCTTGAAAGTGGCGACGTGCTTTTTGATAAAGACAGCGTGCCCAATCAAGAACTTGCCGAAAAAATTCATGCGGCTTTGACGGCTGATAAGGATACAATTTTTGTTTTGCGCGGCGATAAATCTGCAAGGTATGAAAGTGTCGTGGCGGTGCTTGATTTGCTCAAAAAGTCTGGAGCTTATCGCGTTTCAATCGCTACGGAGATGAAAAAATGAATGGATATTCAACTTATTGGCGGACAACGATTTTTGCGGCGATAGCATTTCATTTTTTAGCGGCGTTGGGATTTTCTTACGTCCTACTGCCGAATTTAATGCCAAAACCAAAATTTGAGGACGTAGCAGAATTTGAATTGGTCGATGTGGATTTACTGCCGCCCGATGTCGTGGTAATTGAAGCGGAAGCAATTCCGGTTGAGACCGTGCAAGAAAATTTGCCGATATTCAAGGCGCAAGATTTATTTATTCCGGAATTTAACATACCGGAACCGATAATCGAACCGTCACCGACTTTTGAACCAAAAAAGATTGAGCCGCCGAAACCGCAACCGCCGCCCGAAGTCATAAACGAACAGAACGCCGCCAAAAAAGTTCAAAGTGAGGAGCCGCCAAAAGAAATCGTTGTAATTCCTGCCAACGCCAAACAGCAACTCGGAAAACCACCGGTCACGATTGAAGAAGTTTATCCGAAGAAGGGTAGCGGGTTAGGTTATAAAGGTTATGTTTCAATCGCGGCGACAATCGGCAAAGATGGCAAAGTTAAAGCTACTAAAGTTATGAGTTCTTCGGGCAGAATGTTCGTTGATGAAATTGCGCGAAAGGCGGCTATTCAATGGACTTTCAAACCCGCACTCGACCAAGACGGCAAGCCAATGGAATGCGACAAAATTATCACTTTCGATTTTAAAAAATTTGCTGAAGCTTAATATGAAAAGCCGTCGAAATTTACAAAATCGGCAACTAAGCATGTATCTGCTTTTTATTTTTTTAAATCAGGAGGTTTTAAAATGGCTAATTGTATTTTCTGCAAAATCGCGGCGGGCGAAATTCCCGCGCAAAAGGTTTATGAGGACGAAAGCATTCTTGCGTTCAAAGATTTGTCGCCAAAAGCTCCCGTTCACGTTTTAATTATCCCTAAGAAACATATTCAAAGCGTCGCACAATTCGAAGCGGAGGATAAAGAACTTGCCGCGCATATTTTTGTTGACGTTGTGCCGAAGCTCGCTAAAGATTTAGGAATTTTTGACGGCGGTTTTCGCGTTGTCATAAATACCGGCAACGACGGCGGGCAAACCGTTCATCATTTACACGTTCACCTGCTCGGCGGGCGCAAAATGACTTGGCCGCCGGGATAATGCGTAATTCACACAAAAAAAAATGCCCGTCACCTTTGACGAGCAATTTTTTTTTGTTCAGCTGTGCATTACAAAACGATATGCGCCATAACAAAGCCAACACAGCAACCGCTAATGACGCCGATTAGACCGGGAATCATGAACGAATGATTTAAAATGTATTTTCCGATTCTGGTTGTGCCCGAACGGTCAAAACCGATGCAAGCAAGGTCAGAAGGATAAGTTGGAAGGAAGAAGTAACCGTAACACGCGCTAATAAACGACATTATAATAACGGGATCCATGCCGACGCTTAAAGCCATAGGAAAAACGATAGCAATAGCCGCCGCTTGAGAGTTGACGAGCTTAGACGTTAAAAACGCGATGATAGCAAAAGCCCAAGGATATTCGGCAACCGCATTTCCTAAAAATTCTTTTAAGAAATCCATATGCGAGGCAAAGCAAGTATTAGCCATCCACGCGACGCCGTAAACAGAAACCAGCGCGACGATACCGGATTTAAAAACTTGACTATTGCCAACATCTTTAGCTTTGACTTTGCAGACGAACAGAATAATTGCCGCGACGAGGAGCATAACCATTTGAATAACCGCCGTCATTGAAATAGGTTTCATATCGCCTTTAGCGTTGGGGAAATGCGGCAACAAGTCGGGGAAATTGCCCAAACACGCGATAACGATAATTCCAGCGAAGAAAATATACATTGCATGATAAAAACTCGGCGGCAACTCCTTATCGAGCAAAGATTCTGTTTCGCCGTAAACATACTTCTTATTTTCGGGGTCTTTGATAAATTCTTGAAAACGTTCGTCCTTGTCTAGGTCTTTACCGCGTCGATAACTCCAAAGAGCCGCGCAGAAAACACCTAAACCGGTTGCCGGCATTGCAACCGCTAAAATTTGCAGGACGGAATAATTATAACCTGCCGTAGCCATGAATCCGACGATTGAAACGATAGCAACTGAGACGGGCGACGCGCAAATACCCATTTGCGAAGCAACTGACGCTACCGCCATTGGGCGTTCAGGGCGAATGTTCTGCTTAATCGCAATGTCGTAGATAATCGGGAACATGGTATAAACAACGTGCCCCGTGCCGCATAAAACCGTTAAAAACCACGTTGTCAACGGCGCAAGGATTGTTACATGCTTGGGATTGTTGCGCAGAAATTTTTCGGCGTACTTCAGCATGACAGTTAAGCCGCCGGAAGTTTGCAAAAAACCCGCGCAGGTTACGACCGCCAAAATCGTCAACATAACGTCGATAGGTGGACTGCCAGGTTTGTAACCAAATACAAATGTATAAACTACAAGACCTATACCGCTTATGACGGCAAGCCCGATGCCACCGTGTCGCACACCGACAATCAAACACACCAGCAACACCAAAAAGGCTAAAAGCATTTCCATAAAAACTCACCTCTTAATAAAGAAAAATTGCTCAACACTTGCCCGAAGATTTTCACCTCCTTTGCGGGCGTCGAAAAAAATTATTCGTTGCCTAAACTGTATTTCCTGCAACATAGCGCAGATTTATCTTGAAATAAAAAAATCCTGTCCATTTGCAAAGCGCAGACAAAAAATATAAAATTCGTCTAAGATTGCGCCTACACTGAAAGTAAAAGTAATAAAAAAATGAGAGGAAAATTTAAAAATGGGATCAGGGGGAATTTTTTTGAACGATAAAATAAGGAATTTTTCAATCATAGCGCACATAGATCACGGCAAATCGACGCTTGCCGATCGTTTGATTGAAAAGACTGGCACGGTAGAAAAGCGCGAGATGAACGAGCAATTTTTGGATAACATGGAGCTTGAACGCGAACGCGGCATTACGATTAAGGCGCAGACTGTTCGTTTAAAATATATCGCGCAGGACGGCAAAACTTATCAGCTGAATTTAATTGATACGCCCGGACACGTTGATTTTACTTATGAAGTTTCGCGCTCTCTTGCCGCTTGCGAAGGTGCGCTGCTCGTTGTGGACGCAACGCAGGGTGTCGAGGCTCAAACGCTGTCAAATGTTTATCTTGCACTGGAGAACGATTTAGAAATTGTGCCCGTCATAAACAAAATTGATTTGCCAAGTGCCGACGTTGAAAAAGTCCGCGCAGAAATTGAAGAGGCAATAGGTCTTGACGCTTCAGACGCCGTTAAATGTAGCGCGAAGACCGGCGAGGGCGTTGACGAAATTTTAGAGGCGATTGTCAAAAAAATTCCGCCGCCCGAAGGCGACGCCGATAAATCGTTGCAAGCTTTGATTTTTGATTCGTATTTTGATTCTTACAAAGGCGCGGTTGCTCACGTTAGGATTTTTGACGGCAAAGTTAAAAAGGGTGATAAGCTGAAACTTTTGGCGACGGGAAAAGAATTCGACGCGACGGAAATTGGGATTTTCGCACCCGCAATGACGGAGCTTAACGAATTGAGCGCGGGCGAAGTCGGCTACATTTGCGGCAGTTTAAAAGATGTTCGCGACGTTCGAGTTGGCGATACCGTTACAACGTCAAAAAATTCTGCTGAAGCTTTAGCGGGCTATCGTGCGCCCGTGCCGATGGTTTTCTGCGGGCTTTATCCAACTGATAGCGTTGACTACGACAATTTAAAGGACGCGCTGGAAAAACTTCAGCTAAACGACGCCGCTTTAGTTTACGAGCCGGAAACTTCTGCCGCGTTGGGATTCGGATTTCGTTGCGGCTTTTTGGGTTTGTTGCATATGGACGTTATCCAGGAGCGTTTGGAGCGCGAATACAAATTAAAACTCGTGACGACCGCGCCGAGCGTTGTTTATAAAGTTCACAAGACCGACG
>Ga0247609_10004965_pt1 | contig 13156 bp, 25 predicted proteins | sample 172DNAGHGlowgp2_FD_193487 | JGI IMG/M metagenome (GOLD analysis project Ga0247609, IMG submission 193487) | Sheep rumen microbial communities from Palmerston North, Manawatu-Wanganui, New Zealand - 1728 DNA GHGlow gp2 | ecosystem: Host-associated > Mammals > Digestive system > Stomach > Rumen ...
TTATAATAATCTAAAAACAAAAAACGGACTTAAATACAAAGGGCATTTTATAAGGATTAATCCTAGCTTAATCTTTATTCAAAAAGAGAGGTATAAAATATGACAAGTTTAGAATGGAAGATTTATGAATTTTTAAAAGAAAAATCTGAAAAAGGTGAATGGATAAAGATGAAACCTTTAGCAGATCAATTTGGAATAAGCACTAGAGCATTAAGAAAAGCAATTATAAATATTAAGGAAAATGAAACAATTCAAAAAATTGTCATAAGTGATTATTCTAAAGGATATAAATTAATGGCAGAATCAGATGATTTTGCATTTTTAAAAAGAAAAAAAATTAAAGCATTAAAAGAATTAAAACGCTATTGGTTAGATGTTACAAGACTTAACTTGAATAATCAAACTAAATTAACATTTGATACACAGGAAAGAAATTTCATTGAAAGTTTAATTAAAGGATAAAAATTCAAAAATATTGAATAATTGGAGGATATAAAAATATGGAAAACACAAATGAATTAGTAGAAAAAATTATTAAGGAAGCATTAGGAGATTATTTGAATGAATACACTGTAAAAGAAGTGTTACAAGATGTAATTAGAGATTTTGTTAGAGATAATTTTAAGAGTTATTTTGAACACAATACAAATGGATATATTAATAAACTTTTAGATGAAGAAGTTGCAAAGTATTTAAAAGAGCCAACAACTATCACAGATGGTTATGCTTACGAAAAGAGATATAATAGTTTTGAAGAATTTTTTAGAGCAAAATGCCACGAAGCAATAGCTGACAAGAGTGATGTTAGAAGAATTATTGAAGACCAAGTTAGAACTCAAATTAATAAAATATTTAAAGAAAAAATTGGAGAAATCACACCTAAAGTTCAAGAATTAATTGTAAATGAAATGATGAATCCTAGCAAGTAAGAGGTAAAAGAAAAATGTTGAAAAAACAAAAAAAGGAGTGTGATGCAATGTGGAGAGTTTAAATATCTTTGATTTTATTTATGATGAATTTAAAATAGATAAACCAATAAGATTAATTGAACTCTTTGCCTCGAAACAGGATATGGAAGCCAAGCATTTTCGCTAAAGTATCTCGGTGTTAAGTTCGAGCATTGGAAAATATCTGAATGGGCCGTAAATAGTATTATAGCTTATGCAGATGGTCACAGAAATGAATTACCTTTATATGGTCAAGATTTTTGTGGTGCTATGTCAAAAGAAGATATAGCAAGAGAATTAGAAAAATATGGTGTAAGTAAAGATTATAATAAACCTGCATCATTTAAAGAATTAAAAGGAATGAATCTAGAAATTTTAAGAAGATGTTATAACTCTATCAAGTGGAGCAATAACCTTGTTGATGTTTCAAAAGTAAAGGGTGGTGATTTAGAGATAAAGAATACAAATGAGTATATATACTTATTAACGTATTCTTTTCCGTAACTATGTCAAGATTTATCTGCGGCTGGTAAGAGAGCTGGAATGGAAAAAGGAAGCGGAACTAGATCTGGATTACTTTGGGAAGTAGAAAGAATTCTTTCAGAATGTGAAGAAAAACCTAACATTCTTCTTATGGAAAATGTTCCTCAAATTCATTCGGAAAATGCAGGTAATGATAAGCACTTTAAAGAATGGCAATTAAGATTAGAAGAATTAGGATACAAAAATTATTGGGAAGATATGATTGCAACAGATTATGGAATACCACAAACAAGAAATAGAACATTTATGGTTTCCATATTGGGCGATTATAATTATAAATTTCCAAAAAGAACAAAATTAAAGTTAAAATTAAAAGATCTGTTAGAACCTAATGACAAAGTTGATAAAAAATATTTATTAAATGATAAAATGATTAGATATATTTTAAATAGAACTCCAATAGGAGAAAAAGGAAACTTTGCAAATAATATCATTGGTAAAGAAGCAGAAAAAAGTGCAGGAACTGTTACAACAAAAGGATGCGATTCACCTACTTCAGTTAGAGGTGGAGATAATATTATCATTTTAAATATGACTCAAGCAGAAATCAATGAAAAAATTTATCTAAAATCAGAGAAAAAAAGATGTTGTGAAAATTGTAAGCATTTTAAAATCTTTGCTGAATATCAAGAAGGTTGTGAATTATTAGGTAGTGAATTAACAAAATTTGAGAATATTGATAAAGAAATCTATTGTTGTAAATGGTATGAACCAATTGTTGAAATTAATAAAGTTGAAATAATTGGCAATTATAGTCCATCTGGTCATAATGCAGCTAACATAGTTGATAGCAATGGTAGTAGTCCTACAATAATGGAGAATCATGGCACAGTAACCGCTACAGTTGTAGGTGGTGTTGGTGAGAAAAAATCAAATGGTGGAACTCAATGGTATCAGCAAGATAGAATCTATGATGATAAAGTTGCAATTAGTGTTACAACAGTTTGTAATCCTTATTATTTGAATAATTTGATAGCCAGAAAATTAACTCCTCGTGAATACTTCAGATTGCAAGGGGTTAAGGATTCAGATTATGACCTAATTATGGAGCATCAAACAAATGGAAGTGGATACCATCTCGCAGGTGATTCAATTTGCATAAATTGTTTGTTAGCGATTTTCAGCACTTTGACTGATATTAATTGGCAAGATAAATTCAATCCAAAGGAATGGTGGAAGAATGAATAAATTAACATTTGAAGATGGTTATAATCAAGCTCTAAAAGATTATGAATCAAATAAAAATTTAGAAGATTTATATATGGCTCATGCTTTAGGACAAAAAGGTTTTTGGTGGCATAATCCTAAAATGCCACCTAACTATAATTTTATTGATGGAACTGAAGAAAAACATAATGATTATAAATTCATAACAACTAGATATGATAAAGGATATTTTAAAGCATTAGATGATTTAACAGAAAAAGAAAGAAATAAAATGAACTGTATAAATTGTGGTTTTTGTTCAATATTTACTGATGATGAATTATGTGCAAAAGCAAAATGTCTTGCAGCTTCTAAAAAAGGTAAAACAATTTATTGGGCTATGACTACTATAGATATGGATAATAATAAAAAAATACCTGGAGAAGATAGAGTTAGATCTGTATTAGAAGATAAAGAAAAACCAAAATGGTGTCCATTATTAAAATCAAGAAAAGAGAATTAAACTATGGAAGATAGAAAAGTAGTTTATATATATAATATGTGGTTTAATCCAAACAAAAGCAAAGGTTATGGAGATTGTGGTTTTGGATTTAGTAAAGAAAGCTGCATTGCTATTCTTGATGAAGAAACAGGTAAATATCAAGCTGTTAATTATTCTGATGAGTTTTACATCTTTGATGATGGTAGCAATAGTCTTATAAGAACAATAGATGTTGATGATGAATATATAAGCATATATTTAGTTTCATTTGATAATAACATAATGGAAGAATTTAAAATGAAAACAGTTAGAATGGTTCTTGATGATTTGTGGGAACTAATTAGAACCAAAAAAGATGTTTAAAAAAGGAGTTAATAAATGGAAATTAAAATAGAAATTAGTGAAGATGAAATCAAAGATTATATTATGAATTATTTGGTTAAAAAAGAAATTGATGCTACAAAATTTTCTAGTTCTATTAGATGTATAATGAAACCAGCTTTAGAAGAGATTTCAAGACAGTTTAGAAAAGAACTTAAAGAAGAAATTATTAATAGATCTGTTGAAAAAATAGTAGGTCAAGATTCAAAAGAAGCATTTAATAAAGCATTAGTTAAATTAATTGGAGATAAAAAATGAATAATATTTTTGACATAATGGAGGAAGAAATATGAATCAACAAGAAAAACAAAAAATAGTAAAAAAATTGGAGCGTTGGTTTGATCTGTTAAGCATGAATGGATGTAATTCTAAAGGAATTGTTAGAAATGACATTCAAGAAATGTTAAAGCAGCTTAATTATAAGTCAAATAAAAAATATAGGTTTGAATTTAAAAGTCCTTATTTGCAAAAACATAAGCATCAATTTCACTATACAAATAGACTTTATTTGTATTTGAATGAAATAAAAGGCAGATTTACTTGTTATCCAGAAAACAATTTACCTTTAGAAATTTATGATAATCAAACAAATGAACTGATTGTAAGAATTAATAATTTAGATGATTTAAAACAATTTTTACATAAATTAAAGGAGCAAAATAATGGAAAATGAAGAAATTACTTTTGTTGAATATAGCAAAAAAAGAAAAAAGAAAAAAATATTTTGGATTACATTTATTATAATATTTTTAGGTGTTTCTATATCATTAATTTGTGCAATATTATTAATACCCGGAAAAAAAGGTGCAAAGCCTCGTGAATGGTTAGAATCTGGAACAAATGAAGCTGGAATCGATAATGTCTATAAAATTAATTTTATAGGAACAAACGAAGAATCTGAATATATATGTTTTATTTATGAGTTTTATCGGTTTGAAGATGATTCTGAACATGATGAAAAATTTGATGATATTAATTCTGACATAGATTTTTATAAATCAAAAGAAATTAAATATTTATCTTTTATATGGTTTAAAAAACCAAAAATTCAAATGGTAAGACCAGAAGATGATTTATACTTTGAATGTTTAGATTTTGACATTGTAAGAATTTTAGAATAATGAGGGGATTATAAAAAATGTTAAAATTATCATTTAAAGTTAGACCACACATTTGCAATTTTCATTTAGATAAAAAATCAATATTAGCTACATGGTATGTAAATCCAGCACATATAGGTAAAGAAGAAACCTGTAGAATATGCGGAAGAGTTAAATTTTATAAAGTATGCGGTCAAACAATAGTTAATAATTTTAAACCTAAAAAATACAAAGATGAAAATTTGGAGGACAATAAAAGTGCATGCTGACAATGAAGATGAAGCAATGACAATATTATTCTTAATTGGATTGGGTGCATTTGCTTTGATATTATCTGGAATTATATATTTGATATGTTGTTTAATAGAGTGGTTGAAGTGGAGGAAATTATGAAAAAGAACATTAAGGTAACAATTATACTTGATGAGGAAACAAGAAAAAAATTTACTGAATCATCAGAAAAAGCACCAGATTTTTTTAAAAAAGGTTTTGAAAAGATAAGGGAAAGGGATAAAAGTGAAGAAAAAATTTTGAAAAGTCTAGGTCTTTTAAAAGAAGATGTCGAGGAGGTAGAGTAATGAAAAAAGCAATAATTCGTTATGCTCTAAAATGCTTATTACTTACTGAAATGGTTATGGCTTATATTAGTGCAATTGTTTATTTAACCACTAATCGTAAAACAAATGTATGGGAAATATATTTACAAAGCCAAGTTGTAGTTGCAGGTTTAGTTATCGCATCAACAACGGCATATGTTGTAAGTTATCGTAAAGCTAGAATAAAACGGCAGAAGCGAATAGAAAGTCTTGCAAAAAAAATGAAAAGCAATCCAGAATTTATGGATTGTTGGAATGAATTTAAAAAGAGCAATGGAATTGATATGAGTAGATTAACTGAAAAAGTAAAAAATACTGATGACTATATCAAATTGCCAACTAAAGATAAACAAGAATTTATAGACAAACTAGGCAAACTAGAAGATTTAATGGAAAAGTATCATATTAGAGATGTTGAGCATTTAGATAGGGTTCTTGAAGAATATAAAAATGGAAAGTATTGGTGGCTAAAGGAGGACAAGAGCGAATAGTTATGGCAGATATCAATGAAATTGAAAAAAATTGTCCTTTTAAAAAAGAAAAATGGTGGGATGATTTAACATATTGTCAAGAATTTGGTCTATGTGAATGTTGTCCAAAATATGATAAAGTTGTAGAACTAATTAATTATGGCAAATCAGAAAAGGACAAGAGTGAATAGTATGAAAAAGAAAATTGGAGATTTAACATTAAGGGAAATAGCTAAAGAACATAAAAATAGGAGAGAATGTAATGGTTGCCCTTATAATAGCAACCACATAACCAATGATTATAGAGTTTATTTATGTCGTATTAGCTGTTCAAGTATAGGTTTAGATTTAGACCAAGAAATAGAGGTAGAGGAAGAATGAAGTTATTATTATATTGCACAAAGGCAAAGCCTTATTTACAGGTAAATCGTTGTGTATTGCCAACGGAGTATGATAGATACATCTTATCTAAAGAACAATACTATTCTGCTTTTGGTGAGCCTTTAGATAAACTTAATGGCAAAATCGTAGCTGAATGCGATTTTGAGGTTGAGGATTTAAGAATAGTTGATGATGACCCATTAGGTGCTTATTGGTATGAAACCAAAACATTAAGTGAAAATGAGGTATTAGAAAAATCTTGTTTGACAAGTGATGAGTTATACGAATATTTAGGTGAATATAACGAGGGTTATGCAATCCACATTAAAAACTTACACATATTTGATAAGCCTAGAGAGTTAGGCTTTTATTCAAGCAATTATTTCTATTTTAAGGAAGTTGAAAAAGCACCTCAAAATATGATGAGAGTTTGGGAAGACCAAGAAAACCCAAGAGTTTTAATTTCAATAAAACCAGAATGGTTATGTAAAATCCTAAATGGTGAGAAAACTATTGAGGTTAGAAGAAAAGTGCTAAAGGGGATGAAATAATGGAAAAAGAATTTGAAGCGTTAGATTGGTTAAATGATACATTAGGGTATTTTTTAAACAAAACAACTGATACACATTGCCAAATAACTCTTACTAGAAACCAAGCAACCGAATTTGTAGAGGAACATAAAAAAGTAGAACAATTCTTACTTGAATTACAACAGATTAAGGAATCAAAGCCTAGTGAGGCAATGGATTGTTTAGAAAAAATAAAAAATCGTTTATTTGAGCGTTTTAAAAGTGAAGATTTTAGTGAAGATTTTATAAAAGGGTATGAAGGATTATTTTTTGAGCCTATCAAACAAGCTTTACTAAAGGCTCAAGAGGATAAAATTATTGCAGATTTTATTAGAGAACATTACAAATTAAGTAATGATATAAATAAAAATTATTTGGAATTAAAAAAACCAATAACAGAAGAAGAGAACAATAAATTTAAGGAGAATTTATAAAATGGAAATGGATTCAGATTTAGAAGAAATTATTTTATATTTAAATGCAAATGAGCCGACAGGTAAATATTGCAAGAATATTGAAAATTTAAAGAATAAATTACTTAAAGCACAAGAGCAAGAAAAAGAGAATGCTGAATATAAAAAGATTCTTGAGATTATTAAGGAAAAAAATGTAAATTTTGATGCTTTAACTGATAGCGAAACATTAGATGATTATAATTCAAAAATGAATTGGAGTTATCGCAAACTTACTCAAGAAGAATTTGATTTGCTAAAGAGGTATTTAAATGGAAAATAAAGAAAGGTTTATCACTTTATTAAAAAAGGTGAAAAGAGATGGAATAAACAAATTAATTGAGTGGTTAGAAAGAGGAACATTTTTTGTAGACCCTGCATCAGCTAAATTTCATGGTGCTTATCAAGGTGGTTTATGTGACCATAGTTTAGCAGTATTAGAAGAATATATAAAACTAGTTGATTCTGATTATGAAGATGAAAAAGCAATAATAACTTGCTTATTGCATGATGTATGCAAAATTGGAAGATATAAACTAGGCTATCGTAATGTTAAGAATGAACAAGGTCAATGGGAACAAATACCACAATACGAAAATGTTGAAAGTGGTTTTCCATTTGGACATGGTGAAAAATCAGTTATAATGATTAGTCAATTTATTAAGTTAACAAAAGAAGAAATGCTGATGATTAGATGGCATATGGGTGCTTATGAGTCAAAAGAATGTTGGCGAGAATTAGGAGAAGCACAAGAAATGTATCCTAGTGTTCTCTATATTCATTTTGCAGATCTATTAGCAACAAAGGTAAGGGGTGTTTAAAAAATGCCATTAATGAGTGAAGAAGAATTTGAAAAACTAAACAAAGTGCTTCAAGAGGAAGAAACAAAAAGGGAACGTATAGCCACTTTAAAAGCTGTGAAAAAAGATGCCGAAAATGGTGTGATGACTAAAATTGGCTATATATACGAGCTACCAAAAAAATATAAAGAAAAGTATTTTAATTTTATTATTGATTTGATAAATGAAGAGATTGAGGAGATTGAGAAATGAACAACAAAATAAGAAAATCAGATAAAAGAATAACTATAATTGGTTTAATAATATATTTAATTTTATGTATAGTAATAATATTTATAATAGCATCATTATATGGATGCACAGTTAAAGAAGAAAAAGAACCAGATATTCAAAAATATGCCCAAGAACAGGCTGAATCTGATTGGTTTGATTATTCATATGAAATCATAGAAAACTATGATGAAAATGGCGAAAAAAGGTATCATATCACTTATTATTATTCAATGGTTGGATATAATGGAATAATTGAATATATAGTAACCTATGAAGATGGTAATTGGAAAAAAGAAGTTATCTACAGAAAATAACATAAGAAAAGTTGGAGGAAATATAAAATGTGTAAAAACCCAAAGATAAAGACTTTAAAAGAAATTTCTGTTAATAAGAATAATATTAAAATAATAGATGATATTATTAAATATATTAATATTAATTTAAATATAGATTTATATAAAGAATATAATAATATTAAAGAATTAGATTTAAAGAAATGTAAATCATTTTATAAACAAACTATAAAGAGATTATTTAATTTAATTGAAAGACATACTATGAAGGAAAATTTGTTGCTAAAAGAAATGAAAAAAGGTCAAGAGATTCTAAATTTAAAGAAAGCTGCAACAGTAAAGAGTCCAAGCATTTCAGATGGAATCTTTTCATCCAAACCGGGTAATAGTCAAGAAAAAATTTTAATCTCGATCTGCAATGAACAAGAAGAACAAAGCAAAAGAACAAAAAGGTATGATGATTATGTAGAAAAAAATAAGGAAGAAAAGAAACTTATTCAGTCATTTATAGAATTATCTCCTTACACAACAGGTGTTGAAATAGCAATAAGACATTACATATTAGGAGAAAAGTTTTGTGATATAGCTGAAAACTTATGTTATAGCAATGCTAGAACCCCTTCAGAGAATGTTTTAGATGATCTGGCATTAATATTATATTTGAGTTTATAAAAAGTCTTAAAGAGTCTTAAAAAGGCTCTTTTTTTATTTTTGTCAAAATTTTACAAAAAAATGTGTTACAATGTTAATGTAGTTAAATGAAATGATTTAATTACATTAGATTTTATATCTCTCCAATGATAATTTTTTAAGACAATGAGAAAGAGGTTTCTTAAATACCTCTTTTTCTTTTATTATTAATTTTCTTTTTAAGTTAAATAATTAATTAAAAGGAGGTCAAGTAAGTATTATATATGGCAAAATCAAAAGCGAAGCCAGAAACTTGGCTTCATAACAATGATAAATTACTTAAAATTCAAAAATGGTGTAGAGATGGATTAACTAATAAACAAATGGCTGAAGCAATTGGTATAAGTTATACAACTTTTAAACGTTGGTTAGACCTTGAAGTTGTTCCAGAGGAAACAGACCTTCCTTATAGGAAGATTAATTTTAAAGGTCTTTTTGGTGACTTCATTATACACGCACGAGAAGTAGATGAAGAAATTATAGGAGCTTTGCGAATGGCTGCTTTGGGTTATTGGGTTGAAGAGCAATACATGAACAAAAAAGGTCAGCCTGTTAAAGTTAGAAGATGGATTCCACCATCTGATAAGGCTTTGGCTTTATGGCTAAAGAATAGATTGCCAAGTGAATGGAACAGGGAAAATCAAGGATCTGTTGAGAATTTAGAAGCACAAGAACAACTAGCTAGTGATTTCTTTGTTAAACAAAAGATTCAAGTAGATGAAATGCAAAAGGATAATGATGAGGTGTTAATTGATGCAAACAATGAGTAATTGTATTGAGTATTCATCAAAGCAGATCATTTACATTAATGAATCATTACATAGCAATCCTTATGATGACCATAGATGGAATATAAAATCTGGAGCAACTCAATGTGGTAAAACAACAGTTGATTATCAAGAAGTTATTCCATTTAGAATCGCTGTAAGAAAAAAACTAGCTGGTTTAGTTGGAATATTAGGTGTATCACTCGGAACAATAGAAAGAAATGTTCTGATTCCAATGAGAGAATATTTTGCTGCAAGGGGAATAGGAAATCAAGTTTCAACAATTCACAAGGATGCGGCAGGAAACACCTATGTAAAGATTTTAGGTCAAATTGTATATCTATGTGGTATGATGAACAAAACAGCCATATCAAGGTTAAGAGGTATCAAATTCAAGTATGTTTATGGTGATGAAGTTGCAGAATGGAATGAAGAAGCATTCTCATTACTAAAATCAAGATTGAGTTTAGAGTATTCTGCCTTTGATGGTGCTTGTAACCCAGCTAGTCAAACACATTGGTTATATAATTTCATAAATTCAGATATTGATATTTATTTGCAAGAATATACAATATTTGATAATCCATTTTTGAGCAGAAAGTATGTTGACAGCTTATGCAAAGAATATGCTGGAACTGTTTGGTATGACCGTTACATTCTTGGAAAATGGGTTAGAGCAGAAGGATGTATCTATAAAGCATTTGCAAATAAACCTTCTGATTTCTACTTGAATGAAATACCAAAATTAATTAAAATAAATATTGGGGTTGACTTTGGTGGAAATGGTTCTAACCATTCATTTACAGCCACAGGATTTGGTGTTGGTTATACAACAGTTATTCCTTTAGAGGCTAAAAGAATAGTTCCTACAACTCCAAATGAATTAGATGAAGCATTTGTTGATTTTGTTAGAATGGTTGTCAATAAATATAGACAATACTTAATATCTGCAACAACAATAAGGGTGAATTGTGATAGTGCTGAACAAGTTTTAATCAGAGGATTGATGGTTGCAGCTAAAAGAAACAATTTGCCTGTTAAAATCGACAATGCTTTAAAGATGCCTATTAAGGATAGAATAAAACTTGTATTAAGAATGATGGGATTAGGTATATTTAAGATTCCATCTTGGTGCTTACCATTAATCGAAGCATTACAAAGTGCAGTCTATAATTCAGACCCTTTACATGCAGATGAAAGATTAGATGATGGTTCAACACCAATTGATGATCTGGATTCTTTTGAATACTCAATTGAAACAGAATACAAGAATATAATTAGTGCAATTGAAGGAGGAAGAACAAATGCAACTAATCAAAGCTATAGAATCAGCATTAATTAGTTTAAAAAAAGTGCCTAGTATTGAGATTGCAGGTCAAAACTCAAAACTAAACGCATATAAAAAAATTTGGATTGGAAAACCATCTTGGCAAGATTATAAAGTTCATCTGCCAAATGGTGAAGAAAGAAAAGAAAAGCATAAAACATTTAATTTGCCTAGATACATCACAAGAGGTTGGGCAAACAATTATGCTAATGAAAATACAACAATAACAATACCTAAAGAAACAGATGATGTTCTTAAAGAAATTCTGGCATCTAATAACTTTTGGGGTAAATGGAATAACTTTATTGAAGCAATGATGGGTTTAGGTGTTGGAGGAATTGTTGAAAACCTAGATTCATGGAATTATGAAAATGATAAATTAGTTAAAGGAGATTCTAAAGTCAAGATTCAGTTTGTTAGAGCTGAAAGAGTATTTCCAATAACAATAGATGATGGTGAAGTTACAGAATGTGCTTTTGTCACTTATAAGACAGGCGGATGCAAAATTGTTATTCATTGGTTAAATGAAAATGAAACCTATATGATTAGTGAATTGAAAGGCACAGGTAGAAATGGTGATTATTCATTTAATTTTAAGGATATTGCAACAATGGATTTAGGAACTAAAATTCCTTTATTCCAATGTTGGACACCTAATATCACAAATGATGAAGAAGCTAAATATGGAACATCAGTATTAGATAAAGCTGTTGATGCTTTCGAACAATGTGATATTGACTATACAGCCTTATATAAAGAAATAAAACTTGGTGGCAAAATCAAGTTTGTCGCTACAGAGTTAGTCCAAACAGATACAAACGGAAATCAATCAAGTTTATATGATTTAAATGATGAATCTATATTTGCTATTGATAAAGGCAATATGGATAAAAATGATTTTAAAACATTTACTGATAATTTAAGAGTTCAACAATTAATTACATCAATTAACTTTAATATGAATTTAGCTGCAATGCTTTGTGGTTTAGGTTCTAATCAATTTGAATTTGATGGAACAACAGGTAGACCTGTTCAAACTGCAACAGGGGTTATAGCTAAACAAACTGAACTTTATAGAAATGTTGTAAAACAAGAAAATTATGCAACATCAAAACTTAAAGATATGGTTAAGGCAATAGCATTCTTGAATGATACATACACTAATAATGCCAAAATTGGTGAGATTAAAGATTCAGATGTTCAAATTACTTATGATGATAACATTGTTGAAGATACTGATTCAAAACGTAAGAATGATTTAGCAGAAGTAAATGCAGGTGTTATGACAACAGCAGAATATAGAGCTACTTGGTATGATGAAGATTTAGATTCAGCTAAACAATTTATTCAAGAAAATGCAATGCTATTAGATAAATACACTTTAGCTTTACAATCAAAAGTTATTACTCCTGTGATGTTTGTCGATTTTGTATTTGGTGAAAATTATAAAAATAAAGCAGAATTAGTGGCTTATATTGAAGAGAACCAAAAAAACCCAGATAATACACCATTTATAGATGAATCAGATAATGATGATGAAGGTGGAGCTGATGCTTAATGTCAAAGGACAAAAAGAAAAAACTAACACATATTGATGTTAAAGACAATGGTTTAATTATAAGCTCTAAAATTGGTAATGTTTTAGCAAATCAAAAACTACATTTAGAATCTCAATTGTTAAATGAATTGATTAAAGGTGCAAATGAAAAAAGCATCATAAGATATAAAATCATTCAAAACAACAATTTAAGGGATTTTAAAATAAAGGTCGGTAAATTAACCACACAAACAAAAAAAGTGGTTAAAAAAGCCTTAAACAATGATAAAACGATAAATTTAACACCTTCACAGGTTGCAAATATATCAACTGTTATTAATAAAGGCTTGTTATTACTTCAAAAGGATGCTATAAAAACTTA
>Ga0247609_10004967_pt1 | contig 13150 bp, 7 predicted proteins | sample 172DNAGHGlowgp2_FD_193487 | JGI IMG/M metagenome (GOLD analysis project Ga0247609, IMG submission 193487) | Sheep rumen microbial communities from Palmerston North, Manawatu-Wanganui, New Zealand - 1728 DNA GHGlow gp2 | ecosystem: Host-associated > Mammals > Digestive system > Stomach > Rumen ...
GGGCGCAAAATTCGGCGGCTAAGATAGCGTCCGACAAGTAACGCAACAATTATCGCGAGAATATCAAGCGCGACTAAACTTTTCTCCAATGTGTCGAAAAATTTCATCTCGGAAGTTACCGTGCGGAAAAAACAAAGCGTAACGCTCGTCCCTTCGTGCGTGTAATTCATTTTGGCGCAATAAATCAGCGCGGAGCCAATTCGCGCAATTTCAAAATCACTTCGAGCAAAAATCGGCGAATTGCTCAAAATATTTTCGTTGAATCGTTCAATCGACGGATATTTTTTATCGGTGTCAATAAAAACAATCCCTTTCTCGTCGACGACCCGCAAAACTACGCCTGTAACTAAAGCTCCGCGAAAAGTAGCCGGATTAAATCCCTCGTAATTTTCTTCAAGCTCTTTAAGAACGATTTCTATTTGATTCATGCTGTAAAGAATAGCATTTTCGGCGGGACGATAAAGCGCGTTCATGACGCCGCCCCACATCGCCGCATTAATCAGAACCAATAACGCGATAAAACACGCCGCATAGCCAAGAGTTATCTTTGTGGAAATTTCAAAACCGCTAAGCTTACGTCTAACTTTTTTTATAACGCTCATGAAATTTTCTCCTGCGAGATAAAATATTGCGCTTATCATATCACAGTTTCAATTTATTTTCACTATGCATTTTGGGTTGATTTTCAAAAAAATTTTTGCTATCTTTATTTCAGAGGAGGCGAATATATTGACTAAAATCTTTTTGATTCGACACGGCGAAACGGAATGGAATAAAATTGGAAAACTGCAGGGCAGCTCGGATATTCAGCTTTTGCCCGAAGGAATTAAGCAAGCGAATATGTTGGCAGAGCATACGCCCTTCCATGCGGTTGACGCGATTTATTCAAGCGATTTATCGCGGGCAGTAACGACGGCGGAAATTTTAGCGGAGAAATTCAATTTGCCGGTAATAAAGGAGCGCGGCTTACGCGAGACGAGCTTTGGCGATTGGGAAGGCAGATTCTTAAGCGATTTGGCAAAAGAAAATCCCGGCGGCTTTGAATATTTCTTTACGAAGCCCGATAAAGTTCAGCCGCCTAACGGCGAAACTTTTTTGCAAAGCCAAGCGCGAATAATGAATGCGCTCGACGAAATCATTGCCGATAACGAAGGCAAAAATATTGTTGTAGTCAGTCACGGCGCGGCTATTCGTCTTATAATCTGCGCGGCTCTGGATATTCGCATCCGCAAAATGTGGGCGATAGGGCAATATAATATGGCTTTGAACATTCTGACTTTCGAGGAAGGCATGTTTTCCGTCGAGCTTCTCAACAATACTATGCACCTTTATAATTTTTAAAATCTATTGCTGTAATATTTCCAAGCTGTATTTATCCTTGCGGTCGACCGCCGTTTGATACCATTCGAGCGCGCGGGAAGAACACTTTAAATCCAAGAAAATTTTGCCAAGATCGCTGATAGATTCATTATCGCCGAGATTGAAAGCGTCAAGATAATTTTCAATCGCCGCGTAGATATTTTGCGGCGTGCCAACGCCGTCTTGATTCATGTAGGCTAGATATTTAATGGCTTCGACATTTCCTGTTGCCGCCGCACGAGAAAAATTCTTGAAAGCGTTTTCGTGTTTTTTGTTATTTAATGCCGCCTTGCCCGCAGTGAAATCGGCATTTGAAGTCGCGCTATTATTCGGGCTTTTAATTTCGGCCGGCCAAAATCTTTCTGCTGATAAATCGTTTGGGGCGTCATTGTTCAAAGGCAAATTGATTAGGCGAGTTTTTCTTTCGAGCATTTCAGCTAATAAATTGTCCGGAGAATTTTCGTTATTGGGAATTTGCTGGCTTTGCTCAGGATAAATCAAACGCCACGTTTCATAAAAATTCTTTCCGACGCGGCTCATTTCTCCCATAACGGCAAAATCTTGATTCAGAAATTCAATCTGATTATAAATTTCTTCCGTATGTTTGCGAAAGATATTCAAAGTAAATTCGCGTTGAGTCCGGCAAATTTCCGATACCTGCGCGAAATATTCAAGCGTTGCGGCGAAAAGTTTTTGTCGCAACTTTTTTTCGAGCGCGTCCGTTTCATTTCGGAACGTTTTATTTAAACGCCTGCGCAATTCCCTGCGAAAAGTTCCGGCAAGATAAAAACGCTTGATTAACTGTTCGCGATTAGCTTTGTAGAAAGACCAATCGTTTTGGGGTTCTTTCGTGCAAATAATTCGCGTGCAATGCTTAACGAGTTCCGACAAGTTATCGCGAGAAAAATTTTCAGATAGTCCCGCGTCGAAGGGCGGCAAGTCAAAAGATTTCAGCTCTGGCAATTTTATATCCGGACGCGGCGCAGTTAAAAAATTTCCCGTCGTCGTGTAAACAAAATCAATAAAACTTTGCGCTTGCGTTCTATGCTCATCAATTATATTTTTCGCCAGCGCGGTTAATTTTCTCAACTGCTCGTCGTATTCGCTCTGCAATCGCTCTTCCATAGCGGCAATCAGATTTTTAAGTTCTGCGGAAATTTTCCCTTGATATAAAGCAATCAGTTTTTCTGCGCAAAATTCATCGCTTGCCGTCAGCTCGTCGAAAATTTCGCAAGTAACTGCCACAATCGCCCGAAGGAAATTATTTATCGCGTTGTCAATGTCGTAGAGGAGGGCTTTGGCGGTCGCGCTTCCGCTAACAATTTTTTCGTGCAGTGCGATTAGTTCAATTTTCTCGCGAAGAAATTCGGCTTGATGCGCGGCGGCTGAAAGTTTTTTCATTTGACTTAGCCGAATATTTTCTAAAATATCGTCGTCGATAAAGGCAATGGCGCGTTCAATTTGACGCAATAACTTTTCCGTCGTTGACGGATTTTTTTTGAGCAAATGGTGAAGATAATTTTCAAGGTACGTTATACCCGTCTTTTGCAAAAGTGCTTTGCTTGAGGGATTCGGCAATGCCCTGAAAATTTTTTCAAGAGACATTCGTGCTAAAAATCCTTCGCGCCCCGTCAGTCCGAGTAAATCCGTTAAAATATTTACTGTAAAGGGTTCACCATTTTCTGATAAGAGCGGCATAAAAATTTCTGGCGCGTCTAGGAAAAAGATTGGTGCGCCGTTAAAGCCTTTCTCGCTCAAGGTTTTAGCGAAGTCGGAGAAAATTTGCGGGATATTTATTGCCGCTTCTTGTTCGCGCAGTGCGGGACGAATAATCACGAAAACAATTTTGTCTTTGTCGGGCGAGTCGGCGACCATTTGCAAGAAATTTTCAGTTTGTGCAAAGTCGTTATCCAAAGCATTTGCCACGAAGACGCAAGCATTACAATTCGGCAAATTTTCAGCGGCTACGGCTTCCGAGAAAATTTTCGCCTCAAAATTCAGCCGTGCAAAAGTTTCTGCTAAAAGTTCTTTCTGTTCGCCCGTGACGATAAGTTTTATTGGTGCGTCGGAACTTTGCAAATATTTTTCGAGAGCCTCTGCCGCCGTTAAAAATTCTTCGACCAGTGAAATATTTTCGGGCAAGTGCAATTCGGCTTTTCTATCGCCTAAAGTTTTTATGCCGTCGAGTTCGCCGAGAAGTTTTTCCGCATTGTCAATTAATTTTTGTTCAGCCGCTAACGTTGAAAATTCTTCCTCCGCGCAGATTTCAAGCGGCACTTGCAAAATTGAACATTGTCTTCTAATCGCGTCTGCTATGCTGAAAAATTCTTCCGGCACAACTAAGAAACTTTTTCCTGTCGGCATAAAGTTTTCGTCGTATGAAATGTGCTCCAATGCGTCCGATAAAGTTTCGACCGTGAATTCTCCCGCCGCTGAAATTAACTTCACCGCGCAGGGGAATTTAATTTCGCAAGCAAAGCGGATTGAAATTTCTTCGTCGAAAGTCCCTTGCGTGTCGGGCAACAGATAAATTTTTTCCGGATTAGCGTTGATATAAGCGAATATTTTGGCTTTATCTTCGCGCCAAAATTCTTCGGGAACGGCGACGCATTTTTTCCCGCTCCATTGCAAAAGATTCATGTTACTCACTCCAACTTATCAACGACTTTGCGAATAGTCTCGACGATATTTTGTTTCGTTTGATTCTCAAGATTTCTTTGGTCAAGCCCTCTGAATTCGTCCTCTTTAATTTTGCGAATGTTATCCATTATCCACTTGTCGAAAAGTTCTGCGCCTTCGGGCGTTTCCTCATCCTTGCGGATTATGTTAATATTTTTCGTCATAACGGAAACAAAAGCTCGTTCAAGCCCGATTGCGTAGATAATCGCCTCAAGCGTAAATTTGCGCAGGATTTCAATATCCTCGTTCAATAATTTTAACATTTCGTCTTCATTGGAGATTGTCGTTTGTCGGCTTAACTCATGCATTTTGCGCAATTTCTCAACAGTCAACTCGCCCGAAAAATCAGATTTACTCTTTGCATAAGCGTCGATTGTGTCGCTCAAGCGGTTAATGCGCTCATCTTTGGTCAGGCTCTGCCAATCGCCTTTGTAAAAAGTTCTTTGAAGATTGTTTTTCAGACCGTCGGGAATTTCGTTCGCTTTAATGCCAGCGCGCAAAAGCATTTTCGCCCATTTACCGAAGGGCAATATCTCGACGGCAAAAGAAAGCCCCGCGCATATGGCATCTTTATTGGCTTTGAAAAAATTCTCCAAGCCGCCTTTAATTTCTGTGCTCGCTGAAACATTATTATCATGCAGGAAAATTTTCGTGAAAAAATCACTGTAACGGTCTTCGCCGTCGCTATGAACTGCGTTGGAGGATTTTTCGTAGCTTTCGTAATAGATTGCAAGCGAGCGAAATTCTGGAAAAGATCCTGTAACTTGCTGAAAGCGTTCCGAAGAGCCAAATGGTCTAGAAATTAAAACTTCCAAAAGCCCCGAAGTAAATCTTTCTACAAGGGAATTGAATCGACATTTTTCGGCGTTCTTTATCCACAGAGAATTGAACAGTTCTTTAACACTTGCGGTGAGTTCTTCTTTATACGGCGAGTCGGCGGGCATTCCCATAACCTCAAGGAATTTTGCAATGATTTCGCGATAAATTTCTTGCTCTTCTTTTTCGGTAGCCTCTGCCGTTTTCTCAATTAAATTGCGCAAAAATTCCTGTTGTAAAGCCTCCCGAAATAGTGCGTCTATCCTAGTCAAAGATAAGGGACCACTACCCTCAATATTTCCGCTACGCTCGATTTTTGCAAGCAATTCGGAATTCGCGTCTTGAGTAGGAAAAAACGTTTCGATATTCTCACGAATCATATTGCTGAAAGGTTCATCCCGCTCTATTCGGTTGTTGTGCTCCTTAGCAATGCCATAAGCGGCAATCTTAAATTTCTGCAGATTACGGAGAGTCTTTAAATAGTATTCGCCGCCGGTCTCAATCGGTTGCCACTGCGCGGACTCGTACTTTTTCAAAATGTCGTCCAAGAAATTTCTGGCGTCGGCGATTGTGTTTTCTGCGCGGCGTTTGAGAACTTCAAAGCGGTCGTTGTTGTAGTATTCTTTCATGCTCGTCCAAAGTTCGTCGATACCGTGAGGCATGCCATATTCTGCCATTGTTTGAGACGAACTTTTTTCTACGACGTTTGAATCTTTTGTTTCGTTATTTGAATTAGTGAGAGTATTTAACGCAATTCCATGACTTTCAAGATAAGCTCTTGCTGAGCCTACGAAAACATGTTGCACTTTTGCAATACCATACTTTAAAGAATCGCTTTTTAATATTTCGATAGTATTATTTGCTTCTTCTGAAGTATTAGCGCGGTCTATTTGATTCCCAAAAACAAAAGCCTTGTCACTTAAAGGAATATTTTCCTCATCGCGACCATTCCTCAAAATGGTAAGTTGCGATTTATCCAAATTCGGTGTTACTCCGGCATTAGTAACTAAAATTATCGCGTCCGCCTCGCGAAGCATTGCTAACGTTTGTTTTTCGTGTAATTCGGTTGGTGAATTAAAGCCGGGCACGTCGTAGAGGACAATATCTTTCATCTCATTTAAATTTGAAGATTCGATAATAATTTCTTTAACGGCATAAGGTTCTGCTGAACGCTCTGCTACTTTTCTTTTGTTGACGATTTTAAAACTTTTAATACCTGTTATAAAAATTTTAAATGTGTTAGTTTCGAGCTCGTCACCATAAAAATCTCTAGGCGGTTTTCCCAACAGAGCACGAATTATATTCCTGCCTTCCAACATAACTTTAACATCTGCGGCAGTTTTATTATCTTGGTCTTTATAGAGAAGGGGATTTTTATCAGCCATAGACTCCCACCATCTGTTGAAGGTGTTCAAGTCCATTGTATCGAAGTCGGCATTTTGCGGATATTGGAGAACGGTTTTCAACGTGTCGGCAAAATTTTTCTTAAATTGCTCCGCACTATAAAAGTAAATTTTTCCATGGTCTTGGTCGCCTGTGCAAATTTTGGTTGTCGTGTAAGTGCAACGTTCAAAATACTCCGGCAAAATATTTCTTTTCAACAGGGCATTGCCGAGCGTACTTTTGCCAGCCTTTTCCAAGCCAACGACCGCCACTGTAAATTCCCGCGTGCGCAACTTATTTAAAACTTTCTGATTGCGTTTCCTCAAGCGTTCCAATTCGTCGCGCTCTTCGCCGAAGGGAATAACCATGCCGTTAGGGTCTTTGGACTTAATCTCCTCAAAAATTCTGTCGGTCTCGTCCAATTTTGTAATGAACTTTTGTTGTTCCTCGTTAAAACTGTCCAAGCGGATTGCCTCCTTGTTAAGTGTTATGTTTTTTCCTCAATTCTACCCACGCCGTAGCAATATCTCCGGAAGTTGCCGAATTTTTTTTGCGAGCGGGCGGCTCAAATTTTCCTTGCTTAGGCGGAAGTTTCGTTGAAGATTTTGTTTTGCCCGAAGTGGGATAAGGCTTGTCGAGTGTACTGACTAAAAATCTTTGTCCTTGTTCGGTAGTGACGCGGATTATGCTATCGAAGGAAATTTTCAATTTAGCTTTAAGTTGTCGCGCCGTAAGCTCAAAAAATTTTTCTATGTCTTCGCCCGTCCAAGTTGTCGGCGACACCGTTTGAACGTTGGCGGCTTTACCTGTGGAGAAAAATTTTTCTACGTTAAAACCTTCGCGCCAGATAACGCAAATATCTGTTGAATCTTCGGAAGTGTGACCAGTTTCTTGTTCCCATTGCCGCCAATAGTCCGCGACGTTCGCGGCGTTCAATTTATAAGTTTCGCCGCCGTGCAGTCTCAAGACGCTAAAATTTTCAGCCTCGAAAGAATATGTCTTAACAATTTGTTCGTCGAGGCATTCGATTAAATATTTGTAAATCGGCAAAGCATTCACCTGCCTTTGATTTTATTTTGGAGAAATTTTTGATGAAGTTCGGCTTTCCTCTTTGCGAACGAAGATTTTCTTTCGGCTAAAGTTTTTTCCAACATAACTTGTTCAGCGACGAGTTGACGAACTATTTCCGATTGTTGCGCGAGAATTTTCCTGCCTTCTTCCGGCAACGGGTCGGGAAAAGAAATTGTTTCCAAAGTCGTATTCGTCGGCGTTTTTATTGCGGAAATTTCGCGGTTAATATTTTGCCGCTCCTGCCCGATTTCCTGAATTCTTTTTTTTATTTCGCCTTCGACACTATCAACTTTCCCAGTGAATTCTTCCGCCGGCTCGCAGGATTTCCTTTCGATAAATTTCGTTGAAAAAACTTGCCGCCGAATTTCTTCAAACTTATTGCCGTTCATGACGTCGCCTCAGTTTTTGGCGTAGCTTTGAATCCAATGTCGTCGAGAATTTTTTCAGCATCTTTGGGAAGTTCGCCGCTTTGTTTTGCCTGCTGAATTTCTGCGCCGTATTCTTCTTGCAATTCGTCCTTGTAAACCGACACCAAAATTTTATCATCATTGGACGCTTTGCGCATTTCGTTAAGGCGCGTAAGTAAATCTTTATCGCTCTTTTCTGGGAAATAAAGTTTCATTGCGTCGAGAAGCGCGGCGGTTATGCGCTCCAATTCGCCGGCGGGCAACGTCCCTTTCAGATATTCGCTAATGCTCAAATTTTTATAGCCCAATTCGTCAAAAGCCCGAATAAATGCTTGCACTTCCTTAATCTCCATTGCACTGCGACCAATTTCAATCAGCGACGTTTTGGGAATATGCATGTTCAATTTTTCTTCGATTGCGCGAACTTCCGCCTGCATACCCAACACGGAATATGCGCCGAAATTTTCTTTAAGCCGCGCCGCGTCAATTTCTTCAGCAGGAATTTGTTCCTTCAAATAGGCGTAGTACTCCTTAAAGGATTTAAATTCGTCGCGGCGTTTCCAATCTTCGTGCTTGTCCGCCTCTTCCAGTCGATAGCCGATTTCCTCCGGACGCTCATTTTTTTCTACGACTTCGCTTTCTTCGGCAATCTTTGAAATGACTTTGACTATCACTTTGACGAGCAAATCAACGATTATGGGACCGAGTATCGGACCGAGCGGCCCCGTCATAATTCCGCTTATGCCTTTCAGAAAACCAAATGCTTTTCCCGCAATTCCGCTCAAAAAGCTCGGAATAACTTTGCTTGCCAAATTTCCCAGCGTACTAATTGCGCCGCTCACAAACGACGAAACGCCGCTTGCAATTCTGCCGATACCGCTTGCAATGCCGCCAAAAAAACTTCCAACGGCACTAGAAAACCACCCCATAAAATTTCCCCCTTAAACTTTCAAGCGCAATCCGCCCATAATCTCGCGCTGAATTCTCAAAATTGCTAAATCCAATTCGTCATCATTAGCCGATAAAATTTCTTTGATAACGTCGCAAAACTTCGCGAAAATGTTTTCGTCATACGGCTCGTACAAATTGCAGAAAAGCCACGTCTGCCAAACGTCGCGCCCAACAGTTTTTTCAACGTGATTTATTTCGCGCCGGAAAATTTTCAAAGCCTCCTCTGAAGTTTCTTCGCCGAATAAGCGACGATATTTTTTCTTGAGCGAATAGCCGCCGCGCATAATCCAAAGATATTGGCGAACAATTTCCTGCGAAATTTCTTCCGGATAATGTTCGATGCCGCGCAGGACGCCGCTTGCAATAACTTTCGGTTCAGCATAATAATTTTCGGCAATGTCGCGAATTTCTTCCGGCTCAATCTCGCGCTGCCCCGTCGTATCGACTTCCTGCTTTATCTTGACTTGCATAGCCTTCGCTTGTCCTTGCGAAAAAATAATCGCTCTGCCGGTCGGGAGTTTAGACAAAAAAGTTTTCTGCTCGTCGGAAAGGGCAATCGTATCGCCGATAGCGTCCTTGTCATCGCGGGCGAACAATTTGTGCACAATTTTTGTATTAGTATTCTTTAAAACTTCGGGCGTCATTTTGTCGGGAATTTGGTCAACGATAATCAGCGATTCGCCATATTTGCGGACTTCGGCGAGCATATCTGAAAAAACTTCGACGCCCTGTTTTTTGTTCATGCTGTCGCCTGGAACGTAGCGACTTAACAAGCGGTGCGCCTCTTCAATCAACGTTATGTGTTGGAAGGCAGGATTTTTCCTGTGGAGAACTTGCACGGCTTGCAAAAGGTTCGTCAAGATAAATCCCATAAGCAACGATTTTTCCGAGCCGTTCTTAATTTCTTCGAGTTCGATAACGACTTTGCGCCCGACTAAATCAAAGAAATTTATCGAACGCGCCGTATCAAACATCATGCCTTTCGCGCCGACTAAAAGACTTTCTATACGCGCCTTTAGCGAGCCCATATACTCACCCTGCAAGCGTTCGCCAAAACCTTCCTCCACGATAACTTTCTTGACGGCTTCCCAAAAATCAGACATTGTCGGGAAGGGATAAACGCCCTTGTCGAAAGGATTTTGCACTTCGTCGTTGCCATTGATTAAAGGTCGCCATTCATTTGTACGAATATCCCAGCCCTTTTCCTCATAAGCGCGATAAACTGCGGTCTCCAAAATTTGCGGGATAGCCGCTTCCATATCAAAAGACGCCTCCAACGTCGCCTTAATCATATCGGCGCGACCGGTTATAGCTTCGTCGGGGAAAAGCTCAAAGGGATTCAAGAAAAACGGCGCGACATTTTGTTTGCCGGGCGTGAAGAAAATCAATTCGGGGCAACGTTCTTTCAAAATGCGATATTCGGTCTTTGCCGGCTCAATGACTAAGAACGGCAAGCCGCTATTAATCAAAATGTTTTGGCAAGTAGTTGTTTTGCCCGAACCCGTTACGCCCGTTATGAAAGTATGCTTATTAAGGTCGCGCCTGTCCAAAGCGACAATCATTTTACGTTCGGTGCCGTCCTGAACAAGATTACCGAGCGGCAATTTATATTCGTCCGCGACGGGCTTAAAATTCAAGCCGAATTCAACTTCCTCGCGCAGTGCAAGTCCAGGAATTTCCTTTTTGGGCAAGGCGGCTATAACGCTAAGTTCTTCCACTGAAAACCAATTCCCGCACCAGCCAACGCTATTTCCTGCCCAATTCGATAACATTGCCGAATATTTATTTTCGTTCGGCGCAAGGAATGACGGAACTTGCATATTTTGCAGGGCGTGCAGGCAAGCATTTTCCGACTTTGAAAACTCATGGAAGGTAAGCGGGCGGCGATTGCCTTTCGAGCCGCTATAAAGTGAAATTGCCGTATTAGCTAGGCGGCGGAGCATTGCGGGTTGCGCCGCGAAAAGATATGCGCAACATAAAAAAAGCCCTTTGCCCCGACCTAAGTCGAGACGCGGAAATAAAATTTCGTCAAGATATTTAAGCCATTGCGCGGCAGTTTTCGTATCAACTTCCATTTGTTCAGTCGCAGTCGTATTGGTCGACGTGGTTTCAGTCGTCGCGGTAGTTTTATTTTCCATTGTCATCGAAGAAGAATTTTCCGACGAACTTTGGCTGACGCTATCGCTTTTCTGCGTGCTATTAGTCGTGTTATCGGTCGAGGAAACTTGATAGCCGAAAACATAGGACGTTTGATTTTGTTCGGAATAATTCGCGCCCGCAGAATTGCCGCCGCTCCGGTCGACTGAGTCGTTTTGGTCTTTCGATTTCTTCACGACGTTATTATTATCTTTTTCCGTGACGAGATTAGTATTTGTGGCGTCGCGCTCGTTGCGATTGAAACTGCTACTTAGGCTATGTTGTTTGCCGGAAGTTTGACCTGCCGTCGCCTGTTGTTGATTGGAAATATTTTTCTGCGCGGTGTGCGAAGTCGTTTCGGTTTTGCCGCTTGAAGAATTTTTGCTTTCCTGCGTTGATTCGGTTATCTGCGTCCCGCTAGTCGTATTCACGCTTGAATTGTTGATGATTCCGTCCGATTTGACGCGCTGAAAAGTATGACGAGCAATCGGGGAAAGCGCGTCGGCAATCTCAATCAGCGTATCTTCAAGCTTGCAAATTTCCGCGCCGATAAGCGGACGAGCAATCACCATAAATCCAAATTCGTCCTCCGCCATAACGTTAATCAATCTATCGACGCCTTGAAAATTTTCGTTATCCTTTTCGGTACCAGGCACGCCCGTTAAAATCCCCGCGCAGGAAACATTTTTCAGACGCTTTAAAACGTCGCGTTTATCTTCGTTAGTCAGTTCGCGAATTTGACAGCCGCGAAAATTTCCTTGAATACTCGGTTTAAGCAAGTCGCCGCCGATTGTCGGGGCAGAAAGATTTTCCGCTTTTTCGTGAGCAAAATCTTTCGCTATGCCAAAATAAAATTTAACGTCCTGCCCGCTACCCAATATCAGATAAATAAAACTCATGCCCTCAAGGTCACGGAAGGTGCTCAAAACATTTTCCATAGCTTCGCGACGCGGGGCTTTCTCCTCGAAAGTCAATTCCTCAATCTGAAAAAAACAACACTCCCGCAAAACAATTTCTCTTTCCACGCCAAGCCATTCGCGCTCGCTAATAAAATTTTCCTTAGCGATTTCGGAAGGCTATCGAGTACCGCCTGACCATTTTTTATAGCTTCGTCCATTTCCCGCATAATTTTTGCCCTTTAACTCGGAAATTTCTTTGAATAAATTTTCCCGCTGAATTCTTCGCCGTCAAAATCTTCCGCTCTGCCAACAGCATATTCGATTGCATCGGGCGAAATTTTGCGAATGAAAACAAAAACATCGTCGTCGTCGCTTGTATCTTCTTCGTCAATGTAGCAACGAATGAGATTGACTTTATTTCTTTTCAATTTGCCCTCGACTGCTCCAGCTTCTTTGGTAAAATAAATCTCGAAAGTTTCCTCGTCGGCAAAAGCAAATTCTTTCCATTGCCCGTAAGGAACATCGAGCTTGATTTTGACTTTAAAATAATCGTCGTCAATTTCGCCCAAATAAAACGGGAACGGAGCTTCTTTTTCCGCTCCTTTAATTTTAACGTCGCGCCCGCCCTTGCGACTGCGCAGAAGTCCGAAGGCTACGCCAGTTTTGCCCGTGCGAAGGCGTTCGTAATTTTGATTCGTTTCGTGATTATCTTCGTCAGCGTCGTGAATTTCGGCGGCTTTTTTGTCTGCTTCGTCGGGGTCGAAACCAAGCGGCATATGCAACACGAAAATATTTGTAACCTTTTTATCTTGACCGGTATTACGCGAAATTATTTCCTCAAGTTCCTTTTCCTTCTCGCTAATTTTCTCCGCGAAAAGATTTCTGACGATAGAAGACTTGCAAGAATTGCCCGCCAACAAAATATGAATCGGCAAGACTTCAGGATTTTTAAACGCGCCGAGCAAAGCCTCAAAAAAGTTATCGACGCCGCGCCGGATTCTTTCCGTCAAACATTCCTCAAGCCGTTGCCTATTCAATTTCAACTCGACCGAAATAATTTTATCTTCTGTCTTGGAATAAAGTTTTAATTCCTGCCGCTCGTCGAAAAGTGCGTTGCTCTCTTCGATATTTTCCTCCCAAAAGGGGCGCAAAAATTCCGCAATGCGTTTGCGATTAACATAGGCTTCTTTTGTCGTGATAAGAATTGTTTCCGCGCCGTCGAAAGCGGTACATTCGTAGGGCAGGGCAAAAGGAATTTGTTTTTCGCGCATGGTCGGCAAATTTAAATCATCTTTATAAACTTCGTAAGCGATAAGGTTAAGTAGATTTTCGCCGCCTAAGTAAGGGTCGCCGTGTCCGGTGTCGGTATATTGTTCAATGACGAATTTAGATTTTTTATTAGCAGGAACACTTTCGACGCCAAAATCAAAATCAGTGGTGCCGCCGCCG
>Ga0247609_10004968_pt1 | contig 13147 bp, 14 predicted proteins | sample 172DNAGHGlowgp2_FD_193487 | JGI IMG/M metagenome (GOLD analysis project Ga0247609, IMG submission 193487) | Sheep rumen microbial communities from Palmerston North, Manawatu-Wanganui, New Zealand - 1728 DNA GHGlow gp2 | ecosystem: Host-associated > Mammals > Digestive system > Stomach > Rumen ...
GCGCCGAATTTTAGACGCGCATTGCGAAACAAGCGGCTGGTTCTTCAGGCTCGGGGTTGACTGACCCGGGCCGTTCTTTTTTATTTAAAAACTTGCAAAAAAAGCTATTTAATAGTAATCTATTTATAAGTAGAGGTATTTTATGAGTAAAAAAATTATATTACTATTAATAGTTTTTCTTTTTATTTTTATATTAGGATATTCAATATTACAGGCATCAGCTGATGGAATAGCATTAATGAAACTAAATAATATGAAGAATGACATTAGTATACTGGAAGATAGAGTAATCTTATACTATTTAAATAATGATAATCTACCAGTAAAAGAGGGAACATTAACATTCAATAATTCTATTAATCCAAACGATGGAGAAGAATACTTTGAAATTGACCTAGAAAAAATAGAGAATCTAAATATTAATTATGGATATAAAGAATATGGAGAAAACGATAGATATATAATTAACAAAGATAGTTTTACAATTTATTATGAAAAAGGCATAGAATACAAGAATACAACTTATTATACAAATGAAGTTAAATATCAAAAGATTAATTTAGAAGAATATCAATAAAATTCTTTAAAACGCTTGTAATTCAAATAAAAGTGTGCTAAAATATTCGAGTATAAGTTTAATACGCTTATATCCTTACTCACATTTCGTATGTGGGTTTAATATCCAGAAGGAGGTGAAAAATAATGAATAAATATGAAACAGTGTTCATTATAAATCCAAACGTTGACGAAGCTGGAGTTAAAGAATTAACTCAAAAATTCTCAGATCTTATCGAGACAAACGGTAAAGTAGAGTCAGTTGAAGAGATGGGCAAGAGAAAGTTAGAATACGAAGTTAAGAAAAATTCAGAAGGAATTTACATGTTAATTAATTTCGAAGCTGAGCCAAGTTTAATTAGTGAACTTGAAAGAGTATATAGAATTACAGACGAAGTTATTAAATTCATCGTTGTTAAAAAAGATGAAAAATAATGAGAAAGGTGGAAGCCAAATATGAATAAAGTAATTTTAATGGGTAGATTAACTAGAGACCCTGAAGTAAGATATACTCAAACAAATAACACTCTAGTTGCATCTTTTAGTTTAGCAGTTAATAGAAGATTTGCTAGACAAGGAGAAGAAAGACAAGCTGATTTTATTAATATCGTTGCTTGGAATAAAACAGGCGAGTTTTGCAGCAAATATTTCAAAAAAGGACAACAAGTAGCCGTTGTTGGAAGAATCCAAACAAGAACATGGGATGATGATAACGGACAAAAACACTATGTTACTGAAGTAGTTGCAGAAGAAGCATATTTCGCAGATAGTAAAAGAGATGGAGAGGCATCAGGAGCATTTGAAAGCACATTTGGTGAAGATATTCCTCAAAGTGCAGAATTTCAAGTTTCTTCTTCTGATGACGATTTACCATTCTAATATAAAATATTAGAAGATTGGAGGATTTAAAATGGCAGACAAGAAGCAAAATAAGAGAAACAATAGAAATAATCAAGATGATGATTTCAATCCAAAGTTTAGAAAAATGAGAAAAAAAGTTTGTGCTTTATGTAATGATAAAAACTTTGAATTAGATTATAAAAATGCAGATCAATTAAGAAAATTCATAAATGAAAAAGGTAAAATATTACCTAGAAGAGCAACTGGTGCTTGTGCAAAACATCAAAGAGAAATCACAACAGCAGTTAAAAGAGCTAGACAAATCGCTATTTTACCTTATACACAAGACTAATAAAAATGACGTTCTTATGAACGTCTTTTTTTTGTCTAAAATAATGTTGAAAATGTTATTAGATGATTATATAATCAAGATGTTAAATTTTTAAAATGAAGGAGAATAATATGAAAGAGCGTGGATTTGAAATAGCAAAGGGTTATGAGGATAAGGATATTCATATTCCAGAAAGAAAAACAAAACATTCAGCAGGCTATGATGTAGAAGCTGCTGAGGATATAATAATACCTAAATTTACTCCAGGAATTAAACCTACATTAATTCCAACAGGACTTAAAGCTTATTGCCAACCAGATGAATGCTATTTACTATTAAATAGAAGTTCAGGACCAAAAAAAGGATTCTTAATGGCAAATAGTGTTGGCTTAATAGATTCTGATTACTATGGAAATGAAGATAATGATGGACATTTCTTCTTTGCTTATTTTAATTGTAGCGATCATGATATAGAAGTAAAAAAAGGTGATGTTATCGGACAGGTTGTATTTACTAAGTTTTTAATAGTTGACAACGATAATGCGACAGGAACTAGAAAAGGTGGTTTTGGATCAACAAGTAAGTAAAAATATATATTAAACATCTATTGAATCTTTTTTGCAAGTGTTTTGATTAAAATGTAATAAAAATGAAAAAATATTTTTGACTTTTACTCGATTTTGTGATATAATTTGACTGTAGTAATTAATGAATATTATTACTTGGAAGGAGTGACAATGATGTTTAAAATTGGAGATAAGGTAGTATACCCAATGCATGGGGCTGGTGTTATCGAAGGAATTGAAGAAAGAATGATTCTTGATGAGAAACAATCATATTATACTATTAGAATGCCAGGCGAAGTAAAAGTCATGGTACCAACTGCAAAAGCGGAAGAAATAGGTGTACGTAATATCATAGATAAAGAGACTGTTGGTAAAGTAATAAACGTTTTAGAGCAAGACTGCACAGAAATGTCTATGAAATGGAATAAAAGATATAGAGACAACGTTGAAAAGATGAAGTCAGGTGACGTTTTTGAAGTAGCAGATATCGTTAGAAATCTTACTTTCAAACAAAAAGAAAAAGGTTTATCTACAACAGAGAAGAAAATGCTAATCAATGCTAAACAAATTCTAGTTAGTGAATTGGTTTTAGCCGAAGATAAAGGAAAAGATGAAGTTGAAGAATTAGTAGATAGCAAAATCAATTCTTCATATCAACTACATGAAATTAATTTGACAGAGGGCTTACCAAAAGCTGTTGGAATGAATGAAGAAACACCTGATAATGTAGTTAAAAAATTTATACCAGCTAATTAATCAATATGATAAAAAAGACATAAAAAAGATTATATGAAGAATATAATCTTTTTTATTTAGGACTTTTTTATATTTCAAAAGCATTACGATAATATAAAATTTAATTAACAGAAATAAAAGGATTTGCCTCCTTTATGTTGTATATTATAAAAGAAAGGTTATTGTAGATGGTTCAATATACAGATGAATTAAAAGAGGAGATACGTTCATCAAATGATATTGTGGACGTAGTTTCTCAATATGTTACCTTAAAAAGAAGCGGAAGAAATTATTTTGGATTGTGTCCTTTCCATAAAGAAAAATCTCCTTCTTTTTCTGTTTCTCCTGACAGACAATATTTTCATTGTTTTGGCTGTCATAAAGGAGGAGATGTATTTACATTTGTAAGTGAAGTCGAAAGAATATCTTTCAAAGAAGCATTAGAGATGCTTGCAGAACGTGCACATATACAATTACCTGCTGATGAAAATCCAGAGTTTAATAGACAACAATATTTAAAAGACAGAATGTATAAAGTAAACGCGGAAACAGCAATATTTTACCACGAGAGGTTATATAAACCATTAGCTAAGATAGCTCAAGATTACGTTAAAAAGAGAAAACTTGATAATGCTACATTAAAAGCATTTAAAATAGGCTATTCAGGGGAATATAATGAGCTTTATAAACATCTAAAATCACAAGGTTTTAAAGACGAGGAAATATTAGCTACAGGGTTAGTTAATAAAAATAGTAGAGGTGAGTTTGTAGATAGGTTTAGAAAGAGATTAATGTTCCCAATAATGGAAGTTAATGGGAAGGTTATAGCTTTTGGTGGTAGAAAGTTAGACGATCAAGATAAGACAGGTGGAAAATATATCAATTCAAATGAAAACTTAATTTATTCTAAGAAAAAACACCTTTTTGCTCTTAATCTAGCTAAACTTTCTGATAAAAAGAGAATCATATTAGTAGAAGGTTATATGGATGCAATTAGCCTTCATCAAAGAGGAATAACTAATGTTGTTGCTTCATTAGGAACAGCCTTAACAGAAGAACAAGGAAGATTATTAAGAAAATATTTTGAGCAAGTAATATTAAGTTATGATTCAGATGGTGCAGGTCAGACTGCTATACTAAGAGGATTGGAAGTATTAGAAAAGCAGGGATGCGATGCTAGAGTATTGCAAATGGAAGGTGCAAAAGATCCAGATGAATATGTCGTTAAGTATGGAAGTGGAAGATTTAACTTATTAGTTGATAATGCAATATCACTTGTTGAATTTAAAATCAAAATGCTTAAATCAAAATATAATTTGGATAATGCAAAGGATAAAATTGGTTTCTTGAAGGAAATAACAAAAATTCTATCAGATGTAGACAATAAGATAGAACGTGAGATATATATTGATAAAATATCTACACAATATAATATCTCTAAGGAAGCAATTTATTCAGAAGTAAATAAAAGAACATATAATGAAGACGCTGAAGAAAGTACTTTAACAAGAAAAGTAACACCTAAAAAGGAAGAAACTGTTGAAGTAAGCTCAGCAACAATTAAAAGAGAAAATATGATTATTTATTTACTTATTAATCATTTTCAAGAGGCTTTTACACCAATAGTTACTAATATAAGTGAAGATGATTTTAAATTTGACCTAAATAAGAAATTATATAAAGTAATCTTAGAATCATCAGCAGAAGATAGTGAAAAAATGCTTCAAGTTATATCAAATATCGAGGATCAAGAGATTCAGTCACATGTTAGTGAAATATTAGTTACAGATTATGATATTGGTTCTGTAGATAAATGTATTGAAGACGTTATAAGCATCTATGAAAAAGAGAGATTAATCAGCAAGAAGATGGATATACTTAATAGATTGGAAGATAAAACAATTTCTGAAGAAGAAAGAAATAAATTAGAAAGTGAACTAAGTCAGGTAATTATAGAGTTAGCTAACAAAAAGTAGGAGGGATTTATTAATAATGAAAAAGAGTGAAGATACTTCAAAGAAAGAAAAACCTACAACAAAGAAGACAGCTAAAAAAGAAGAAAAAATAGAAAAGAAAACTACAAAGAAGGAAGAAAAAACTCCTGTAGTTGAAGAAAAAAAGGTTAAAAAAGCAGCTGCTAAAAAGGAAGAACCAAAAGTAGAAGAAAAGAAAACTAAGAAAACTACTAAAAAAGAAGAACCAAAAGTAGAGGAAAAGAAAGCTAAGAAAACTACTAAAAAGGAAGAGCCAGTAGTAGAAGAAAAGAAAACTAAGAAATCTACTAAAAAGGAAGAACCAGTAGTAGAAGAAAAGAAAACTAAAAAGGCTGCTAAAAAAGAAGAGGAGCCAGTAGTAGAAGAAAAGAAAACTAAAAAGACTGCTAAAAAAGAAGAGGAGCCAGTAGTAGAAGAAAAGAAAACTAAAAAGGCTGCTAAAAAAGAAGAAGAGCCTGTAGTAGAGGAAAAGAAAACAAAGAAGGCTAAGAAAGAAAAGGTTGTAGAAGATGATATCTTTGAAAACATGGATGTTCTTGTAGAAGAAGAAAAGAAGAGCAAGAAAACAAAGAAAACTGAAGAAGCAGAGCCTCAAGAAAAAATTGATGAAAAAGATAAAGTTAAAAAGATAGTATCTGCAGCAAAGGCAAAAGGAAAGATTACATATGGAGAATTAGCTGCTGAAATAGGTGATGCTAACAGTGAGCAAATAGATAAAATTTTCGAAGCATTTGAAGAGAGTGGAATTAGCGTTCTTAAGGAAGATGATGATTTCTTAGAACCAGATATTGAAGATCTTGAAGATGTTGAAGATGTAAAACTTGAAGATTTAGACATGAACACAATCGAAGGTGTTAGTGTTGATGATCCTGTAAGAATGTATTTAAGAGAAATTGGTAGAATACCACTTCTAAACTTTGATGAAGAACTTGTTCTTGCTCAAAAAGTAATCGAAGGAGATGAATCTGCAAAACAAAAATTAGCTGAATCAAACTTAAGATTAGTTGTAAGTATAGCTAAGAAATATGTTGGAAGAGGAATGTTATTCTTGGATCTAATTCAAGAAGGAAATATGGGCTTAATAAAAGCTGTTGAAAAATTCGATTATACAAAAGGATATAAATTTAGTACATATGCTACATGGTGGATTAGACAAGCTATAACAAGAGCTATAGCTGACCAAGCTAGAACTATAAGAATTCCTGTTCACATGGTTGAAACAATCAATAAATTAATTCGTACATCAAGACACTTATTACAAATGTTAGGTAGAGAGCCTACCCCAGAAGAAATTGCTGAGGAAATGGAAATACCAGTTGAGAAAGTTATGGAAATTCAAAAAATAGCTCAAGATCCAGTTTCATTAGAAACACCTATAGGTGAAGAGGATGATAGCCATTTAGGAGATTTCATCCCTGATGATGAATCACCTGCACCTCATGATTCTGCAGCATATACACTTTTAAAAGAGCAACTTGAAGAAGTAATGAGCACATTAACTCCAAGAGAAGCAAAAGTGTTGAAACTAAGATTTGGACTAGAGGATGGAAAAGCTAGAACTCTTGAAGAAGTAGGTAAAGAATTCCAAGTAACTCGTGAAAGAATTAGACAAATTGAAGCAAAAGCTTTAAGAAAGTTAAGACATCCAAGTAGAAGTAAGAGATTAAAAGACTATATGAGCTAAAAATTATGTAAATTTGTACTAAAAACCTTGATTTTTAAATAGTTTTCTGCTATAATAATAATGTAGATGATTTTAAAGAAAGGAAATTAAAGAAATGTCAGCTATTGGAGCAATTGGTTTAACATTAAGAACATTGTTCGGTAAAGATGATGAATATGATGTAGATGATTGTAGCGAGGAAAATTTCTTAACAATGCTTAAAACAGCAATTAAAGAAAAACTCATTACTTTTAAAGATGCTGCTATCTTAACACAAGCTGGTAGAGATGTTGATCATATGGCTGAGCTTATAGCTGAAAGGCAGGCTAAAGGAACATCATCAGGTAATAATGGAGGTGGCTCTGGAATTAAGACACAAGAATTAAAAGAACTTGAACAGACAAATACTAAAGAAAGACAAAAAAGCTCTGATGACGGACGTGGAATAGAATAATTTTTTAATGATATATATCGAAAAGGGAAATACAATAGGTATTTTCCTTTTTTATTTGTAAATAATGCCTTAACTATAAAGAAAACGCTTGACAAACGGCTTTAATTATGTTAAAATTTAACACTGTAAACTGCTTAACTAGGGCTCCGAAAACGTTATTATTAACTGCCCAAGTTGGAAGTTAGCGAGATTACAAAAAGGGAGGTGCATTTTAAGATGTACGCAATTATTGAAGCATGTGGTAGACAATACAAAGTACAAGAAGGAGATACAGTATACTTTGAAAAACTAGATGCTGAAGAAGGAAAGAAAGTAACTTTTGATAAAGTTGTTATGATTTCTAACGATGGCAAAGTAGAAGTTGGTAATCCTTATGTTGCTAATGCTACAGTTGAAGGAAAAGTTGTTTCTCACGGAAAAGGAAAGAAAATTTTAGTTTTCAAATATAAAGCTAAAAAGAACGAGAGAAAAACAAGAGGACACAGACAAGAATATACAAAGGTTGAGATTTCTTCAATCAAAGCAAAAGCAGAAAAAGCTGAAAAGGCAGAAAAAGTAGAGAAAGCTGAGAAAACAGAAAAAGCTGAAAAAACAGAAAAAACAGCTAAAGCAGCAACAAAAACTACAAAAACAACTAAATCTACAACAAAAACTGCAACAAAGACTACAGCAAAAAAAGCAACAAAATAGTAGATAAAGATTTATAAATAATATAAAGCGAAAGGAGTGAATCTTTCATGGCACACAAAAAAGGTCAAGGTAGTGTTAAAAACGGAAGAGACAGTGAGTCAAAAAGACTTGGTGTAAAGAAATCTGATGGACAAATAGTTAAAGCTGGAAACATCATAGTAAGACAAAGAGGAACTAATGTACATCCAGGAACTAATGTTGGAATCGGTAGCGATGACACCTTATTTGCTTTAAAAGATGGAAAAGTTAAATTTGAAAGAAAAGATAAAACTAAGAAACAAGTAAGTGTATATCCAGCAGAATAGATATAAATAAAAACGATGCAGAAGCATCGTTTTTTTGTTTCTATATTTTTAAAAAATGTTATAAAATAGTTTGAAAAAATAATTATTATATGGTTAAATATAATGTATAGGATTATAAATTACACAAAAGGAGAAAAAATATGGGAGGAAAATTGTCACCAATAATAATAGTAGTCTTAGTATTAGTTGTTATAGCTGTTGGAGCATTAATTTTTCAAGTATACACAACAGGTTCAGTAAGTGGAGATAACGGAAAACAACCAGGTGGAAACACTGAAAATGTTGATACAAAACCACTTATTAAAATATCTAAAGAGTACGAAGAAGGGTCAGTTGTATCAGAAGTAACACTCGTCGTTACAGCAACAACTGAAGATGAAGGCGGAATTAAAGAAATAATTAAACTTGGAAAAGAATCAGTAAAAGCTCAAGGAAATGAGAAGTCTTTTACTATAGAGCATAAAGTTACAGAAAACGGAACATATCAATTTACTGCTTACAATTCAAAAGGAGAATCAGCAGAATTATCAATTGAAGTTACTGAAATAACAGAAAGTTCAGCTGATAACCCATATATACCAGAAGGATTTTCATTTGTAGAAGGAACTGTAGAAGAAGGTTATGTTATAACAGATCAATATGGAAATGAATTCGTATGGATACCAGTAGAAACAGGTATACCAATTAGATTTATGAATCAAAACATGGAAATTGATTATATTGAAAATAACAATAAAGCAAAAGAATTAGTAAATAGTGTAGGAAAATACAAAGGTTTCTATTTTGGAAGATATGAAGCTTCAGAGTACGTAAATAATGATGGAGTTAGAGCTGCTGGAACAATGGCAAATAAAGTCCCATTAACTAATATTAATTATCAAGATGCTTATGAAGCAGCATCAAATGCAAAGACTGTTTTTGAATATGATGATGTTGAAACAGCATTAATGAACAGTTATGCATGGGATACAGCTCTTCAATGGATTGATAAAGATTACGAAGATTACTCAACAACATATTCATACGGTAATTATTCAGGAACAATATATCCTACTGGTCAATTTGAAACAGATAGAGTAAAAAATATTTTTGATATAGCTGGAAATGTTAGAGAGTGGACAACAGAAGAGTACAAAGAAACAGTTACAAAGAAAAGCAAGAAGGAAACTACAGATAACTCAACACAAAGAGTTGTACGTGGAGGAAGTGCTTCATTAAGCAGAACACCACAAAGTCATATTGCTTATCCAGAAACAAATACAGAATTATATAGAGGATTTAGAGTTGTAATGTACAAAAAATAAACAAAGAGTGCTAAATAATAGCACTCTTTTTATATATATTTGGGAGTTTTTCATATGTATTGAAATATTTTTAAAAGTACGATATAATATAGTCTCAAAAAATAGGATGTAAAAATACTCAGTGATATGAAAGAAGGATTGAAAATGACAAACGAATATATGACTCACAATTGCGGAGAATTAAGAAGTACAGATATAGGTAAAGAAGTAAGATTAGCCGGATTTGTACAAACAATTAGAAACCTAGGAAAAATGGTATTTATTGACTTAAGAGATCAAAATGGAATAACACAAATTGTTGTTTCTAATGATAAAGTTGATTTAACTGATGTTAATAAAGAAGCTACTATTACAGTTACAGGTAAAGTAGTAGAAAGAACAAGCAAAAACGATAAGATACCAACGGGTGATATTGAAGTTGTTGCAGAAGATTTAACAGTTCTTGGAAAATGTAGAAATGCATTACCATTTGAAATTAATGTTGAAGGACAAAATGTAAGAGAAGATTTAAGACTAGAATATAGATTTTTAGATTTAAGAAATGACAAAATCCATAACAATATTTTACTTAGATCAAAGCTATTAAAAGATTTCAGAGATGCAATGTATGACATGAACTTTACAGAGATACAAACACCAATCCTTGCAAATTCTTCACCAGAAGGAGCTAGAGACTTTTTAGTTCCTAGTAGACTTCATCCAGGAGAATTTTATGCACTTCCACAGGCACCACAACAGTTCAAACAACTTTTAATGGTGTCAGGATTCGAGAAGTATTTTCAAATAGCTCCATGCTTCAGAGATGAAGATCCAAGAGCAGATAGATCTCCAGGAGAATTCTATCAACTTGACTTTGAAATGAGCTTTGCTACACAAGAAAACGTACTAGATGTTATTGAAAAAGTATTAACAAAAGTTTATAAAGAAAATACAACATGGAAAATTGATGAAGCTCCATTTAGAAGAATTTCATATAATGAAGCAATGGAAAAGTATGGTAGTGATAAACCAGATTTAAGAAACCCATTAATCATTGTAAATGTTACTGACGTATTTGAAGGAACAGAGTTCAATGCATTTAAAGATAAGACAGTTAGAGCAATTGTTACTGAGAATATGGAAGAAAAATCTAGAAAATTCTTTGATCAAATGAGTGAGTATGCTGTTTCTGAATTAGATGCAAAAGGATTAGCTTGGGTTAAAGTTGATGCTGAAGGCAATCTAAATGGTGGAATTAGTAAATTCATAGATGATGATAGAAAAGAAAAATTATTTAAATTGATGGGTGTTAAACCAAATTCTGCAATTTTCTTTGTAGCTGATGAAAAAGAGAAATCAGCAAAGATTGCAGGCGGAGTTAGAATAAAACTTGGACAAGAATTAGATTTATTAGAGAAAGATACATATAGATTCTGCTTTATAGTAGATTTCCCAATGTATGAATTATCTGATGAAGGAACAATAGACTTTAACCATAACCCATTCTCAATGCCACAAGGTGGATTAAAAGCATTAAATGAAAAAGATCCATTAGATATTTATGCTTATCAATATGATGCAGTATGCAATGGATATGAAATTTTATCAGGTGCTGTAAGAAACCACGATCAAGATATAATGATTAAAGCATTCGAGATAGCTGGTTATACTGTTGAAGATGTAAAAACAAAATTTGGGGCATTGTTTAATGCATTTAGCTATGGTACACCACCTCATGCAGGAGCTGCATTTGGTATAGATAGAATTATTATGCTTCTTGCAAATGAAGATAATATTAGAGAAGTAATTGCATTTCCAAAGAACAAGAGAGCTAGAGATGCAATGATGAATGCACCATCTAAAGTGCAACCAAAACAATTAGAGGAAGTACATATAAAACTTGATATAAAAGAATAAGGAGTGTTTATGAAAAGATTAACTAAGGTATTATTAATTAATGTTTTTGCTCTTTCGGTACTTACTACTCAATCTTTGGCAAAGAATGGAACTGTAACAGCTAATACATCTGTTGTTATGAGAGAAAAGCCAAGTAAAGATGCTGAAGCTATCACAAGTATAGTAAAAGATACAACAGTAGAAATTGTTGGTGAAGATGGCGAGTGGTATCAAATTAAGTATAATGGCCAGACTGGATATGCTTCAAAGAAATTTGTTAAAGAAGAGACAGCAGATAAGAACTCAAATACTAATAATACTGCTAACGCAGGAGCAAATACTGCTGATAATCAAACAAGTGAAAGTGTAGACCCAGAAAATGTTGTTATTGCAAGTACATATATAAGAAGTATTCCTAGTTTGATGGGTAAGCCAATTACAACTATTGATGCCGGAAAAACTATTACTATAGTAGAAAAAATAGGTAGATGGGTAAAAATAGATGACGCTGGTCAAACAGGTTGGATCCCAGAAAGAAAACTTGGAAAAGCATCTGACATAACAGTATCTGAAGAAGTAAAAGAAGATAATACAGAAAACAAAGAAGAGACTACTAATACAGTAAAAGAAACAAATACTGTAACTAATACAACAAAAGAGACTAACACAGCAACTAATACTACAAATACTACAAATACTACAAACACGACTAATACAACTAATACAGCTAATACAAATACAACAACTACAGAAAAGCCAAAGGAAGAAACAAGTGGTAATGCTGGAAAGAAAGCTATTGTTCAAACAGAAAAATTGAATGTTAGAAGCGCACCAAATGTTGATGATGATGATAACATAGTAGGTGTTGTTTATAAGGATGATGTAATTACAATAGATGGGGAAGAAGGAGACTTTTATAAGTTTACTAATTCAGAATTTAAAGGTAAGTATATCAACAAAAAATATGTAAAGATTTCTGATTCAGCAACAGTTTCATCAAGAAGTTCAAGCGAAAGAGATGAATCAGTAATTAGCAAAGAAGCTAATGCAGCAGTTAATACTGCATTAAATTCAAATCTTGGAAATCAAGTAGTTGCTAAAGCAAAAGAATATCTTGGATATCCATATGTAGCAGCTGGAAAGAATCCATCAACTGGATTTGATTGTTCAGGATTTACATCATATGTATATTCTCAATTTGGATATTCAATAGGAGCATCTTCTGCTTCACAAGCTTCTGCTGGAGTTGAAGTAGCAAGAACAAGTTTAGCCCCAGGTGATATTATTCTATTTTATGATGAGGGATATACTAAAATCGGACATGCAGGAATTTATGTAGGAGATAATACTTTCATTCATGCAGCAAATCCAAAAAGGGGAGTTGTAATGGAAGCATTAGAAGGTAATTCATATTATAGTCCTAGATATGTAACTGCAAGAAGGATAGCAAATTAATATAAAATAAAATAGACTTCACTTAAAAGTGAAGTCTATTTTTTTATTTTTATTTAATATCAAATGTTAAATGATCATCTTTAACTGAGATATAAACTGTTTGCCCTGCGTTTAATTCGCCTCTTAAAACATATTCAGCAAGTTCATCTTCAATATATTTTTGAATTGATCTTCTAAGTGGTCTTGCACCATATTTTAAATCAGTTCCATGTGATGCGATAAACTTCTTAGCTGCTGTATCAACAGAAAGGTGAATATCTTTATTATCTAATGCTTCTTGTGTTTTTGCTAATAGTAAATCAACAATTTGAACAAGTTCATCTTCAGTTAATGGTTTAAATACAATTGTTTCATCAACTCTGTTTAGGAATTCTGGTCTA
>Ga0247609_10004970_pt1 | contig 13145 bp, 13 predicted proteins | sample 172DNAGHGlowgp2_FD_193487 | JGI IMG/M metagenome (GOLD analysis project Ga0247609, IMG submission 193487) | Sheep rumen microbial communities from Palmerston North, Manawatu-Wanganui, New Zealand - 1728 DNA GHGlow gp2 | ecosystem: Host-associated > Mammals > Digestive system > Stomach > Rumen ...
CCATGTCTCCCCAAAAGCTGGTAATATCCCGCTTGTTATCTTCGTAGCCCAGTACGCCGTCGTTGTCCTCGGCGTAATTGTGCTGCAGGCGCCCGCCGATAACCATGCTCCCCGCCGAACTTTTCTGGCGGCGGTCCAGAAAGTAGGCGCTCCTGGGGGCAAACCTTCCGTTTGCCGTGGCCATCCAGAGTATGGAAAAATACACGTCGAACACCGTCAGGTCTATAAAACTGTCATCGTCGCTGTCTTCCAGGTTCTGGGAAAAACCGCTGTAATAGCGAACTTTGGCGGTAAGCCACCAGTCCCCCGGAAAAAGGTCCAGGCCGGTCTCGAAGGTCTTGGAGTCGGAATGCCCTTTACTGGTGGTAAAGGGGAGGCCGTACTTGAAGTCGAAGGAAATATCCCAGGAAGTGCCGAACAGGGTAAACAGGCTGTCGTAACCAAACCCGATACCTACGTCCACGGGCCGGTTAGACGAGAGGGGCTCGTCACCGTAGGCGCTATTCTTAATCATCATGAAATTGTAGTCGCACAAGAAACGCAACGAAATCCGTTCCCGGAATTTCGAGACGGCCGGCTCATCGGGTTCCTGCGGTTCACTGGCAGGAGCCGCAAAGACGGTACACGCCAGGAGCAGGAGCGGCAAAATTCTTGTCAAAAAAAGCTTCATCAGAGGCCTACGGGCACAAATATAGAAGGATAAAATCTATCAACAAGGCATCATCGAGTCATTTTTCTTGGTTTTTGCCCGCCTTGTCGTGTGTTTGCATATTGTTAATTATATGTTATTTAATTGTGATGGCATTTTACGGGTTTATTTCCAATTCAAACAGATTATTCACAAAATCCATATTTGTTTCACGTGAAACATTTGTTTTGGCAGTCAAATTATCCCCATTTGTGGAAAACCTGTGTGATATTATTCATATTCTATTCACAAAAAGAATGGTCCAGCCATTTAGCCAGACCATTCTGTTTATATTTTGTTTAGAAATTTTATCAACATTCCGAGTCATTTTCCGGACAATTATCCGCCGAAAAATTAGGAACGCGAAATTCAGAATAATCCAAAATTAAAAATTCACGGTGCGGGGTGCCGCCGTAAAACTGTAGAACGTGGCAGTCGCATCCTTGAAGTAGAGGGTCTCGGTGTTGTCGTCATCGGGGGAATACATGGACTTGAGTTCCGGGTAGTGCTCCAGCATGTCGACCTTCGGTTCACGACGGTCGTCGCGGACCAGGGTACCGGCAACGCGGATCCACTCGTTACCCGCGGCGTTCATGGCACAGATTTCCACCTTGCCGTTTTTCTGGATCTGCTTGGAGCAGTCCTTGGACTTGCCCGTCTGGATATAGAGCTTGCCCTCGAAAATGTTGGCGGTGCCAAATGGGCGGACGCGGGGTTGATCATTATCTACCGTCGCCAAAAAGTAGGCGCCGGCATCCTTGAGAAATTTTACGACTTCTTCCATAGTTTTGTTTAGGGGTTAGGGGTTAGGATCTAGGGGTTAGGTTGTAGGCTATAGGTTTTAGGGGTGCGGGTCTTAAACATTGTCATCCTCGCGGGCCTTCTTCGTCATCCCCGACTTGGTCGGGGATCCGCTGGAAGTTTCAGGATCTAGGATCTAGGATTTAGGGGTTAGGGTTTGAGGGTCCCAAGAAGTGTCATCTCACAACTATTTCCCGATGGCCTCCTCTTTATAAATTCGTTCCATCTCCTCGCTGAAGCAGCAGAAGATGACTTTCTTGACTCTTTGGGCCGGAAATTTCCGGACCGTTTTCACGGCAATCTTGGTGGCCGCCTCCCAGGGGTAATCGTAAACACCGGTGGAAATGGCGGGGAAGGCGACCGTTTCGCAACCGTTCTCCTCGGCCAGGTCGAGGCAGCTTTTGTAGCAGGATTCCAGAAGTTCAGGTTCGCCGTGCAGGCCATCCCGATAGATAGGCCCCGGAGTATGGATGACGAACTTGGCCGGAAGCTTGAACCCCGGAGTGATTTTCGCCTTGCCCGTTTCGCAGCCGTTCAGGGGGATGCAGGCTCCCAAAAGTTCCGGACCTGCCGCCCGATGGATGGAACCGTCCACGCCTCCGCCACCCAGCAGCGAACAGTTCGCCGCATTCACGATGGCATCGACTTGCAGCTTGGTGATGTCGCCCCGGATAATTTCAATCTCGATCATGTTGGACCTCTGAAAGAAAATATATAAAAGTTTTGAGTGGTGAGTTATGAGTTATGAGTTGTGGGTTGTGAGTTGCGGGTCTTAAACGTTGTCATCTCCGACATGGTCGGGGATCCGCTTGAAGTTTTAGGGGCTAGGATCTAGGGGCTAGGATTTAGGGAAATGTGGAATGCGAGGTTCGGGGCGTGGTCATAAACGTTGTCATCCTCGCGTCCTGTGGTGAGCGAAGTCGAACCAAGGCGAGGATCCGCTAGAAGTTTCAGGGGCTATGGTTTAGCAAGATGTCATCCCCGACTTGGTCGGGGTCAACTTCTTGCCCCCTCGTGCTATCCCGGCATCCGCCGGGATGACATTCTGCGGACGTTGGCGATTGCACCAGAAAGCAAGGCAGTAGGGAAGCAATCGCAACTTGCTGCACCTCGGAAATGTCGATAAATAAATTTATCGCCGTTTCCTCGGTTTGCAAACGTTGGCGATTGCACCAGAATGTAGGGCAATAAGGAAACAATCGCAACATCCTGGGGCTCGGCAATGAAAATACATAAATGTATTTTCACTGCACTCGCCCTGCGGACGTTTCACGTGAAACATTACTCACGGACGGCCAGGGGATACTCCTCGATAGTGGTTTGTTTTTCTCCCAAAGCCTCCCACTCCAGGATGATATTACAGACCGTAGCGTCCCCTTTCTCCAACTTGTAACTGCAAACGTTATCCCCAAGACCATATTCCGTACAGACCAGGGTATCGCCCATAAAACACTCCTGCATGAACCGGACCTTAATGGACTTGATGGTATTGTCAAACCCAAAGGTTTCCGAATGACATGCCGCCGCCAAGTTTAAATAAGTCCTATTGTTCACATGACGGTTGAAATCGATGTCGCCCATATTCACCTGATGGGTCAGCGTATGCAGTACATTTTCAGAATCGTTCCATCCGAACTTTTCATGGGGGCCCACAGCCAATTCTTCAATCACATCCATCTTGCCGTCAAGCAGGGCCGTGGAATATGGACGATGACGGTTCTTGTCCATCACCACCCAGCAACTGTTTCCCCTGGCAAAAACCTTTCCGCGATAGCTCATGGTAAAGTCGCAAAAAATCTTGATTCTGGACTTTTCCGAAATCCACAGGTCCACCTGGAAACTTTCGGACCAGAAGGGAAGGTCGCCCTCGAAACGGATATCTATTTCAGAAATAATCCAGTACAAGCCTCTGTCCACGATATCGAAAGCGGCAAGAAACTTGCTCGCCGCATAACGGGCAAAACAATCCTCGAAATAGGCCAAGGCCGACATGGGAACCATCCGGTAGCTCAAATCCATATCGTGGCCAGTCACATAATAACTCTGGGAAAACTTCTGCACCTCAAACCTCCAAAAGTACGACAATCTCAATTTAGAATTATCCCTCCGCACGCTTCTCTTCTTTATTTCTTATAAAAAATGTCCGCAAAAAAAATCGCCACCTATTATAATATAGTGTTGGGCGTTCCCCCTCAAACCTCGGACCACCCCGAAGGAGAGGGGTCGGGCCATACTCGCTTCGCTCCCCGAGCCCCAGCAAAAAAATGTTCAACCACCGGCATGACTTTTGCCGGGTCTCGGCCCTACGGGTCACTGTCCCTAACGCGGGGGTTAGGGGTTAGGATCTGGGGGATAGGTGTTAGGTAATAGGTTTTAGGTGTTAGGGCCGCTGGGGACAAGAGGTCCGATGTCTGAGGTCGCTTCGCTTTGTGGAACGTCATCCTCGCGTCCTGTGGTGAGCGAAGTCGAACCAAGGCGAGGATCCGCTAGAAGTTTCAGGGGCTATGGTTTAGCAAGATGTCACCCCGGCCTTGAGCCTGTCCCGGACTTGTTCCGGGATGCCGGGGTCAACTTCTTGACCCTTCGTGCTATCCCGGCATCCGCCGGGATGACATCCGGAAGCTCAGAAATATTTGAACGTGTTGGCGATTGCACCAGAAAGCAGGGCAGTAGGGAAGCAATCGCAACTTGCTGCACCTCGGAAATGTCGATAAACAAGTTTATCGCCGTTTCCTCGGTTTGCAAACGTTTCACGTGAAACATTTTTTATCCACAAAAAATTCACATTTATCAAAAATTTATTCACGGATATTTTTAAAAAATAAGGGTTCAAGGCCCATTTTTCGTTGTGATTGTGATTTAGTAATGCTAAATTGTTGACTAATATAATGTTTCACGTGGAGCAATAGGATATTCCCTGTCATCCTGGTGGCCAAGGGCCGATAGGATCCGCGGGGATAACGAATCAGGGTCTTTTGAGTTATAGAAACAACATCGAACAGCAGAACCTTTTGAACCAATTCCTAAGGGAAAATGGTGTCGAATTGCCCGGAGAAACTCTCGGCAAGCTGTACGACTATGCCAACCTGGTGGTAGAAACCAAGCAGTTCGGCAACCTGATTTCGGCGAAGGATTCCGAAAAATTTTTGAGCAGGCACATTGCAGATTCGCTGGTTCCATATATATATATTAGACGAGAGACGAGAGACGAGAGACGAGAGAATATTCCAGAACATCTTTCGTCTTTCGTCTGTAGCGAGCCTGCGAGCGTCCTCTCGTCTAAAAAATGGGCCGACATGGGAGCCGGCGCTGGCTGCCCGGTTTTCCCCCTTGCCATCGTAATGCCCCAAGTCCAGTTCTATGCCGTAGAACCCCGGAACATGCGTGTGCAGTTCATGCAGATGGCCAAAGAAAAACTAGGCCTCAAGAACCTGACCGTGGTGGGCAAGCGTTTCGAGACTTCTGGCCTAACCGACCTGGATTTTGTCAGCTGCCGGGCACTTTCCACTTTCGAAAACGACTGGGAACGCGCGAGGCCCGCCCTCAAGAAGGGTGGCATGTTCCTCACCCTCAAGAGCTACAACAACGTAGCCCAGCTGGAAAGCGACCCTGCAATTATACTGCACAAATATACACTACCTAACGAAGAACAAGTTTACGCCTTAGTCACTCGAGGTAACGAATGAGTAAAGTGATAGCGATATGCAACCAGAAAGGCGGCGTGGGCAAGACCACTACCGCCGTGAACCTGGCTGCCAGTTTTGCCGCCCTGGAGAAAAAGACTCTCCTTATCGACATGGACCCCCAGGGGAACGCGTCCCAGGGTTTCGGCTACAACGAATCCCAGGAGATGGATATCCACGAGGTGCTGGAACTGGCCGAAAATCCGGACAATGTCACCTACGATAACATCAAGCCCGCCATCATGGACACGAGGCTTGACTTCTTGAAGATCATCACTTCGGGGCCGGACCTTGCCGTCATGGAAATCGAGCTGGTGAACGCCATGAGCCGCGAGCACCGTCTGGAGCGGGTCATGAAAGTTCTGGACCAGGCCTTCGAATTCATCATCATCGACGCGCCCCCGAGCCTGAACCTGCTCACCATCAACGTGCTCACCGCCGCAAAGAGCGTGCTGATTCCTATACAGTGCGAATACTACGCCCTCCACGGCGTGACGGAACTGTTCAACACCATTCGCGAAGTCCAGAAAAACCTGAACGGAAACCTGAAAATCGAAGGGGCGCTCCTCACCATGTTCGCCAACAACAACCTCTCGAAGCAGGTGGCCGACGAGGTGCGGGAGAACCTGGCGGACACGGTTTTCCAAACGGTCATCCCGCGTAACGTGCGCCTCAGCGAGGCGCCCTCCCACGGAAAGCCGGTCATTCTGTACGACGTACGGAGTCCCGGTTCCCAGTCCTACATGAAACTCGCCGAGGAAATCCTGAATAAGGGGAAGTAGTTCTGAGTTGTGAGTGATGAGTATTGAGTTATGAGTACACATTTCACATCCCACACCTCCCCTAACCCCTAAATCCTAGATCCTATCCCCTAAATCCTAACCCCTAAACCCCTACAACCTAATACCTAAAATGGGAAAGAAATCTTTTGCACTTGGACGCGGTCTTTCTGACATTCTCAAGGACCATGACGCTAATAAGAATTTTTCTGCCAACGCCCCCCAGGGCGAGTCTTCCAATGGCCAGCAGGTCGTAGAAATCCAGCTGGACCTTATTGACCCGAACCCGTTCCAGCCCCGCAAGTTTTTCAGCGACGACGAACTTTCGGAACTGGCCGAAACCATCAAGACCCACGGGCTTCTGACTCCCATCAACGTGCGGAGCGTAAACGGCCGCTACCAGATTATCAGCGGTGAACGCCGTACCCGCGCAAGCCGGCTTGCAGGCCTCAAGACCATCAAGGCCCAGGTGTTCAGCGACATTGGCGACAAGGCCATGGCCGAATGGGCGCTTATCGAAAATATCCAGCGCGTGGACCTGAACCCCATCGAGACGGCGCAGTCCTACCAGCAGCTCATCGACAACCACGACTACACTCACGAAGACCTGGCAAAGGCGGTAGGCAAGTCCCGCTCCGCCATCACCAACGCGCTCCGACTGCTGAAACTCCCCGACCAGGTGCAGTACTGGATTCAAGAAGGCAAGCTCTCCTCCGGAGCGGCCCGCGCCCTCTGTAGCGACAAGATTGCCGACGTAGAAACCCTTGCAAAAAGAATCATTGACGAAGGACTGAACGTCCGCCAAATCGAGGCAATTTCTAGAGGCGAAGAAATTGACCCGACTAAAGCCGAAAAGCAAGAAAAAGAAAATAATGAAAAGCCTGCAGCAAGTCCTGCGGCTTCTGGAAATCCGCCCAAGCCGAAGCCGGAACTCAGTGCCGACATGAAACAGTTCGAGTCCAAGCTGGAAACCTATTTCGGCACCAAGGTGGCAATCAACCCCAGCGCAGGCTCCGAAGCCAAGGGAACCATCGTAATTAACTATTATTCCATGGACGACCTGAACCGTATCCAGCAACTCATGGAAAACGCCTAGGAAACTTATGAAAGGCAAGTACTACACCATACAGATTATCCCGGAAGATTCCGAGAAGGTGAGAAAGTTCAAGGTTCGCACCTGGTGGTTCGCCTTTATCAAGATTTCCTTGGTCGTGTTCATTCTCGTATTGGGACTGTTCATCTACCATCTCGGGAAAATCAACCGCATCGTGGCAAGCTACGAAAAAATGCGGGTGACCAACGCCCAGCTGGTCAAGAAGGACAACAACTACGAAGAAATGTTCTCCCGCCTGGATTCCCTGTGGATTCTGGAGGAACGCATCCAGAACATCTTCGAGACTTTTTTGGAAAACGATTCTGCAAAAATCAACAGCATTATCGACAAAAACAAGTTCGCCCACACGCCTGCCGAAAAAATCCAGGTGGATTACGAAGGTATCCACGGCTGGCAGCCCCTTTCCGAAAAAATCAAGCTAGAGCACATCCCCAGTGTTCTGCCCGTGGTTGGAATCGAAAGCAAGAAGTTTTCCGAAGAAGAAAACCATCTCGGCATAGATATTTCGGCACAGGCCGGAAACCCGGTATTCGCATCGGGAGCTGGCAACGTGGTCTTTGCAGGCCAAAAAGATGAACTGGGAAACACCATTGTCATTGACCACCAGAACGGCTACAGGTCGAGCTATTCTCACCTGAAGACAATCAACGTGAGAAAGGGTTATACCGTAAGCAAGGGCGACATTATCGGCACAGTCGGAAGCACCGGCAATACCAGCGGCGCCCATTTGCACTTTGAAATTACAAAAGACGGAATCAACTTGAATCCGTCAGATTTCATAGACTAATAAAATTTTTAATTCATTGGAGAAACAACATGCCAGGAAAAGAACAAGAAATTACCCAGATCAGCAACACCATTACCATCAAGGGCGACATCATCGGCAAGAGCGATGTCCGCGTGGCAGGTGTAGTTAACGGAAGCATCAGCATCGATGGCGAGCTCATTATCGAAAAGAGCGGTCACATCGAAGGCGAAATCAAGACCAAGTCCGCAGTGATTGCGGGATCCATCAAGGGAAACATAGACTGCTCCGAAAAGATGATTCTTGAAAGCACCTCTCAATTTGTAGGCAACATCAAGACCAAGCAGCTCATTATCCAGGAAGGTGCCATGTTCCAAGGCAACTGCCAGATGGGCATTCCTTCCACACCTGCAGCCCAACCTAAGGAGAAGGCATAACTTCACATCTATATCAGTATAATCTGTTTATTTATATATAAAGATATTTATACTGATGTTGTGAATTGTGTAAATAAATGTTGAATGGTAGGTACTAATTTTTAATCCTCAACGAGATACGATATTCACATGGATTATTGAGGATGTTGAAAATCGAAAAATAGTTCACTTTTTTCAATGTTGATTGCTGTTGAAAGAAAATTTTCAACTTCTGTTGACAGAAAAATCACGAAGGCGCGTTCAAAACAGGTGCCAAAAATGATTTTAATCACATTTGAAAGTGAATAAATGAAAAGTATATACCATTAACGCGCACTAAAGACTATATTTTTTCCAGAATGGGTTGTAAGTTGTTGAAGATAGGGCAGATATCGGATCTCCACATAGGCGAGGACGAGAACCTCGTGCAGGGGATTGATGTGCGTGCCAATTTTCAGAAGGCTCTCCGCTCCAAGTCCATGGAAGATATCAACCTGCTGGTCTTGTCTGGCGACCTGGCCAACGAAGACGGGGAGCCCGGCGCTTACCGTTTTGTCTTTGAACAGGTGAAAGACCTTAAAGTTCCCGTGCTGGTCATTCCCGGAAACCACGACCGTCTTGACACCATGGCGGAGTTTTTCAACCTGCAGGGCAAGATTCACAACGGAAAATGTTATTTCAAGTACGAAATTGCAAGCCGGACGCTGTTTTTCCTGGATAGCGCCTGCGGGACTGTTTCTAAGGACCAGCTGGACTGGTTAAAAGCGGAAGCCGCCAAGGTCCAGGGTGAAATTTTCCTGTTTATGCACCACCCGCCCTGCCTCTGCGGTCACCGGTTTATGGATTCCAAATATTCCCTCAAGAACAAGGAAGAGGTTCAGGCGGTTTTCGCCGAAATTCCGAACTTGACCCACATTTTCTGCGGGCACTACCATTCCCATTTCGAGGTGGATATGGGCCGCCAGAAGGTTCATGTGGCCCCTTCTACCCAGATGCAGATAGATTCCCACGCCCCGAACTTTATCCTCAAGAGCTCCGCTCCCGAGTGGATGACCATAGAAATTGGCGAAAATTTCGTAGAAACGGCAGTTTATTTGCGCTAATGCCTTGAATTTTTATAATTTCTTTCTAAATTTGGTTCAAAATGGCGGTTTAGCTCAGCGGTAGAGCACTGGAATCATAATCCATTGGTCCGGGGTTCAAATCCCTGAACCGCTATTACAAAAAAAAGAGGCGCGTATGTCGAAAAAAATTCTAGCGATTTTAATTCTGGCTACCGCCTCTTTTTTTGTTGCCTGTAACCAAGAAGAAAAGGTGACTCCCGAAGTCATTCAGGCCAAGGTGGCCGCCGAAAAGTCGGCTCCCATCGTCAAGGTGGATGAATTCCAGTCTCCTAGCAGCCCTGTCATCGATTCTACCAAGGCCAAGCAGTATGTCAAGGCCAGCGCCGCCCTGGTTGAACTGGGCGTTACCTGGTCCGAAAAGATCGACAAGGCCGAAGATTCCGAGAAGGTCCAGATCCTTAATGCCTACAACGTGGCCCGCGACCAGCTTTGCGCCCGCGTAGGTCTTGCCGGCATCGCCGAATTCAACTGGATTACCAAGGTTGCGCTTCCCAACCCGCAGAACGAAGCGGTGTTCGAGGCCGCAGGCCTCCGCAGATAAGTAGTATCGACCGTTTTTGAAAAGTCCGGCAATACCGGGCTTTTTTTTATATTTCATTTTTGAAAAGCAAAGGATTCCCTATGAAAAAATTTTTTGCGGCAATATTTGCGATGGTGGCAATGGCCCTTGCCGAGAATGTTCAGGTTCTTGAGCCCTCCGGTGCGGAATTTTCTACCGACGCCCCCCAGGTGGTCAAGTCTATTCTGCGTTCTGCCGTGTCCCAGACGGGAAACACTCCCGTGGAATCTTCGGCAGATATCCAGATTCGTACCACCCTCAGCACCATGGGTTCATCTATCGTGGTGGTGGTCGAACAGATAAAGGACGGAACGGTTGTGGGTTCTGGACGGGAGAAGACCCCTACCGTTGACGACCTGGACGTGGCTATCGACAATGCCGTAAAGGCGGCCCTTGCAAATCTCGATGCCGGAAATGCCCCGCAGTCGGCGGCATACGCTCCGGAAGCGAGTTACGATGATGGACCGGAGGTGGTTTACGTGGTTCCTGTGGAACGCCGGAGCAGCGAAGATCCCAACGATAACTTTGCCCACAAGCGGCCCACCCGTAACTATGTGAGCTACGGTCTAGGTATGGCCATGTGGCACAACCATGATTTTGAAAATGATGATTACGAAGTGGAAATGTCTTGGGAGCAGGCCTTTGTGTTCCACTATGGCCGTATTTTTGAAGTGGTGCCCCATGCGGCCATCACCATCATCAACAACATGAACATTTCTTTTGGTTCTGATTGGGAATGGCACGAAACCTTCTTGATTGGCGGCCGTTACTTTGTGAGCACCGGGAACATTACGCCCTACATTGGAATTGGTGGAGGTCTCGGTATCCAGACCGATGAGCATTATGAAGCAGCCGCCGAAGGATTTGCCATCGGCCTTGCCACCGGCGCCGAGCTTGGCATTATCTTTTTCCGCAATTCTGCAACCCAGTTGGAACTTGGCCTGGCCTGGGATGCCCTGTGGGACGGTTTCGAAAGCTTTGACCGCCGCTTTGGTGCAGGTAGTTTCTACATAGCGATTAACTACTAGTTTTATTATAAATCGGGTTTCGAAAAAAAAATCACGGGATAAACCCGTGATGACATTTTGGAAAAAGAAAGTCCCGCAGGTTTTACCTGCGGGACTTCTCTATCAAGAAGAATTGGAAACTAGAAGAAGATGAATGCGCCGAGGCTTGTCACGATGGCATCTTTTTCAGCAAAGCCAGAGAAGGGATTCTCCAGGAACTGCTTCGTGAAAGCAAGTTCTACGGCGGCAGGACCATATTCGAAGCGTGCGCCCAAGTTCACCGTTGTACCATTGGCGATGGTGGAAACAGTCTTTGTCTTTTCACCGCCCAGTTCACGGTCGGAATATTCTGCGGCAGTCCAGGTGTATTTGGCACCGCCGAATGCCATGAAGTACTTGCTGAGCTGGACTTCACCCAAGATATTGGGCTCAAAGACCAGCTGGGCTTCTTGATGTCTGTCGCTAACGCCTTCAATATTGTCGTAGTTGTACATGGGCAAGAAGGTGTTCAAGCCCAGATACACGTTGGCATTTTCAGAGCTGAGGACCGCAGCACCCAGGGTGAACATCGGGACAATTGAAACATTGGCCAGAGTGTCGGACAGGGTAGTCTTGGTGGTGACCAGGTAGTTCTTGCCATCTTTCACCTGGATTTCAGAGACGCTAGTCTTGTGCTTGTATTCGTTACGGATGCCTTCAACACCTAAGGTCCAGTAGTAAACATCGCCACTGTAGGAAACACCCAAGTAGCCTTGTGCGGCCCAGGCCTCATCTTCGATTTCGGAGTTGGACTGATCAAGGAAATGATTTCCGTTGGGCGTTGCATAATGTCCGCTTAACAAGATATCGAAGGAACCGACGTTCAAGGAGAAATTGGCGCCCACGACAGAGCCTGCGGTGGAGGACTTTTCAGTTTCATCAGTGCCGTCGGCGTGTTCGGTCCAGCGCCAGGCTTTACCTAGGGAATAATCCAAAGAAGCGCCGAACTTTTGGAAGGCGATACCTGCAGTTAGGAGACCCATGTCGGCTTCGTCGTTATTATCAAAAGAAAGGAAATAGGTCCAGCTGTCACCGAAGGCGACTACGCCCTGTTGCTCAATGGGGTCAAAATAGGCCAGCTTGGAACCGAACATGAAATGGGGAAAGCCCACATTTCCGCCGATAGTGGAGGCGGCGGCTTCGTTACCGACAGTGTTGTAGGCATTGCCATGAAGGATATCGCCCAGCTTGTTTACAGGAGCCTTTGCAACCTTGGAGGTATCTGTAGCGACGGAGTCCGTAACGGCCAAGGTTGCTGAGCCTGCCGAAGCAGCGCTATCGACTACGGCCACCTGTTCAGGAGCCGCCACAGCGGAATCAGCTGGAGCGGCGGGAGCAGGTTCGGCTGTCGTAGAGTCGGCGGCGGGTGCGGGTTCGGCTACGGCAACTGCAGAATCGGCAGGTGCTGGTGCCGCAGTGCTATCGGTGGCAACTTGGTCTGCAGCGGGTGCCGCGGTAGAGTCGGCCGCTGTGGAGTCCGCTGCGGGAGCGGGTTCAGCTACGGCGACAGAGTCGGTAGGAGCTGCCGCAGGAGCGGGCTCAGCTACGGGTGCGGTCGCAGGAGCGGGAGTGGGGGCCACTGCGGGTGCTGGTTGTGCTGCCGGTGTGGCTGCAGCGCTGGCTGGTGCATTTTGAGCCTGGACACTGGCTGCCAGGCCGAGGGCGATAAGCAAAAGGTGTTTCTTCTTCATAGTAACCTAAACATAGATAAATGGAGCGAAAAGCGGTTCGGAAAAATGCAATTTTTTTGTAGACGCTTGTAAACAGAAAAGGTTTGGGCAGATTTATCTTTTTTAGGGAAAAAGTTTAATTTTATGTCCAATGGCTCACAAATGGAGTAAAATATGAGGATTTTACAGTTAGCCGGCGCGATATCCCTTGGTGCATTCCTGCTTTTGGGATGCGATGGTGAAAATATTACAGAAGTTAGTCAGAAAGAGACCGATATCTCGCTTGCTGAAAGGGTCGGGCCGGTAAGCCAGTATGGTGAGCTTTTGGCGGGTCAGGTAGATGGGGTTGGGCGTATCTATGGCTCTTGCAATGGAATCGCGGCTGGCAAGGAAGTTCAAGTTCGTGGCATGAGCATGTTCTGGAGCGTTGCTGGTGTGGGTGCCGATTTTTACAATGAAGCGGCAATTGATGCCATGGTCAGGGATATGAAGATTGAAATCATCCGCCTCGCTATCGGAA
>Ga0247609_10004971_pt1 | contig 13144 bp, 15 predicted proteins | sample 172DNAGHGlowgp2_FD_193487 | JGI IMG/M metagenome (GOLD analysis project Ga0247609, IMG submission 193487) | Sheep rumen microbial communities from Palmerston North, Manawatu-Wanganui, New Zealand - 1728 DNA GHGlow gp2 | ecosystem: Host-associated > Mammals > Digestive system > Stomach > Rumen ...
TACCTCATCTGTCTTATCGCCGACTGCAAAGAGTAATGCACAGCCGGTTGAGACACGCCCTCAATATCTGCTATCTCCTTCTCACTAAATCCATGGAAAAAGAACATTCTCAGCCTCCTTTGAAGCTTATCCGGCAACTGATTTATTGCAACGCGAAGAACATAAGCATTTATCGCTTCTTCCGGATCAATGGCTTTTGGCACGCCTCTAAGGTAATCCATAGCCTTCTTATTTACCTCCATGCCTTCTTCATAGGCATTCATATCCGTGTGGCGATAATCCTGCATCTGGAGCTTCTTCTCCAAACGCTCATACTCCGCAAATACCTCTCCCTGCTCAGGCGTTATGATGATATATGGCTTAAAGAGATTAAGTTCAAATCCATCGCACGCCTCCAGCTCCTCACGGGACAGATCTGTAGCTATCGCCCATTTTGCATCTCCCTCGATTCCGGGGTAATGCTTCTCCAAACTGTACAACTTATATAAATCCTGACTCTTATTTAATTCCCTTGCTATTGAAGGGCGTCCATCTTTTCTATTATTCATTTCTGACCTCCGTTTTGAAAATTCATAAGTTCCCAAAAACGGAAGTCACGGATAGCGCCCAACATAGGTCTCCCACTTATGCACCTGCGTTCACACTCAGAGCAACAGAAAGAAGCCTGTAATATGAGCAAAGAAAAAAGACGAAGCAAAACAGAATATCTATCACTAGATACTTCTTTCTGTTTTGCTCCGCCTTTCAACGATTCTATGTCGTTCATAGCCGCTAACAAACTCTTGCTACCCGCCGCAACCATTCCGATTCACAGCCGGATACGATGCCGGTACGGATAACTCAGGTATTTAATTGTAACAACTATACAGCTTCTTTAGATTCGAACGAAATACGAATATAAATCCGCTGTCTTTCTGCCTTGATTTTCGCCCCGCATTTTGGGCACATTGCTTCAACACCTGAGAAACTCTCACCTTTGAACAGCAATCGCCCGCAGACAGGACAACAGACATAGATCATTTTCTCTTCCACATGTTCCAAGACCTATACCCCCTCTTTTGAAATTACTGCTCCCCCTCAAAAGATAGGTTTTAAACCTTGTCGCGTAATATAATAACACCACATTTTACTTTTTATTCCATCAACTTGTTATCAATTTAATGTACTAAAACCATCAAATAACCATCAGCAATCCATCAAATGCTTTTTTACCATAAAAGAGCTACTGTCTCACATATAAATGCAAAACAGCAGCTCTAAAGCTCACCTTGCTCTGTCATATTGGTCCCTTTCTTCTTGTTCTCTGCAGCATGCGTATATGTACATGCTGATTCCCAGATACTTGATAGCCTCTCTTTTCTTACGTTCTATAGACGCGGTAGAAAGATTCTCCGCTCGCGCCATCTCCTCATTTGATATAGATTCCGAATTCAGATAGTAATTCTCAATAATCCGCTTATAGAGGTCGCCCTCGCCTGTTCCACCTGCAATCTTCTCCAGTACCATATCAATTACCGACCGCATCCAGGTACAATCCCTGAGATTTTGGAATATCCTGTCAAGATACTCAGTAGATTCTTTTAAAGGTAATCTCATTGCCTCCAAAAAATCCCTTCGCATCGATATCTTTTGATCACGGATCCCATCACTGTCCAAATTGATCTTAAACAGCTGCGGTATCTCAAAGCCACTCCGATAGTGTTCCAACAAGAGCTTCGTCAGATCGCACACATCCTTAGGTTCAAATCCGTTACTAATACATAAATTGTTAATGCGCTGCTCATTTCGGGATATAGTTGCCATAACCAAACCTCCCTCCGCATTATGATATCTATTTTTCCCTACTACTATATGCATCACTAAGCGCCTTGGCATACGTAAGCACCAAGATAAAATCTGCCTCCGTCATATTACGTAAATATGTGACTATTTCCATTTCTTTATCAGATAAATACATGCCACTTTTTGGCTCCGCAGTCGGTTTAAAAAAATCGCTCAAAGATATTCCAAACACATCACATATCTTTTGTATTGTTTGAATCTGTGGCATGCTGGTCCGTCTTCGCATCGCGGACATAGTCGAAGTAGTTACTCCGGACAGCTCACACAGCCTGTATTCTGACATATTCTTTTCGCCACGTAGATTATCAATCCTATCAATCAGCCATTTAGCAGTAACATCCATTGTGGTAAAAAAACCTCCAATCCCCACGAAGTACTACATAATTATTGTAGAGTAATAACTTACTGCATTTAACCTAACTGAATCGAGGATTTACTTGACTGTAGTAAGGTGATTTTTTATTAGAACTTTATTGAAACATCCGCTTCAAAGGTATATTATATTTATACCCAAACATTAGTTCTTTTTTTGATTGAGGTTATATGTTATGAGTAGAGTGATTGATACTGTAGACGTCATCTGCCAGCACAAGTCGAACGGCGAAGTAATTCCCCTCCGCTTCCGGCTGATGAACGAAGATGGCCAATATGAAAATTATACGATAAAAGGTTATAGAACCATAACCCATCCGGGGCCTTATACTACTCCGGACGGGCTCTATGTTTCTTACTCAACATTTGTTTTTGAATGTATTGTTGTCGTGCTTGATTACAAGCGGAAGGTACGATTATATTTTGATACACATAACAGTAAGTGGCGGATTGCGATATAAAAGCGCTTGCCCGCTCTATCTCTATAATGTTTAATCCGCATCTATTCGCAAATAGTATTTTCCGCAATGTAAACAGCGGAACAAGTAACCACAAAGACTCCCATCTTTTACCAGATACTCACGTGCATTATCATATCCATCAAAAGAGCCGTCTGCTTCAAAAAGATCATCCGCAATGCCTAGTTCATCCAATTCTTTTGTCCCTACCGTTCCAATATATTCGCAATAATCATTACAACAAGCTGCCCAGTTTTCGCCTTGCCAACTTAAATATCCCGGAGTCCTGCAAAAAAGTTCTTCTGTAGCAGCCTCATTATCTATCGGATCTGCGTCCTGAATAAAAGAACCATCAAACTTTTCAGCCGCTTTGCCACTTGCTACACAATCCATGCAGATACAGTCCACATCCGCTGTTGTATACATAGCCTGAACATAAGCGTCTACTTCCTTACCACAACAATCACAAACACCCTTACTAAACTCTACACATCCACATTCGTAAACATTGGGATGATATTTAAACTTAGGTAATTTATCTTTATCCATATCTAACCTACTCTCCAATCAAAAAATTACATATATTCTGAAGCAATTGCCTTCCAAAAATCAGCTTTCTTTTTGGGCCATGATTTATCACCTGTAAGTGCATTATGAACACCCTCTTTTGCTTTATCATGCAAAATAGAATCATTCCCGGTATGCTCTGATTTAGTTAAAATAGCTAACACGCCATCCCTATCTTGATTTACATGATGAACATCAAATCTTTTACCTGTTTTGGAATCAAACGGTGCTTTTCCTTTAACCATCAATTCTAAATTTGTTACTTTGCTACCATCTTCAAGTGTTGCTACATAATTAGGATCAATATCTCGAACCAATGCTATTCTTCCATTTACAATTTTTGTATACAATCCAGCTTTTTTATAGACAGTATATTCATCCATACTTTTGAATTGTTTAATCAGTTCAAGCGGAAACTTTGATTCTTTCTGAATCGTAGCTGCCTCATTCATTGTTAATCCATTTAAAGTCGCCCCCTTTAGGGCAATAGCTTCACTACCACCACCAAGAACTGTCCCAGAAATTGCTCCCCACTTGAATTGCTCACTACTCTCTAAAGCTGCTGCTCTTATTGCTTCATTTAAATCACCGGTTTTAATCTGTGTTGTAACACCAGCGGCAACTCCACCAATACCTGCAGACGAAAGAGCCATAATTGTTCCAGTTTTTGCTGAGGCTGCAAAAATCATACTTATAGCCGGTGCTGTTCCACCTGTTACAGCAGACACCGTAACGCATATGAGTATTACACCTGAACCGATTGCAACATTCTTAATTATCCGATCATACGTATCATCATAGTCTTCAAAAGCTGTTACAATAGTCTTTCCTTCATCGTTTGTAGTAAATACAAATTTTGAATCGCCATATACATTCTCAATATCTTCAAGCGTATATCCAAAAAATATATTTGCCTTAGAATTATATGCCGCTTCCTCAAGATACTCTTTCGAAACATAGATAGCTTCCACATTTTCAACAAAGTACCCTTCATCATCTATATCATTTACCAACTCTTCATAAACATTATCTTCAATATAAGCCAGCAATTCTTCATTGTTTAGAGAGTCAAACTCCGGCTCATAGACATATGGCTCAATATCTTCTAATTCTTCGGCTAAAGATATTTCTTCCGTGCTTTCATCAACGCTATCTATAACTGAATTTTTAGCATCTTGAAAATTCTCAGTTGCATTTGCACATCCACAGAAAGACAAAACTAATGATAAACTTAATGATATAATTCTCCTTTTCATCATTCCCCCTTATCAATGCTTCCTTATTCTTCATGATTTGATTTTTCAGTAACCGAAGCCTTTTTCTTAAGCCCCTTAACCCAAAAGAATCCAATTCCTGCTAATACAACTATTCCAACAGTAGCGATAGGTATCAAAACTGTTTTGGAAGCATCCGGAGTTTCTTTCTTTACTATTGGCGCACTTGTTTCTTCAATGGTATCGTCATTTACCGTTTCTGCAACTTCCTTAGATGTTTCTTCACTCGCTTCCTCATTATCTTCTGCTTCTGGCTTCTCAATTGTATTTGAAACCAACGCACCCTCATTATCAATTTTATATCCCTGAGCAATCAAATTATTGATATCTTCAATAGATATATTATTCCTTGATAACGCCTTAATAATCGGTGAGTTTCCTACAAAAATTGTTTTGTCCGTCGAGCTGCTATCATTATATTCGCGCCAAACACTGATTGTGTATATACCTTCATCTGTATATTCCGAACCATTTTTGCCTACTTTATTACCACGCGTATCTGCTGAATATGATGTACCATTGAAATTGATTGTTTTATGTTCAACATATACTTTTAGATATTTTGAATTGGCATAATCCAGTCGAAAGCCATTTTCTGTGTTAGCTCTATCTAAAAGTTCACTTTGCGTTCCTGTATCAAACAAAAAAATATTACAATTGCTATTACGAATCTTGAACTTAAAGAACACTCTATAATCATAAACATCATCAATAATCGATGATGTATCCTTTATTTCATAATCCAAAGCGACCGCATAATCACCTTCTTCAAATAGCTTTACTTTAGTATCCGCACCTGTTCTTACATTTGCCTCCAAATAATTTGTAAAAATAACCGGTTCTCCATCTGCCCCGTCCACATCAGTCTGTTGAATCACTAATGCTCCTTTTCTAAAATTCCCCTTAGGAGTAGCAAAAGAATCATCCCACCCCTTTTTATCCTCATTTATATATAAATTATCTTTTCCATCAAGCTTATTTATATCTTGCTTAAGCGTAAACCACAACGTCACTTGATCTCCAACATTTTTTAAAAATATCGGTTCATCATTATTAGTATCTTCCACCGCTGTATATCCATTAACAGTAAAATCACCCAAGTTCCATCCGTAATGTGGATCCTTACCACTTTTTTCTTCAGTCGCATATCCCTTATTTTTTTTCGTTTGGATTCTATATTTACTATCTTGAAAAATCCTCTTGGGCTCGATATTTACGCTATCTACATTTCCTTTTTCTTTATCAGAAATATAAAATTCATAAACTTCTTTCCACCTCGTCTGCTCATAGTCCGAAGTATCTACAAATAAAACCTTACTCGTTTTAACAAGTTTTTGTGTCTTATATGCTACTATAACTCTAAAATAGCAACCATTCGCCTGCTGGACATAATTACTCTCATAAATCATCGAATCAAATTTGCCATCACCTGACAAAATATTTGTATAAACCTTATCTACAAGCCATTTTTCTCCGTCCATAGATGTTTGAACAACAACCGCTCCGCTCAATACATTCGTTTCAAGGGTAATATCATCGATTTGCTTAACTTTATCATCAACAACCTCAAGACTCTTATCTACATCGACGCTGTACTTAAGCGCCACCGTGCCTGAAGATACCTCGTATGCATGAAATCCATTCTTGTCCGAAACACTTTTAATGTCTCCATCAAGCTTAAACTCTCCATATTGTGACTTTCCAGTTATATCAGATTGTGATTTAGAATTATCCTCTTCATATTTACAATCTGCATCAAATTGATACTGAATCCCCTTACCACTTTCAACATTGGCACTTATAGGTAACTCCATAGATAAAAACACTTGCATAATCAGTATCAATGGAACAATTAACAAAACAGTTTTCTTATTCAATCTTCCAACCATAATCCATATACCTCTCGGATACATAACAATATTATCTTCAGTTCATATAAACATGATAATCCTGATTAAGATTGCAAATAGTCAATACTGTTCATCTACCTTCTTCTATAATATGTAGCCGATAAAATGTATCCACTGCTTTCTTTTGACATCGACATGAACTCTACTCCCAACGCACCTGAATCAGTATTGTAAAACATAGCATAGATATTGGCTGCCCTATCATAATCACGAATAGTCATCTTTACAGAGACACCATAATAGTTATTCGAATACCCTATAGAACCATCCATCTCTGTCTGAGTTCCTATAACACCAATATCTGTGATTGCATCACAATCAATACTTCTATCATCAATTGAGTTTTCATAGAACCGATAAGCAACGCCATAATCATTTTGTGAATTTACAGGTGTTGCTTTAAGTGTAGCCATATAATCATCATAGCTCTCACCTTGATATGGAATGTTGTTGAAATAGTACTGACACTCTTCAACAACCTTCTGATCCGATAAATCATCAATACGATACGTATAGGCTGTTTCTGAAGTTACTAATTCTTCAGAATCTTCCTTCTGGTCACTAAAACTCTCAGCCTTTACTATAGTACTAGCCTCTTTAGCCGCAAGCTGTTCCTCTAAATATGCAACTCTTCCTTCAAGTGCCTTATATTCTGCGTCCGAAACACATCCGGTCATACAAAAGCTCACCACTAAAAATGTAAGTAAAACCACTCTTTTACGCATCACCCCCCTCCATCATCAAAATGCTATACCAATTTTTCCAATTCAGCTTTGCACTTACTAAGGTATTTCAAGCAATTCTTTGTATTCTTAACAACCTCCTTGTCTAAAGAGCAATCTTCAACTTCAAGCTCCTTTAGATTCCTTTCCACTTTTTCTATAGTTGCTGATACCTCTGCAGACAGATTTTTAATAGCATCACTATCACTCAATCTATCTTTTAGAACGCTCTTACTAAAAACAAGAAGCTTAGTAGTCTGCCTCATCCAATACTCACTACTTGTTTGAGATAAGATTGCCGCCATAGAAGCACTTCCCGATCCTGCTATACCAAGTAAAGCACCTCCACCTGTAATAATAGCGGTTCCTCCTGCCATTCCCATACCACCTGCAGCAAGTGATCCGCCTCCAACATATGCCAGACTCGCGCTTGCAAGTGCAGCTCCGTGAAGTCCAACAACAGCCTCTCCCGCAATCAATGATGCAATCCCCGGTGCAAACACAAAAGCAAGGCCACCTGCCGCAACAGCTGCAACTACTGCAACACCCGCAGCTATAATGGTATTCTGAGAATTTCCACTGACAAATCCTTTATACTTTTTATATGCATCTCTTATAGAATCAATCTCCGCCTGATTGATAATCGTTTGCCTCCGTGCAAATTGATCGTCTATATAATTGTACTTATCACTATGCAACTTTTTAAACTCTGAATCTTCCTTCTCTCCCAACGGATAATACGGCTCAAAAACAATATATTCCATCGCCATTAGATAAAACCATCTCAGATTCTCATTATTCTGGTTAAGTGAGTTGAAAGAATCATAAATAGTTTTTTCATCAGTAACAAAGTAATCTTCCGACTCCAATCCCATGCCGGCAAGGATCTGTCCTTTCCATAATTCATACCACCGCTGCTTTTTAGCCTTTTCATCAGCTTTTGCTGTATGCTCTATATCTTTTAAAACAGTCAACGATTTCAGCGAAAATAACGCCCTCGTCTGAGCCGGTGTTAAAGACAAAACCTTGAACGAATCATTAGATATCATATCTTCAACAACTTTTTCATCGTCCTTTATATTCTCAGCCTGTTTCTTCTTTCCTTTTCTCTGAAGGAATATCTTAATGTCATCACTCCAATATTTACTGTCTGCAACACACGCAAAAACAAAGCGTCCTATTCCGGCAAAATTTATCTCTGTCATCAGAACTTCACGAAAATCATCTTTGCCTTTCTTTTCTTTATATATAGCTTTAACGGCTGCTCCGGCAACATTGATTCCCATGAAACACGCACTTGAAACAAGAACCATTCTAGAAATGAGCCGATTATTAAATGGTAATATTTTCTCCACTTCAATTTTTTCAAGCTCATCTATTCTCTTAATATCCTTATCCTTAATCTCAGCTATAAGCTTCTTAAGCAAATAGAATGTTCTAACTATGCATTCATTGATAATAACAGGCGTATTTATCTCGAAAGCCCTGGATCCAAGAGAATCAATTGCATCACGAAGATTAAACGTCCCATTATATCCTTCTTCATCTGTGTATTGTGATTTTTCAAAAATCTTTACTATCCATTTTGAAAAAACTTCTTCGGCTTCAATATGATTTTTAGGAATCTCTCTAAACAAAGGCAACTTATACAGCTCTTTTAAAAGAAGCAACATCTCTTTGGGAATCTTCATTTCTTCCAAAATTGCTTTTCTGGAAACCGCTACATCAACAGCCAAATTAAAGATCCAATACAAGAAACCATATACTATTTTCTCTACGGAATCTCGACCTATAGCATAATAATCCGGCAACGGTTCACTAATAATACCTTTATCGCCAAGACTATATCTTTTTTCGCCGAACTGTGAAAAGACTGAGAATACCAATCCTGCCACAGACGGATGACTTGAAAGCATATTCAGCCATGCGTCAATACCGTCCTGCACTTCTATATCAAGCTGTTCTTTCGCATAAGGTATAAATCGTTCTTTGAGAAAAGCAATAGCTCCCTTAATATCAGATTTATCATAACCTGCTATCTGCGCAGCTATAGTAATATACTTATCCCAATCCTTGTTCTTCCATTCCTTTACTCTATCAAGATCTTCTTTACTAAGTTTTAATTGGCTGATAACTCCTGTAAGAACTCCGCTTGCAACTGCAACAGCGTAATAAGAATAATCCTTTTCGCTAATAGAATCATCAAAATCCGCATCAATAAAGTCATTGCTGTCAAAAGTCCTGTCTGACTCAAACATTCTGACCTCAACATCATCATTGATCTCATATTCAAAAGAATATTTAGTAGAATCGACCAGCGAATAATTAACAACCGGAACCTCTTTAAAAATACGTGTTTCCTGTAGCTCTGTTGATAATGGTGCTTTCTTTCTAAGAACAAGTTCATTTATTCCCATATTCAGACTCCTTTGTCATACAGAAAAAAACTCTTCCTCGATTATCACTCACTTTTTCGCATAGTTCCCTGATACAAGACAGAAAACCTCACTACAATTTTATCATGTATCATTAGATTATAAACGTAATTCAAAACCAAATTCTTCTTTTTTTGATACATCCTTACGCTCCCAATCTGCCATTACCATTTTTAAGCACATCAATCTTCCCCAACACCTCCAACATTTCTGTCTCAAGTCTTACACGCACCTCCGCCCGCATTTCTTCAGGGATCCCATAAAATGCCTCTGCCATTCCGCCTGCTATACAGGTAAGCGTGTCACAGTCTCCGCCGAGCGAAACCGCTGTCCTTATCACATCTTCAAAGTTTTCTCCTTCGAGAAACGCCGTAATCGCCTCAGGTACTGTCTTTTGACATGATTCATCATGATGATATCCCGGCCTTATCTCATCACAACTGCGGCTAAGATCATATCCGAACTTCTGAATTACATAATCCTTTATCTCCTCTTTACTTGCACCGTTCCTTGCAAGAAATATCACTGATGCCGTAGCCTCAGCGCCCTTTATCCCCTCCGGGTGATTGTGTGTCACCTCTGCTGTCCACCTCGCCACTTCTCTTGTTTTTTCGATAGTGTCATAAAACCATCCTACACTTGAAACCCTCATCGCAGAGCCATTACCATAACTTCCATAAGGTTTCGGATTTCTACTTCCAAGCCAGAAAATGAACCTACCGCCGTAGCCGGAATTAGGATAACGTCTTCCCCAACTCCGCATCTTTTTTACCAGCGCATCTTTAATTTCCTTTTCATCGGAATCCACACCGACGGACATAATAGCATCTGCAACCGCTATCGTCATGACCGTGTCATCAGTGAAACGCACTCTTCTGTTCCACATCTCAAAATCTTTGCTCTTATTTCCCATGTCGAACTCATAAGGTGAGCCAACCATATCTCCAAGAATTGCTCCGTACATATCTGCCTCCTGTCTGTTTTCGCTTGTTTTATTGCTACAAACAAAGTATAGAAAAAAGAAAAGAAGAAGCGGTCACTTGGCAGGTGACTTTTCACTTCTTCCTGTATATGCCATATTGTAAGGCACTTTATTTACATCCTATACATTCTTGTTCGTTCTTGAACAGAGTCAGATTAATCTCCATCATGTCATATATCCCATGACTTATGTAGTAACCGACAATGAGATCAAATTTGCTGCTCGGCGACAACGCTATTCCCGCTCTTTGCAAAAGGTCTTCCGCCTCATCGATTGATAGCTCAAGCGCTATAGCAAACGCTACAGCCGTCTTTTTGCTTGGCTTATAGTTTTTCTTGGTCTTAATATCAGAAAAAACCTTCTTCGTTATGTTGGCTTTTTTATAAACCGTCACATCATCAAGCCCGCTCTTATCTATCAACTGAAAAAGCTTCTCCTGAAAACTCTCTGCAGGTGAATCCAACAGTTCATCAAGGCTCATTTCATCTACGTCCAAAGCATCAGGCATGAGCTCTTTTGCAGCCCTCGGTAACGTGCCGCGTCTTCGCAGACCGGAAAGCATAACGCTCCCTGCTATGTGACTACGCTCATACTCTCTTTGATAGCTCCGCTCAACATAATTCTCATCAATATATCCCTGAACATCGGAAAAGACTTTTCCCGACAGTTCAAACGCTTTTCTGTCGAACACCACCAGAATAACAGTCATTTCATTTTCAAAAAGGAACTGCTGAATAACCGCCGTCGCTATCTGAAGCGCCTTATCCTTAGGAAATCCATATGATCCCGTAGCAATAAGCGGAAACGCAATGCTCTCACAGCCATTTTCAAGTGCAAGATCCAGTGCATTCTCATAACACGCCTTAAGAATATCGAACTCCCCATGATTTCCTCCATCCCACCATGGGCCGCTGACATGAATGATATATTTTGCATCCAGATTAAAAGCCGGAGTAATCCCAACTTTTCCCGGCGCCAAAAAACCGATTTTGCGACGCTCAGCCAAAAGCTCCGCCTCTCCTGCCGCCTTATATATCGCAGAATCAACTCCACCTCCGACGGCAACATTCGGATTTGCCGTATTCACTATGGCATCCGCTTTTACTTTTGTAATATCATTCCTGATAATCTGAAACGGCATCGCATGCTCCTTGTAAGTTACATATGTAAATTCCCTTTTTCATAAAAATTATACCACGCGCTCTCTCTTTCCCGTACATATGCAACTATCACATCGCAATAGCAGATGGTTGATATATCATTAGAATTTTTATATTATTTAGTCGAGGATTGTAGCATGAAACATGATCTTCGAAGAACCGAGTTTCGTGCAATAGAAGACAGGAGTTTTCCTGTCTTACATCACTTCTGGTCCAATGGACCAGAAGTTGCTCTATTATGTTCTCGCAAACCAAGCAACATCTATTTTTTATATTCGAAAATATCCATATCTGCTACTAGTGCAATTCCTTTTTCAATTGCATCATTATATGACACATCCTCATATAAGAGTTTCTTTGTAATGTTATTGTAATCTGATTCATAGAATCGACTTGAAATAATTTCCTTAAGCATCTCTGGAATATTATATTCAAGCTGCGCGGAAGGGTTATTCTTGGACTTCATACGATCGTCGCGCACCCTATCAATCAAAGCATCCAATTCAGGTGTTATCTCAACCTCAGGAAGCAGCTTCGCAATATCATATAAATGTCTCGAATCTCGATCCATCATATTTTGAATACGGTAATCACAAACAGCAAATACCTTGTCAATAAATGTTCGCTCCAAGGACTGCACCTGCATACTTATCTTTGCTTCATCAAATGGAATAGGAAGAGTAATTCCATTCTTTTTGCAGAATCTACCCACAAAGCTATAAACATCATGAGTCTCTGCCGGATAAACATCCTGATAAAAACTCGTTTCAATAATCAGCTCCAAAGGTATTTCACTAAAAAATGATTCGTACTTAAACACATATTTGTTATAGCTATGGCGAGATTGTATATCCTCTGGATTCGTTAAAATCAGGCCTAAATCCTCTGCTAAATTCAGAATCAAATTCTTTGTCAGCTTCTTTTCACCTTCGGTTGGCTTGCGATTCATAGACAAATCGATGTCTTCTGAAAACCTATCAATGAGGCCATAAGCTTTAGATAAAGAAGTTCCTCCCTTAAAGACAAAAGGAAGGTCACTTTGAGAAATACCAGACAAGATCATCGACTGAATCGTATCTTTCTCAACCATCTGTGTCGTACGATGCTCTTCAGCAGCTACCGTCTCAATAATCTCTTTCCATTGCTCTTTATAATCTCTATACCAGTTCACCCATCAAGCCTCCTTCATAGATATTTCTATAAACTTTATCCGGATATAATGATAAGTATTGTTTTACAACCGAAAAATCCACACCTACTGAGTTGACAAAATCTTTTAGCTTTGAAGTAAATTCTTGTCCGGAAATCTCACTATACTTGTCAATCATAGACATTAAATCCAAAAACTGTAATGCAGATTTATTCTTAGATGTAACCTCAGCAACCGGTTTATATACAACAATGGTATTTCCATCTATCTCC
>Ga0247609_10004974_pt1 | contig 13143 bp, 12 predicted proteins | sample 172DNAGHGlowgp2_FD_193487 | JGI IMG/M metagenome (GOLD analysis project Ga0247609, IMG submission 193487) | Sheep rumen microbial communities from Palmerston North, Manawatu-Wanganui, New Zealand - 1728 DNA GHGlow gp2 | ecosystem: Host-associated > Mammals > Digestive system > Stomach > Rumen ...
GCGGCTCGGGAGCGCGAGCTACGGGAAATGGTACGGTACGGAGCTATCGGCCGATAACCGGAAGATGTTTCTGATCCCGCATGGCTTTGCCCACGGCTTTCTGGTCTTGTCGGAAGAGGCGGAATTTTGCTATAAGGTCGACGACTATTGGCATCCGAATGATGAGGGCGGTCTCGCCTGGAACGATCCGGAGATCGGTATTCAGTGGCCTGGCGTCCTGAAAGATGCGGACGGCGTATTCCGTCTGCAGGACGGCACGGAGCTGATTTTCAGCGAAAAGGACAGAAACTGGCCGTCGCTCCATACTATGGAAGGGAAATAAAACCCATGGCAGAGAAAAGCAATCAGCAGTATTATACGCACATCACCTCCAAGCGGCGGTGGTTTGAACTGAATCTGAAAGAAGTATGGCAGTATCGCGATCTGATCGTACTGTTTACGCAGCGCAATTTCGCGCTGACCTACAAGCAGACGATACTCGGCCCTGTCTGGCTGTTTCTGAATCCGTTCATCACCAGTGTGATCCATACCCTGGTGTTCGGCGGCATTGCAGGCATTGCCACGGACGGCGTGCCCAAGATCCTGTTTTATATGAGCAGCAACGCGATCTGGGCCTTTTTCGCAACCTGTGTGAACTCGAATGCCAACTCGTTTCGGAACAATGCGGGCGTCTTTGGAAAGGTTTATTTCCCGCGGCTGACGGTTCCCATTTCCAATATGCTGGTGGCGATGATCCGCTTCTGTATCCAGATGCTGATGCTGGCCGGTTTCCTGATCTATTACCTGTATAAAGGGGCAGTGCAGCCCAACTGGGCGTACTGGCCGCTGATCCCGGTGGTGCTGGTTCATCTTGGCGTGATGGGCATGGGGATCGGCATCATTGTTTCGAGTATGACGACCAAGTACCGCGATCTTTCCATGCTGGTGGGCTTCGGCGTTCAGCTCTGGATGTACATTACCCCCATCGTTTACCCGCTCTCTACTCTGGGAGAGGGTACCATGAAGACGGCGCTGCTCATTAACCCGGTTACCATGCCGGTGGAAGTGTTCCGCTTTGCGCTGTTGGGTCACGGTACGATCATTCCGGAGTATCTGGCGATTTCCTGGGGCTTTACTGTGCTGGTGGCCCTGTTTGGCATCATGGTTTTCAACTGGGTCGAGAAGACTTTTATGGACACCGTGTGATGAAGCTGTTATCCTGAGCGCGGCGAAGGATCTCAAATTGTCTTTGCATACATCGTTAATACAAGGAGTTAAATCTGTGGATCAGAATAACGAAACCCGGGAAGTAGCCATTCAGCTTACCGGCGTCAAGAAAATGTACAAGCTGGGTCAGATCGGCGGCGGGACGCTGCAGCACGATCTGCAGAGCTGGTGGGCCCGCGTGCGGGGAAAAGAAGACCCGAATACCAAGATCGGGCAGAAGCAGCGCCTGGAGGGCGAGACCTTCATGGCCCTCAACGGCATTGATCTGACCATCTATAAAGGGGAGGCCGTCGGCATCATCGGCGCAAACGGCGCCGGAAAGAGCACGCTGCTGAAGCTTCTGTGCCGCGTGACGGCGCCGACCGAGGGCGAGATCGATCTCTACGGGCGCGTCTCCTCCATGCTGGAAGTCCATACCGGCTTTAACGGCGAGATGACCGGCCGGGAGAATGTCTATATGCGCGGCGCGATCCTTGGCATGACCAAGGCGGAGATCGACTCCAAGATGGAGCAGATCATTGATTTCTCCGAGGTGCGCGATTTTATCGACACGCCGGTCAAGCGCTATTCCAGCGGTATGTCCGTCAAACTGGGCTTCTCCGTTTCGGCGCATCTGGACTCTGAGATCATGATCATGGACGAGGTCCTGGCCGTGGGCGACATGGCATTCCAGAAAAAGTGCATTGACAAGATGCGCGAGGCTGCCAAAAAAGAGGGCCGTACGGTCCTCTACGTTTCCCACAACATGAACACCATCCGCCAGCTCTGCGACCGCTGCATCGTGCTGGATCAGGGAAAGGTTGTCTTTGATGGGGATGTTGAGGAAGCGATTGAGGTGTATATGAAGACAACTGGAGATGTTACTCAGACAACATATGATTTGTCCACTGTATCATCTAAGAAAGATTTGACTAGAATAAAAGCGAAACTGATGTCGGTACAGCTCATCGGAAAAGAAGAGGCTATTTATTCTGTTGGCGAGTGCTTAGTTTTCCAAGTGGGTATACACGCCAGAGGAGATTTACAAAAGCTTCAACTTCGTTTAGAGTTAAGATTTGCAGATGGAATGGCTGTTGGAGCAGTACCGGAAATTGTGCTTGGTGCTTTGAGGTCGGATGAAACTGCCATTTTTCGTATGGGAATGGATACCAGCTTGCTCACTCGTGGAAAGTACAAAGTTGTTATGGTTGCTTTCGAGAAGGACGAATCAGGAAATAGTATTGATTATGACCTTGTTCATCCTGCATTCTTTTTTGAAATGGAAGATGATGGGTCAATTGTTTGGAATACTCGCAATTGGGGCCATGTGAAGCTTCCCGCATTTCCGGCAGAACGTGTAACATAATAGTTTTCTATATGGTTTGTTTTTGTAGAAGAGGAGCTGAATCATGGGACTGAAAAAAACTATTTTAAGACTTCTTCCATCTTATAGGGCGAAGGACGCAATTCTTGATGAAATATGTCAATTATCTAGTTCTTTGAGATCAATAGAGGTTAAATTAGATAATTTAAAACATAATAATGAGTATTTCTTTTATTGCCTTCAGCATTTAGATGATGAGACACTGTTGGAGACAAAACAAAGAGTCTTCCTGCATTTGCCTAAGGCGGGTGGGGAAATACAGGATTTCCAAATTGCGGCAAATTATATTTTACAAAGAGTAAAGAGAATTTGCGAAAAGGAAGGCATTGAATTCTTCCTTGACTGGGGAACTCTTCTTGGCGCGGTCAGGCATCAGGGCTTTATCCCATGGGATGATGATGTTGATGTGGGAATCATGCGTGATGACTATTATAGACTGATGAGTGCGGTGAACAAAGATCCAGAATTGGAGATGCATCGCTATTATCGCTATACCCGTCCTGGAATTGAGGCTGGATATGTCACAAAAATAAAACTGCGCTGCTCGGATCTGTTTTTTGTGGACGTTTTTCCGCTAGATATGGTACCGATTGTTCAGGAGAATGTCGATAAGACTTGGCACGAATCTGAACTGATGTGCGAGGCTTTTCATAATGAACTAAACGAGCTGTTTATCAAAAATGGATTTCCTGTGGACTGTTGTGTTCCAACGCGATATCCAGAAATTGACATAAAAGTTCGTGACCTTGAATATACTTATTGTAATGCCATTATTTCTTCTTATCCTAAATCAAATATGACGTCAAACTATCTTTGGTGTGGGGTGGATCAACTTGCATTTTTAAGAAGAACGAGGAAAGCCATACCCGAACAATATTTCTTCCCCTTGATTCAGAATGGTGCTTGTTTTGAGGGAGAACAGTACTCCATTCCCAAGGAAACAGACTGGTATCTTAGAACGGTATATGGAGATTATATGTCATTCCCTGCGAAGATTCAGCAGGTTCATATAAAAGAGTTAACTAAGATCGATGAAAACAATAAAGCCATCATAGAAAGAATCAAAATGATTGACCGAAATGAAACAAATGAATAAACAGAAGTCTCTTTTATTCTGTTCGTTATCTGTTCTTTTGCTCTTTCTTGATGATAATTGACTGAAAAATGAAAAAAATTGCTTTTATTCACGGCACTCTTGTCACTGGCGGCGCAGAGAAGGCATTGATAAATCTGCTTCGCTTCATAGATTACGATCAATATGATGTTACACTCTGGCTCAGGGATAATCAGGGGGAGCTTACTCCGCAGGTCGACTCTCGCGTAAAGATTAAGTATTGGGATGATTTCTTCCATCAGGATTCTCAGAAATGCCTAAAACAGATGCTGAAGGAATGCCGCATTATGCCTATACTAAATAATCTATGTTTCAGAGGGTTGAGCAAGCATTATATAAACGACTGGTATTTGAACTACGCTTATTATCTCAAGTCATTGTGCTTTGCAGGTTGGACTAAGTATGATGCTGCTATTGCATACCAGGCTCTCAGTAAAGATGATATCCTGTTTCTTACATATGGCGTCAGGGCAAAACAAAAAATAGGCTGGATTCATGGGAAATGCCCCCATGATCGCTCAAACCCTTCTTATAAAACTTTCTTTTATGAGTATCCCAAACTGAGTCATATCTTCTGCGTTTCCAATGGAAGTAAAGATATATTCCTGGATAAGTATCCTGAGTTGGCTGATAGAACAAGTGTTATGTATAATATTCAAGATTTCGATATGATTCGTAGATTGGCGAATGAGAAAGTTGATGAAGTATTTGATCAGTATACTCTTGTAACGGTTGGACGTTTATCATCTGAAAAAGGTCAGGATATGATTCCGTCCATTGCGGATAACCTTCGTTCGCGGGGATATCGTTTTGTCTGGTACATTATCGGCGATGGCCCCACAAGGAAAGCTCTTGAGGAGTTAATAATTGAAAAAAAACTCACAGAAACGGTTATTCTTCTTGGCCAAAAAATAAATCCTTATCCGTACATCAAAAATTGTGGGCTTTATGTACAGCCTTCCTACACTGAAGGATTCTGCCTGTCCACTTTTGAAGCTAAAATCCTTCGTAAACCTGTTGTCGTTACTAATGTTTCTGGTATGAGTGAGCAGTTTTCTCAGAATGAAGCTTATTTCTGTGAGCCAAAGGTGGAATCTCTTACTTGCGGAATTGAGAAGGCTTTTAAAGTAAAAGCATCAGACAGACGTATTCCTGGCGATGTATCGATTGATTTCAACCGGCGTGAATTGAAAAAACTATACAGAGCTATCGAGGAGTAAACAATGCCTCAAATCAGTGTAATTGTTCCTGTTTATAAAGTCGAGCAATATCTTTGCCGATGCGTGGATAGCATTCTTGCCCAGACCTTCTCAGATTATGAGATAATCCTTGTAGACGACGGCAGCCCGGACAACTGCGGGGCGATTTGCGATGAGTATGCCACAAAGAATGAGCGTATCCATGTGATTCACCAAGCAAACGGCGGTCTATCTGCTGCACGTAACGCTGGGATCGACTGGGCCTTTGCCAACAGCGACAGTCAATGGCTCAGCTTCATCGACTCCGACGACTGGGTGCATCCTTCCTTTCTGGAATATTTATTTAGGGCACTCAAGGAAAAAAAGACGGATATCAGTATCTGCTCTCTTAAGCGGGTATCCGAAAAAACTGCATTTGAGACGGTAGAATATCCCGGATCGCTTGTATTTAAGTGGGCGGTTTTTTATGCCCAACAAGGAGCGCTGGCGGTTGGATCATGTAATAAACTGTACGCAAAGCAGCTTTTTTTAAAGATTCGTTACCCGGTCAATAAGCTTCACGAGGATGATTTTTTAACCCACAAGATCCTATTTCAGGCTCAATCCGTGTCATTTGTTGAACTGGAGTTATATTATTATTTCATCAATGATTCCGGGATTACCGGCTCTCCTTTCTCTCCCAAGCGGATGGACTTGTTCGAGGCTTTGGAAGACCAGATCAGATTCGCAAAAGAGCATTCGGAACCGGATTTCTTTTCGAATCGTGTAAGGATTTATGGCGTATATCTGTCCAATTATATTCAATTGATCGACGAGAGTAATTTGTCTTTACAAGAAAAGAAGAAGCTTCACTTAATCATTCAAAAGAAGATGAGGTGGCTCCTTCGTGGGCCTGCAAAACAAGCGGGTATTTCATTTCAAGATAATAAGTGGTACTATGAGATAGCATACCCTAAAGCCATGTGGGTTTATTGGACTGTAAAGGGCGTATTGCATAAACTTCACGGGTAAGATTTATCAGAAAGAATATGCGATGAATATTTTGATTTCGGTTGATAAGAATTATTTGGATAAAGCGGAGACAATGGTATTCTCCCTTCGTCAACATGTCAGGGAACCCATTGAAGTATTCTTGCTTAACCACGCATTGAAAGAGAAGGAGATTGCTGCTTTCGAGAAATATCTTTCCGAGTGCTGTCACGCAAACCTTCAGGTTATAGACGTCTTCAGTACTGCTTTAGATACATTTCCTATCGTAAAGGATTATTTCTCTGTTGAAATGTTTTACAGAATACTGGCGCAGTTCCTCCTGCCAAACAATATGGAGAGGGTGCTGTGGCTGGATGCGGATTTAATCGTGCTGAAAGATATTTCGTCATTTTATCACCAGAGCTTTGAGGAGAATGATTATATTGTTTGTCCGGATGCTAATAATGATACTGAGTGGCTGAACAATCACATTCAAAGCCTTGATTTACCGCCGGAGCACATTTATTTCAACTCCGGCGTCATGCTGATGAATCTTGAGCTGCTTCGTCAAGAACAAAGTGCAGACGAGATTATTCAAAGTGCCGTTTCAATCAGAGATAAGCTGAGATATCCGGACCAGGACATTTTGAACTATATTTATGCTGGGCGCGTAAAGTATTGTGACTGGAAGCAATATAACTATCAGATGCAGGGAAAGGCCAGTATTCCCGAAAACGATATGGTCAGTATTATTGTTCTTCATTATACCGGATCGCAGAAACCATGGAATTATTGGCAGCTGAATGGTGCATCAAAGTACTGGTGGAGAGTAAGGGCAAAACAAGGCTATAAAAAAGACAGATTATTGGTATATTATAGAAAAATTAAAGAAATGACAGTATTATATTTCAGAGAGTTGAGAAGCATCTTATGAAACGCGTAATTACATACGGCACTTTTGATTTGCTGCATTATGGGCATATCAACCTTCTCCGGCGGGCCAAGGCCTACGGCGATTATCTGATCGTCTGCCTGTCAACGGATGAGTTTAACTGGAATGAAAAACAGAAAAAGTGTTATTTTTCCTATGAGCAACGGAAAGCGCTGCTGGAGGCGATCCGATATGTGGATCTGGTAATTCCAGAAGAAAGCTGGGATCAGAAACGCAGCAATATGCACGAGTACCATATTGATACCTTTGTCATGGGAGACGATTGGAAGGGGAAGTTTGACTTCCTGAAGGAGGAAGGCGTTGAGGTGGTGTACCTGCCTCGTACGCCGGAGATCAGCACCACACAGATCAAACAAGATCTGCATTCCAAATAGCGGGGAGATAAATATGCCGCTGATCAGCGTTATTGTTCCGGTCTATAAAGTGGAGCCTTATCTTCGCCGCTGTGTGGACAGTATTCTGGCACAGACCTTCAAGGATTTCGAGTTGATCCTCGTGGATGACGGCAGCCCGGATAACTGCGGCGCGATTTGTGACGAGTATATGGCTAAGGATAGCCGAATTCGCGTTTTTCATCAGAAGAATAAGGGACAGGCGGCAGCCCGCAATCTTGCGCTGGATTGGGTTTTTGCAAACAGTGACAGCGAATACATCGGCTTTGTGGATAGTGATGACTGGGTTCATCCAAGGTATCTGGAACTGCTGCTGGAAGGGATTCAACGATATCAAGTTAATATCTGTCAATGCGGATATGTTGAGACTGACGGAACAGCAGAGCATAAGGCCATTGCTCGTGGGTTTTCTATTCTTACACCGGACGAGCAGTATACACAGCATTACAGCGCTTTCATGTGGGACAAGCTCTTTGCAAGGAAGTGCTGGGACAATACAAGGTTCCCGGAAGGCCAGGTATTCGAGGATGTAGCTATCTGGTACAAAATGCTGTTTAGAGAAGAAAAGCTTGTGTATACTGATGCTGCTCTGTATTATTATTTTATAAACCCAGAAAGCACTGTTCGCCGCAGCTGGACGCCGGCCAGACTTGCGCAGATTGATGCATGGGAAGATCAACTTCGGTTTTTTAGGCATTATCCCACTAGACTTGTCAGAGAGAATGCTGTAAGACGCTACGTTCAACTGCTGGATGGACATTACTGGATGGTTGATTCCAGCTTGCTGCCTGAAAATGAGAAGAAACAGTATCAAAAGCAGTTGAAAAAGAAACTGCAGTTTGCGCTGGTGCAATATTGGCGTGATCCAACAGTCAAGGAGTATCGATTAAACTATTTGGCAATAGCGTACCCGAAGATTCATTGGCTGTATTGGTTCCTGAGCGGGATTCAACACAAGCTCTTTTCCGACCAATAAGGTTTTACATTTGAGGTATAATGAGATAATATGAGTATTAGAGCTTTAATGAAACAAATCAGTCCTTCGCTGCGGGCACGGGACGCCGTGCTTGAGGCGATCTATTCGGACGTCTTCAAAAAGCTTGACAGCATTGAGACCAGATTGAAAGATCTCGATGCTAAAAACGAATATCTGTTCTATTGCCTGAAACGCCTGGAAGGGGAGACGGATCTGGAAACGCGCAAACGCTTTTTCCTTTCCATGCCCAATGCGGAAGGCAGCGTGCGTGATTATCAGATCGTGGCTAACTATATTCTTGGCCGGGTGAAAGATATATGCGACAGTCATGGCCTTCATTTCTTCCTGAGCGGTGGTACACTGCTCGGCGCGGTGCGGCATCACGGCTTTATTCCCTGGGACGACGATGTAGACGTCTATATGCTGCGGGATGACTATCGCAAGCTGGAAGGCATTCTGCGTGATGACAAAGAGCTGGAAATGCGCCGGTATTACCGCTGTCTCGGTGATGACCAGAGAGCGGGCTATATCATGAAAATCAAGCTCAGAGAGAGCGACCTTTTCTTCGTCGATGTTTTCCCAAATGACACATTCTCTTCCGGGGAAGACGCGGATATGATCTGGCGGAAATCCGACGAATTGAGCCGGGCTTTTCATCGCGAACTGAAACAGCTTTATCTTGCGCATGGATTCCCTGTTGAGATATCTCGTCCGACTGCATTTCCCGCGCTGGACGAAGCGGTCAGAAGCTTGGAGGACAAGTATCTTCAAAAGCTTCTGGAAGCCGCCGGCTTGGAAGGGCTGAATCAATATATCTGCATGGGACTTGAGATGGAGGATGGACTTCGCCTGCTTCACCGCGTGATTCCCGCTTCTGCCTTTTTGCCGATGCATTACAATGCGGTCAGCTTTGAGAACCGCTGCTATGATGCCCCGCGCGATACGGATCGTTTCCTGACCATCCAGTACGGAGACTACTGGCGCCTACCGGGCAACATGCAGCCGTTACATGCGGAGGAGTTTCTCAATATATCAGAAAATGACAAAGAAGTCTGTGAACGCATCAAACAGCAGTGCAACTTAGGCGATTAGGGCTTACAGATAGACCGGAGAGGATGATTCAATGCCGGAGATCAGCGTTATCGTACCTGTTTATAAAGTAGAAAAATATCTCCGCCGCTGCGTGGACAGCATCCTGGCGCAGACGTTTACAGACTTTGAACTGATCCTTGTGGATGACGGCAGCCCGGATACCTGCGGAGCGATCTGTGACGAGTATGCCGTTCATGACAAGCGCGTGCGTGTGATCCATCAGGAGAATGGCGGCCTGTCTGCAGCGCGCAATGCCGGAATAGATGCGGCCGCAGGGGAGTACCTGCTTTTTGCAGATTCTGACGACGTGATCCATCCCAATACGCTGGAGTGGGAAAGACAGGCTCTGGAGGAATCCGGGGCAGATATTGCGATCTGTTCGCTTCAGCGGTTTTCCAATATTGATGAGATCAAAGTGAAATCCGGTGCGGCTCAGTATCGTGAAATCAACGCAGAAGAAAAACTCTTTGAAGAGCAAACTGATGTGGCGATGTATGTTTCCGCTTGGGGGAAATTATTTCGCCGAGAACTGTTTTCCGTACTACGTTTTCCGGTTGGCAGACTGTTCGAGGATGAGTTCGTCAACTACCGCCTGTACCATGCAGCTAATAAGGTGGTAGAAGTGAATATACCGCTGTATTATTACTTCGTAAATCCATCGGGGATCACCCAGACCCTCACTATGGAAAAGCGGTTTGACGAGTATGACGCTCAGGCGGAGCGCATTGCTTTTTATCAGGATCTGGGCGAGCGGGAGCTCCACGCAAAGTCGCTGCTTCATTTCCTGAGGACCGCCCGGTGGGATCTGATTGAATACGAAAAAAACAGATCTGTGAACAAAACGCCGCGTGGCGAGCGGTTTCTGAATCACTATCGCAATGCCATGCACGCAGCCCGAAAAGAAAAACTTGTCAGCTTTCCTCGGGACTTCGACTTTTATATCCTGGCGTACCCTGAACGCAAGCTGCTGTACCGCATCGCGCGTAAATTATTGGAGAAATAAGAACATGGGATCGAAAACCAAGGAGAGACGCAGCGTTTTTAAAGGAGCGCTTTCTGTAATTACCGTACTGCTCATTTTGTATTTACAGCATTGCCAGCTCTCTTACAGTGCCTCTGTTGCGATCAGAAAACTGCTTTTTATGGCGCCGCAGTGGCAGCTGATCAATTGCATGATATCTGCTGTTCCTTTTTTGCTGTTTCTTCTCTTGACCTCTCGGGTGAAGCTTTCCCTGCTTCTCAGCAGCATTCTGGTTACAGTTTTGAGCGTTGCTAACAATTTTACCCTCCTTTTTCATGGCAGTCCCTTCCTGGCCAGCGATTTTTACAGTATTCCAACCGCCATGAACGTGCTTTCAGAATATCATTTCAATTTGGGGCCGCTGACATGGAGGATTCTGTTTTTGGCCCTGGCTGAAATTGTTCTGATAGTTATATTATATGTATTTAGAGGGCCTAAGAGAAAAATCAAATGGTTTGTCTCCATGGCAGCGATGGCAGTGAATGCTGCCCTTATTTATTTTCTTTTTTTCAGTCCCTGGACAGTATTCCCTCATAGCCTGTTTACATGGTCTTGGGGACCGGCAGTCAATGAATATGGCTACGAGCTGTGCCTTTTGAACAGCTGCTCTCTTTTGAGAAACAGGTATCAGATACCGGAGGGCTATTCTGCAGAAATAATCGAATTTACAGAATGCGATCCTTTCTCAGACGGTAGTTACCCTGATGTTGTCATCATTTTGAACGAGACCCTTTGTGATCTTAGTTTCTATGCGCCTGTTCCTGAAGGCCGAGAAGTGATTGATGATCTTTTTAAGATCCCCACTATCAGCTCGGGTTATTCCACGGCATCACTTGTCGGCGGGGGAACCAACAATACCGAGTACGAGCTGCTGACTTCCAACAGCATGGCCGGACTTACGATTACCGCTCCGTTTCAGCTACTGAATATGAATGGAGCGGACAGTGTTGTGTCATATCTGAAATGGATGGGATACAATACCGCCGCGATGCATTGCGGGAACGCAACCAATTACGGAAGAAATAACGCATATCCAGCCATGGGTTTTGATCAATTGTATTTGGGGCTGGACAGTTTTGATTATTTCCGTGAATATGGCAATAGAAACTGGCTCGATGAAGACAATTATCTGGATATGCTCGAGGCCTATGAGGCGATGGGAGACGGCCCGCGGCTCATGTACCTTCTTACCTTCCAGAACCATGGAGGGTATGAGCAGAACGAACCAGAATGGGATACTGTTTCGATTCAGGAAGACTTTGGAGAATATACTGATGATGTAAATGAGTATCTGACAAGTGTACAAATGTCGGCTTTGGCATTTAAACAACTCACGGAGTACTTTGCAGATTCAGCACGGCCGGTGATTATCCTGATGGTAGGGGATCACGCACCGTCGTTTATTCAGTACCTCCCCGCGAAGCCCGGAATCACCGGACTGGAGAAGGAGATTGCACTGCGTACGGTGCCGTACTTTGTGTGGGCTAACTTCGAGATTGATAACAGCGCTCTGGCTGCACGTTCCAGCATGGTCGATCTTGTGCCAATGATGTTGAAGGCTGCTGATTTCCCCTTAACATCCTATTACAAGACGATCCTGGACTTGAATAAGAATGTTCCGGTGCGAACGATGGATGGGGCTGCAATGGATGCGGAAGGGAACTATTTCCGTATCGGAGAAGATACGAAATATTCTTCAATTCTCCAACAGTATTATTACATGGAGTACAATGCCCTCCGGAGAGCGGACGATTACAGACCTGAGTTGTTCAGCCTGGCCCATTGAAGTTGCCTTCTGGATATAACCCTATACGCCGTCTATAATGACCATTCGGCTTTTATATTCCCCTGTTATATATTGGTTATGAAGAAAAAAACCCTTTTAGTCATTTCGCTTTGTCTTTGCTCCTGCCTGTTTATATCATTTTTTCTCTCTGCGTATGCTTTGTCTGCCAGCAAATATTTTGTGTCATGCCCTGTTTTTTCGGATTCTCTCCGCATCGTTCAGCTGACGGATCTGCATAACAGTGAGTTCGGAGCGCACAATCGGAGACTCATCAGGAAAGTCGCGGCGCAGGGGCCGGATCTGATCCTGATCACGGGCGATCTGCTCAACCTCAATGAAAAGAGAACAGACATTGCCACGGACCTGATCGCTCAGCTTTCACAGCTTGCGCCGGTCTATGTGTCCTATGGCAACCACGAGGCGATACACGAACAGAAATATGACAGCGATCTGCGCAGGCTGTATACCGACGCCGGGGCAACGGTATTGGATTATGAGTGGACTGAGATCATAGTCAAGGGACAGAAGATCCGTCTGGGCGGGATCTACGGTTATTGTCTGCCGGCTAAGTATCGGGAAAACGGACCGGAGCGTGCGGCGGAGTGCGACTTCGTCGAGGCTTTTCAGGACACGGAGGATTGTACGATCCTGATGTGCCATATGCCCTACAGCTGGATCAATCACGACAGCCTGAACAGCTGGGATGTGGATCTGGTGCTGTGCGGGCATGTGCACGGGGGGCAGGTCCGTATCCCGTTTGTCGGCGGCCTGTGGGCGCCGGATCAGGGCTGGTTCCCGGGCAGAGAGTGCGGGCTGTATTTCTCGGAGGATGGTTCTAAAACCATGGTTTTGTCCCGCGGACTGGGCAATACGGATAAGCTGCCCCGTTTTAACAACATCCCGGAGATCCTGGTTCTGGATCTGCTTCCCGGGGAATAAGGAAAAGGGTGTGCGTGGACCGCACACCCTTTTCCTCAGCTTGTCAAAAAAGTCCCCAGATGGACTTTTTTGACTGCGCTTCTGCCGCCGAGGATTTTGTCAGAAGACAAAATCCATTTTCCCAAAAGCTTGAA
>Ga0247609_10004975_pt1 | contig 13140 bp, 7 predicted proteins | sample 172DNAGHGlowgp2_FD_193487 | JGI IMG/M metagenome (GOLD analysis project Ga0247609, IMG submission 193487) | Sheep rumen microbial communities from Palmerston North, Manawatu-Wanganui, New Zealand - 1728 DNA GHGlow gp2 | ecosystem: Host-associated > Mammals > Digestive system > Stomach > Rumen ...
CATAATACTCTTTTATAACTGATAATTTGAAGTCCTTGCTGAAATGGCGATAGACTCGATGGGATTGATTTTCGATCATGATGCTAATTTGTTAAATCATGTGCACCTAATCTGTATTAAGTCAAAATTTTGTTCAAGACAGACTACAGACTACAGCGCAGCGAATCCATTGCGGCTGTAGTCTGTAGTCTATTTGGATAAAAATATTTTTTTCGGTTCTATTGGGGTTTAGAGAGAGGAGGATTAGCGATCGCATCATTTTTCGTCACTTGACACGAAAAAAAATGCAGATAGAAATGGCCGAATCGGAATATTTATTTATCTTTGCAGCGTCTTACCCACGTCCAAGCGGCGAAGGGCGGGACACGACATATCGGAAAAGCGACACTAACGCTTTGGCTTTGACCTTTGAACCTAGGAAATTCAAATCTCAATCAAAGACATCGTGGAGGTGGTGCTGCGGGTTTGATATAGCAATCCCGTTGGTGTGCAGAGGACTTCGGTCCTCATGCACACTTTACGGGCATTCATATATCAACGACGTGGGTATCAGACTCTGCTGGTTCTATTGAGAGCGCTTCCTAGGGCGTAAAGGGGAACTTGCAGGTGTAGGATACCCCGTTTTTTCGTATGTCGTTGAAAGGCCTTATGAACCTGCTAACTTGTCGGCGCTTGGGTATCGGTCGGCACATTGAAGGCGCACAATGGAACTGCCCAAGCAATTCGACAATATCACTTCGAGGGTGATTGACGACTTGAAAGTCACGCTGCGGCGCGGCTCCAAGGTCAGCATGGCTGCGGCGTCGTTCTCCATCTATGCCTTCGAGGCTTTGCAGAAAGAACTGGAGCTGGTTGACGAATTGCGCTTTATCTTCACCTCACCCACCTTCAATAAGGAACGCGCAAAGAAGCAGAAGCGGGAGTTCTATATCCCAAAGCTGAATCGCGAGCGCACGCTTTATGGCTCTGACTTTGAGATTAAGTTGCGCAACAACCTCACGCAACGTGCCATTGCCAAAGAGTGTGCCGACTGGATTCGTCAGAAGGTTCGCTTCAAGACGAATGTCTCTCAGATGCAGATGCCAGGCTTCCTGAATGTGAAGAACGAAGACGGGCTTTTCACTTATATGCCTTTTAATGAGTTCACCACAACGGAGTTAGGCTGTGAGCGCGGCAATAACATCTTTCAGCTCATCCAGCGCCTGCCCTCCCCTATCAGCGATGCCTACCTGAAGAACTTCAATGATTTCTGGCTGGACAAGTCGAACTTCTGCGACGTGACGGAAGCCATCATCGAGAACATAGAGAATGTCTATCGCGAGAATGCGCCGGACTTCATCTATTTCGTCACGCTCTACAACATCTTCAATGAGTTCCTGGAGGACATCAGCGAAGATGTGCTGCCCAACGAGGCCACGGGTTTCAAGTCCTCGCAGATTTGGAACAAGCTCTACAACTTCCAGAAGGATGCCGCGCTGGCCATCATCAACAAGCTGGAGACCTACAACGGCTGTATCCTCGCGGACAGCGTAGGTCTCGGAAAGACCTTCACCGCCCTTTCGGTCATCAAGTACTACGAGAACCGCAATAAGTCCGTTCTCGTTTTGTGTCCGAAGAAACTGTACGACAACTGGAACACCTACAAGAGCAACTACAAGAACAACCCGCTGGAGAAGGACCGCCTGCGCTACGACGTGCTCTTCCACACCGACCTCAGCCGTGAGCAGGGCAAGAGCAACGGGCTCGACCTGGCGCTGCTGAACTGGGGCAACTATGATCTCATCGTCATCGACGAGAGCCATAACTTCCGCAATGGAGGCAAGATAACAACAGACGAGGACGACGCGAATCCGCGCGAGAACCGCTATCTGCGGCTGATGAATAAGGTCATTCGTGCAGGCGTAAGGACCAAAGTCCTGATGCTCTCTGCCACGCCGGTCAACAATCGCTTCAACGACCTGAAGAACCAGTTGCAGCTGGCCTACGAGGGACGGCAGGAGCTCATCAACGACAAGTTGGATGTCGATCGCCCCATCGAGGACATCTTCCGCTCGGCTCAGGCACAGTACAATGCCTGGGCACATATCGACGACCCGAAGGAGCGCACGGCAGAGCGGTTGCTGGATATGCTCTCGTTTGACTTCTTCCAAGTGCTCGATGCTGTCACCATCGCACGCAGCCGGAAGCATATCGAGAAATACTACGATACGGCAGACATCGGGAAGTTCCCGACGCGTCTGCGCCCCATCTCCAAGCGTCCCAAGCTGACCGACCTCGACGAAGCCATCACCTATAAAGAGATTTCCGGGCAGCTGGACGACCTGAACTTAGGTGTCTATGCGCCTTCGGACTACATCCTGCCGTCCATGCGCTCCAAGTATGAGATTGAGAAGGATGGCGAAGGCACGCACCTCGGTATGTCGGGACGTGAGAAAGGTCTGAAGAAACTCATGGCCATCAATCTGCTGAAGCGTCTGGAGTCTTCGGTCAACAGCTTCCGACTGACCCTCGCGCGCATCAAAGAGCAGATTGACGAGACGCTGCAAGCGATTGACCTCTTCCTCGATACAAGGCAAAGCGTGAACCTTACCCTGCAGACCATAGAGGGTATGCTGGACGGCGACGACAGCGAGAACGACTTCCTCGTGGGCGGAAAGAAAACCCGTGTGGCGCTGGCCGATATGGATTGCCGTTCGTGGAAGCGCGACCTGAAAGCCGACCAGGAAATCATCGGCCTGCTGCTGACGATGCTTGAAGACATCACACCCGAGCACGACAGCAAACTGCAGATGCTCGTGGAGAACCTTCGCGATAAGTTTGCCCATCCCATCAACGGCAATAACAAGAAAGTGCTGATCTTCACGGCTTTCTCCGATACGGCCGAATACCTCTACAAATACCTCGCACCCGTCGTCATGGAGAGGGCAGGGCTTCACACAGGGCTTGTCACCGGCAATGGCGTCGCTTCCACGGTCAAGGGCCTGCCTACAGACTTCAACACCATCCTCACCCTCTTCTCACCCCTATCCAAAGAAGCCGACAAAATGTTCCCTCGCCTCTTCTCCCCTCCCTCACAGGGAGGGGGCGGGGGTGGGTCTGTCGGGGGTGGGTCTGCCGGGGGTGGGTCTGTCATTTCTGTGCTGATAGCTACGGACTGCATTTCCGAAGGTCAGAACCTTCAGGATTGCGACTACCTCATTAACTACGATATTCACTGGAACCCTGTGCGCATCATTCAGCGATTCGGGCGTGTAGATCGTATCGGCTCGCGCAACGAGGTGATTCAGTTGGTAAACTACTGGCCGGACATCGAGTTGGACGACTACCTTCGCCTGAAGGGACGTGTGGAAGCACGCATGACGGGGGTGAACATTACAGGCGCTGGTAACAGCAATGTCCTGCTGTCCGACGAGGAGCAGGCGGATCTTGATTACCGCAAGAGCCAGCTGCAGCGACTTCAGGAGGAAGTGGTCGATTTGGAGGATATGGACACGGGCATCAACATCATGGACTTAGGCTTGAATGAGTTCCGTCTGGACCTGTTGGCTTACATGAAAGACAACCCCGACGTGGAACATGCGCCCTTCGGTCTTCATGCCATCGTGCCAGCCACGGCCGACATCCCTCCCGGAGCCATCTTCATCCTGAAGAACAGGAATCTGTCTCTCCCCCTTCACGGGGGAGCCGGAGGGGGTCTCCTCCTGCATCCGTTCTATATGGTGTACCTGTCTGATGACGGTGAGCCTATCATCAATCACCTTTCACCGAAACGGCTGCTGGACATCATGCGCCTTTCCTGCAAGGGCAAGACAGAGCCGATACTGGAGCTGTGCCACGCGTTCAACCGCGAGACGAAGGACGGGCGCAAGATGCTGCACTATAGCGAGTTGCTGCAGAAGGCCGTAGGAACCATCGTGGACCAGAAAGAGGAAAGCGACCTCGAAAGCCTGTTCTCTGTCGGAGAAACTACGGCTCTCGTGAATGACATCAAGGGGCTTGATGACTTTGAGCTGATTTGCTTCCTTGTAATTAAGGAAGGAGGTGCCCGTGGATAACATTCTTCACTATCCACAAAGCACCATCGTCAGCCGTGTCGTGCCGAAGACGATGTTCTACAAGTTCATGGAAGTGAACCCTCGCATGAAGTTGCGCTTCGTCAATGATGTGGTCAACATCACGTGGCTCTATAAGTTGTCGGCTGGCACGCTCAACGTGACGGACACCGAGGAGATGAAGGAAATCGAGGTGTTTGTGGTGAACCTCAAACAGCCCGATTGTCCGACAGACCTGTTCACCTTCATAGATGTAAACATGCCACACCACATCGTCTTTGTCCTGGTGCATGATGAGAGCGCCATGCTGCTCATCAACTACAAGGTCTGGACGGATGACACGCATACGAAGTTTAAGATAAATCAGACATTTGCTTCGCCGTGGGTACCTCTTACGGAACTTGAACTGACCGTGCAAGGGCAGTCATTGCCTCGTATCTATGACAACTTCGTGGCGCAGGTGTCAGGCATTGGTGAACATAAGGCTGGCGCCTTGGAAGAAATTGTGGAGTTGAAGGCGAAAATCGCAAAAGCTGAAGCAGAGCTGGCGAGTCTTCAGAGGAAGATGCGAAAGGAACCGCAGTTAGATAGGCAACTTACCATCAATAAGCAGGTAAAGGCGAAACGGCAAGAACTCAGCGAGCTGAGACAAAAGATGGAGGGATTGGGCGTATGAACTATCTACTTATCCCCATAATGGCCGTAGGCCGAGAGAACATCTACATGGACTGTCGTGTCAATAATCTCGTAGATGAGTCGATGCTTTGGTGTGACTCTGCGGCTCCACAAAGTTCCGCCACCGCCTTTGAGTGGCTCAGGCTTCCCTGTTCCTGTCTGTGGGTGGTCATAGAGTTCTGCAATCAGAGCCAACGCCTTTTTGAAGGCTTTAGGTTCACTCTTGCAAAGAACTTTAAGATCTTGCTGAGCTTGCTCCTTAATCTCTACAGTATAACGGCTCATAAGCTTCGAATGTATTGTTCGAGTTCATCAACATTGGCAAATTGTTTGCCTGGTTGTTTCCTCGCATTCTCGATACGCTCAAAGAACTCTTCCTGGGTAAACTCAGTAGGATCAGCTGTTTTCTCTGCAACCAGCTTGCGCAGGTATTTCACAGCACGCTTGAGCAGGTGCTCGTCCTCGGCTATCACGCTCATAGAACGAAGCATTTCGGCATTGAGTTGTATTGCAGTCATGACGTAATCTTATTAGGTTTCTGGGCGCAAAAGTACAAAAAAATATTCATAAACAAATAAAAACGATAGAAAAATGAATTTGAGACATATTGACATGCAAACGAAAGACGGTGCACAACTCAATCTTGATGCGCTCTACCAGATTGCTCCTTCCTGCTTCACGGAAGTGAAGGGCGATGACGGTGAGGTGCATCGCGTAGTCGATTTCAACAAGCTCCGTCTGCTATTAGGGGACCAGGCTGTGGAAGATGCCCCGGAAGTCTATGACTTTACTTGGGTGGGCAAACGTGCTGCCCTCCGTGAGGCTGCAGCTCCTATCAACAAGACGCTGCGCCCTTGTCCCGAGGAGAGTGTGGACTGGGACTCTACACAGAATCTCTATATCGAGGGCGATAACCTCGAAGTTCTGAAGCTGCTCCAGAACTCCTATATGGGTAAGGTGAAGATGATATATATTGATCCGCCATATAATACAGGGAATGATTTTGTGTATCATGATGACTTTGACAAAGATTATGGTGAATACGATGAGCATAATAAATTTGAAGATGGAATACGTTTTTGGAAGAATACAGATAGCAATGGACGTTTTCATTCGGATTGGTGTTCTATGATGTATGCGCGGTTAATGGTGGCTCGAACATTACTAAAAGATGACGGCGCTATCTTTATTTCGATTGACGATAATGAGCAAAGAAACTTAAAGAATATTTGTGACGAAGTCTTTGGGCAAGTCAATTTTGTGGCTCTTATTCCATGGAGAAAGAGAACTGCCAAATCCGATGTCCCCTTCGGTGTTTCACAGGATTATGAATGGATACTTATATATGCAAAATCTCAGTCGTTTGTTGCAAGTATTGAAGGAAAAGAACGGAAATATTATACTACTCTAGATTTTCCTAATCGTCCTTGGCGTGTACACGACTTAACAAAACAAACAACTGCAAGCGAACGTCCCAATAGTTACTTCACTATCGTTAATCCTAAAACTGGAGATAAGTACCCTGCAAACCCGAATGCAACTTGGCGTATTACCGAAGACACTTTCCCTGAATATCTGAAAGATAATCGTATTGTCTTTCCCGGAGATTACGATTTCCTGAGAATCTCCAAACCTGTACTTCGTTATTGGAAAGAAGATGATGCCAAGAAGGCAGGAGAAGCTTTTGGCCGAGTAGCAGTTAGTACAAAGTTACCTGAAGAGATAGGAATGTCTCAAGATGGAACTAAAGAAGTTACAGAGATATTTAATGGTAAAATTTTCTCTTTCCCAAAGCCATTATCTCTCATAAAATTCTTTTTGAAGATTACATATGACTCAGATGCCCTTATAGTTGATTTCTTCTCAGGCTCTGCTACAACGGCACATGCAGCTATGCAACTGAATGCTGAAGATGAAAGCAATCGCAAGTTTATTTTGGTTCAGTTACCAGAGGAAACGGCAAAAGATAGCGAAGCCTATAAAGCAGGCTATAAGAATATATGTGAAATCGGCAAAGAGCGCATCCGTCGTGCAGGAAAGAAAATCAAAGAGGAGCATCCTGAAGCAAAGGACCTTGATATAGGTTTCCGTGTCTTCAAGTGCGAAAGCAGTAACTATAAAGATGTAGCTTTTGCTCCGAAGGACTACGACCAAGGTATGTTGGAAGGCTTGCTGGACAATATCAAAGAAGACCGTACTGACCTTGACCTTCTCTTTGACTGTATGCTTCGCTGGGGCGTTGAGTTGTCGATGCCGCTGTCTTCGCAAAAGGTCGATGGTTGCACTATTCATAACGTGAATGATGGCGACCTCGTAGCTTGCTTCGATGGTCATGTCACGGAAGCAGTGATAGACGCTATCGCTGCCCTCTCGCCTGTCCGTGTCGTCTTCCGCGACAGCAGTTTCAACGAAGCCGCCCAGAAGATGAATCTCTTCGAACTGTTCAAGCAGAAATGCGACTGGACGGACGAAGAGGTGAAGAATAACGTAAGAGTCATTTGATGGTTAAGGGTTAAGGATTCATGGTTAAGGGTTAATGATTAAGGATTTATGAAACTGAAGTTCAAGCATCAGCAATTCCAGATAGACGCAGCAAAGGCTGTGACGGATGTGTTTCAGGGACAGCCGAACCAGTCGATGCAGGAGTTCACCCACGATATGGGACGTAGTGCGGACGGCATACAGGATCTGTTTGACGTCGTAGGCTTCCGCAACCAACCCATACGCCTCTACTCCACGGACGTGCGGAAGAATATGAATGTCGTGCAGATGGGGGCTCAGCTGAAGCCCTCTGACTCCGTGATGTTGGGCGACCTACGCCTGACCATAGAGATGGAGACGGGAACGGGCAAGACCTACACCTACATCAAGACGATGTACGAGCTGAACCGCCTCTACGGTTGGAGCAAGTTCATCATCGTCGTGCCCAGCATCGCCATCCGCGAGGGTGTGAGCCGTTCGTTCGAGATTATGAGCGAACACTTTGCAGCAGAATACGGCAAGCGCATCCAGAGCTTCATCTACGACTCGAAGCAGCTGACAAAGATCGACCAGTTCGCCAGCGACTCGAACATGCATGTGATGATCATCAACACACAGGCTTTTGCTGCCCGCGGCGAGGATGCCCGCCGCATCTACATGAAGCTGGACGCCTTCCGCTCGCGAAAACCTATCGACGTGATTGCCGCCACGAATCCCATCCTGATCATCGACGAGCCGCAGTCGGTGTTGGGTGCCGACAAGAAGAATGCCACGCGCGAGAAGCTGAAGGAGTTCCATCCGCTGTTCACCTTATTATATAGTGCCACGCACAGAGCCGGCGACATTGTGAACATGGTGTATCGCCTGGATGCGATGGATGCTTACAACAAGAAGCTCGTGAAGAAAATCACGGTGAAGGGTATTGAGCAGAAAGGCACGACCGCCACCAACGGGTACCTCTACTTAGAAAGCATTGAGCTGAGCGAAGGCAACCCGCGGGCACGCATCGGCTTCGACAAGAAGGGTGTGAGCAGCGTGAAGCAGGTGACGCAGCTGGTAGCCGACGGCTTTGACATCTACCAGCAGAGCGGTGGCCTGGAGGAATACAAGAATGGCTACCGTGTAGAAAGCATAGACGGCTACAACCGCACGGTGCGACTGCTGAACGGAACGGTGCTGCATGAAGGCGAGATGGTGGGACGCGTGAACGACATCTACGTGCGCCGTCAGCAGATACGCGAGACCATCCTCTCGCATCTGCACAAGGAACGTAAGTTGTTCCGTATGGGCATCAAATGCCTGTCGCTGTTCTTCATCGACCATGTGGACAACTATCGAGTGTACAAGGCTGGTGGAGAAACGGAGAAGGGACAATATGCCCGGATGTTTGAAGAAGAATACAATAACATCGTGGGACAACTGCAGCTGGAGTTCTCCGATGACCCGGAATACGTTGCCTACCTGAAACGCTTCAAGGCGGAGGAGGTTCACAACGGCTATTTCTCTCGCGACAAGAAGGGCCGCTTCGTGCAGCCCTCGGCTTCGGAACTCCGAAATGAGAGCAGTAATGACGCTTCGGCATACGACCTGATTATGAAGGACAAGGAACGGCTGCTGTCGTTCAACGAGCCGACCCGCTTCATCTTCTCGCACTCTGCCCTGAAGGAAGGATGGGATAATCCCAACGTGTTCCAGATCTGTACGCTGAAGGACTCGGACAACCAGACGAAGAAGCGGCAGGAGGTGGGCCGAGGGATGCGACTGTGCGTCAACAGCAAAGGTGAACGGCAGGACGAGAGCGTGCTGCATGGCGGCGTTTTCGACGTGAACGAACTGACGGTGATTGCCAGCGAGTCGTACAACTCGTTTGCCGCAAAACTGCAGACAGAGATTGCCGAGGCTGTGGCCGACCGCCCGCTGAAGGTGCAAGCTACGTTGTTCAAGGATATGATGGTGACCAACGCCCGAGGCGAACAACGAACGCTGGACGAGGACGACGCGCAGGACATCGTCTTTGCTCTGCGCATGAAGGGCTACATCACCAAGCAAGGACAGCTGACACCGCAGTATCACGAGGACAAGCAGCAGGGCAAGCTGGACTTCGGCGAAGAGTATAACGACTACAAAGAGGACCTCGTGAAGCGTCTGGACAGCATCTTCAATCCAGAGAGCGTCAAGCCTGAAGATGCACGCAGGGTGCAAGAGGCGCGGTTCGACCAGAAGAAGTTTGCACGCAAGGAGTTCCAGGACCTGTGGCGCAAGATTAACCAGCAGACCTACTACACGGTTGACTTCAAGACGGACGACCTCATCAACAGGGCGGTCATCGAACTGGATGCTCACCTGCAGGTGACAGAGATACGCATCAAGGTGGTGACGGGCACGCTGAACGACATCAAGAGCCGGCAGCAACTGCTGGAGGGTAACGCGATGATGGTCAGCGAGGCCGATGCGGAGAGCGTGCACGAACTGGTGGGCGAGGGCGTGAAATATGACCTGATAGGGAAGTTGGTGGAAGGAACGGGGCTGACGCGTAAGGCGGTCGTCAGCATCCTGCAGAAGATACGCCCAAAGACGTTCAATATGTTCAAGGCCAATCCCGAGGAGTTCATCATCAAGGCGTGCAACATCATCAACCAATGCAAGGCCATAGCCGTGGTGGAACATATACAGTACCACCGTCTGAACCAAGCGTACGACTCCGACATCTTCAGCGCCGCCACGCTGAAAGGCAAGCTGGGCGTGAATGCCCTGGAGTCGCAGAAGTCACTCTATGACATCGTGGTTGTGGATTCACAAGGCATCGAGATGAACTTCGCCAAGAGCCTTGAGGTGCAGAACGAGGTGGCCGTCTATACCAAGTTGCCTAACGGCTTCTATATCAATACACCTGTAGGGCACTACAATCCCGACTGGGCCATCGTCTTCAAAGAGGAACCTGACATCAAGCATATCTATTTCGTGGCCGAGACCAAGGGCTATCGCAACGATGAGGTGACGGACTACCGCGAGACGGAGCGCGTGAAGATAGAATGTGCCAAGCGCCACTTCGAAACTATCTCCAGCTCAAGCGTTACATACGGTGTGGTGAAGGACTATGAAGAACTGAGGAATATCATTACTTCGTGAATTGATGAATGAGGAATGAAGAATGAAGAATGAAGAATGAAGAATGAAGAATTGTCCATTATCCATTGTCCATTATCCATTATCCATTCTCCATTATCCATTCTCCATTCTCCATTATCCATTATCCATTCTCCATTGTCCATTATACATTGTCCATTATACATTATCCATTCTCCATTAATGTAAGGGGGTACAAAATGCGTTAAACTCTTTTAAACATTAAACTTTCTTGCCCCTTCATGTGTCGTAATTCGTAAAAAAGGAGTACTTTTGTCCGGTAAAAGCCGGCAAAGGCATACCTTATATATATAATTACGCATCACTAACACGCGCATTATGATAAAGAAAAGACTATTGATTGCTGCTGCATGTGTCATGTCAGCCACGGGCTTATGGGCCCAGGAAACGTGGACGCTGCAGCGTTGTCTCGACTATGCAGCCGAGAAGAATATCACCGTTCAGAAAAACCGCCTCTCGGAACAGGATGCTGCCGAACAGCTGAAACAGGCGAAGGCCGCCCTCTTCCCCACCCTCTCGGCTTCGATGAGCCAGAGCGTGGGCTACCGTCCCTTCCAGGAAGCCACCGTCATCGTGCAGAACGGCATGGCAACCTCGACGAACAACAAGGTGACGGAGAACGGTAGCTACGGTCTGAACGCCAACTGGACCGTGTGGAACGGAGGCATCAACCGCAAGACCATCAAGGCACAGGAGGTGCAGACCGAACTCGCCGCCGTGCAGACGGAGCAGACGCTGAAGAGCATTCAGGAGCAGATCGCCCAGCTCTACGTGCAAGTGCTCTACACCATCGAGGCCAAGCGCGTCAACGAACAGCTCGCCGCTACCGCCCAGCAGCAGTTGGAACGCGGACAGGAGCGGTACAAGGTGGGTGACCTGGCCAAGGCTGACGTCGCACAGCTGGAGTCGCAAGTGGCTCAGACGCAGTACGACGTGGTCAATGCCCAGACGCAGATCGACGGCTACAAGCGCCAGCTCAAGGCTTTGCTGCAGCTGGACATCAACGAAGCCTTCGACATCAGCACCGCCGAGATGGCCGACGAGCAGGCCCTGCAACCCATCCCCAATAAGACCGACGTGTACAACCAGGCCCTGGCCACACGTCCCGAGATACGCGCCGCACAGTTGCAGACCGATGCCGCCTCCGTGCAGCTGGATATTGCCAAGCGTGGCTATCTGCCCAGCATCAGCGTCAACGCAGGCATCGGCGACAGCCACTACAGCGCAGCCGACGACAGCTATGGCGAACAGCTGAAACGCAACCTGAACGGAAGCATCGGCCTCGGCGTCAGCGTGCCTATCTTCGACAACCGTCGCAACCGGACCAATGTCGAGCGCGCCAAGATCAACCAGACCAACGCCGCCCTCGACCTCCTGGACAAGCAGACGACGCTGGGCTCGAACATCGAGAACATCTGGCTGCAGGCTACCAGCGCACAGCAGCGATTCATCAGCGCCAGCGCTGCCGTGAAGAGTCAGGAGACGAACTACGAGCTGATCAACGAGCAGTTCAAGGCCGGACTGAAGAACATCGTGGATCTGCTGCAGGCTCGAGACAACCTGCTGCAAGCACAACAGAACAAACTGCAAAGTAAATACACCACCATCCTCAACACGCAACTCCTGCGCTTCTACGAAGGAGGAGAGCTGGGTCTATAGACCCACCCCAACCCTCCCTGTGAGGGAGGGAGAGGTTACCAACAAGAATAGAGTAAAGAATAATATAATAAAGTATTTATGAATACATTCCATTTCAAAAAACATTCTGTTCCCTCCCTTGCAGGGATGGCATGGGGTGGGCCTATCTTTGGGTTGACCATCCTATTATTGCTAGGTTGCTCCAAGAAGCCCAAGATAGAATACGAGACGACAACGGTTGAGAAAGGAAATATCTCGACCACGGTGACGGCAACAGGTACCATCGAACCTGTCACGAGCGTCGAAGTGGGTACGCAGGTCAGCGGCATCGTTTCCAAGATCTACGTGGACTACAACTCCGAGGTCAAGGCGGGACAGGTCATCGCCGAACTCGATAAGACGAACCTCACGAGCGAACTGGCCTCGCAGCGCGCCAACCTCACCAGCGTCCAGAGCTCACTGGCCTATCAGAAGGCTAACTTCGAGCGCCAGAAGACGCTGTACGACAAAGGCTTGATCTCTGCCAACGACTTCGAGCAGGCACGCCTCTCGTATGTCCAGGCTCAGCAGCAGGTGACCACAGCACGTCAGAACGTGAAGCGCGCCGAGACGAACCTGGGCTACGCCACCATCACGTCGCCCATCAACGGCGTGGTGCTGTCGAAGGCTGTCGAGGAAGGTCAGACCGTGGCGGCCTCCTTCTCCACCCCCACCCTCTTCACCATCGCCCAGGACCTGACGAACATGCGCGTCATTGCTGACATCGACGAGGCTGACATAGGCGAGGTGAAGGACGGCCAGCGCGTGACATTCACCGTCGATGCCTTCCCCAACGACATCTTCCAAGGCCAGGTGACGCAAGTGCGCCAGCAGGCTACGACGGAGAGCAACGTCGTCACGTACGAAGTGGTCATCAGCGCGCCCAATGCCGACCTCAAGCTCAAACCCGGCTTGACCGCCAACGTCACCATCTATACTTTGGAGAAAAATGACGTGCTCACGGTGTCGGCCAAGGCCCTGCGCTTTGTTCCCAACGAGGCATTGATTGCAGAAGACGAGATCATCGAGCCCTGCGAGGCCAGAACTAAGCTTTGGATACGCGAGGGTAAGACCTTCAAAGCCCTGCCCGTAGAACTCGGCGTCTCTA
>Ga0247609_10004976_pt1 | contig 13139 bp, 10 predicted proteins | sample 172DNAGHGlowgp2_FD_193487 | JGI IMG/M metagenome (GOLD analysis project Ga0247609, IMG submission 193487) | Sheep rumen microbial communities from Palmerston North, Manawatu-Wanganui, New Zealand - 1728 DNA GHGlow gp2 | ecosystem: Host-associated > Mammals > Digestive system > Stomach > Rumen ...
ATTTGATTCCATCAAAAGGAAAAGCACGACTCTTTATGTATCACTTGGCTGGTTGAGAACATACTGCCGAAGTTTCTCATACTCTTCGTCAGAACCGAAAAGATTAATGGACTTTGCTCTGCCAAAAAGCTTTTCATATTCAATATTGATATCCAATTCATCCTCCATCAATATACCTATTTCCCTTGGAGTTTGTTGATTTTTTCCTTAGTCACATCAATGTTTCCAATAACAGGCACTATGTGTATCAGGAAGCGTTGATTCTTCCCTTCTTCGTCTTCCCATAGTTTTTTATACTCCTTATCATCAGAAGTTAGTTTATGCAACTCTTCTTCATTCGGTTCTATACGAGGAACGCCTCCTTCACCACTACCTGAGATGATTAGCTCACATTTCGGAATTGCAGACAAATCTATTCCATGCTCTTTCCAGAAATTATTCAGAAACTGGGCCCTCAGATAAGAAAGTGTATAATTGTTCTTCCAATCGTTCTCAAAGAAGGGAATCTTTGATGACTGTCCCTCAATAACTACCAGAAACTTAATGTTGTTTCTTATGGAGTCTGAATTTTCCAGTTGGAGGATAGTGTTCTTGATGATTTCTCCTGCTGCTACAATGCTATCCCTCTTGTTATTTGCACTAATAGGGTCTTTAACATCAAGTTCAAGTTTGTCTATATGATATTCTTTTCGCTGATATTCCACATTGACAGTAAAGAGGTGTTTAAGGTATTGCTCGTTGTAACCAAAATATCTTGTCGAGTCAATAGAACCTACGGTGGAGTAGACCGTGATGATGTTTTCATATTCATCAACAAGACTTTGAAGTTGCTTTTCTTTGATTTTGAAACGGCTAAAAGAAACAGCAAATAAGATAAGTGTTATGGCAAACAACGTTGTCATAATATCCACATAGCTAGGCCAAAAAGAACTATTGTTTTTCCCGTCCATATTCAATCATCTTCTACCGAATCCAAACAACCCGCCACCACCACGGTTTTCATTTACTTCAATTTTACCAATTTCATCCTGGATCTTCTGGAGGATTTCATTCAGTTCATCAGCTTTTACTGGGTCTTCAGTCAACTTAGACAATTCTGTAGCAATATCATTCAATTTCCTGAGCGATGCAAAGTCTTTTTGTATTTCTCCAATATTAAGTTTTTCCTCCATTGCCTTCATAAACTCCTTGTGCCTTGTTTCGAGTTCTTCGGTCTGGCGTTTAATCATTGCTTCAAATCCATCAATGTGGCCTTCCAAAGCTTCTTTGTATCGTTTGTTCATACTCTCAATGACAGCCGTCTGTGCTGTAAATAAGTCTTCGAGTTTACCATCTGCCATTTCAAGATACTTATCAGCAATCTTTCCCTTCTTAGAAATGCCCTTTATCTGGTCATGGATTGCATTAACTACATCGTTGCCAAGAATCTCTCGTCTATCAAGTTGAGGACCAAGACGCTGGACACTCTCCTCGAAATTCTTGATTCTGTCAAGAATTTGGTTGATTCTGACAGCCACCTCTCTTGGAACTTTAAGAGATTCTGAATATGCATTTTGGATATTTATAGCTTCCTGTGTCGCTGCCAATAACATTCTCCGAGCCTCTTCAAACTTATTAAGAGATTTAGTGATACTAACGAAGTGATTGGCTGCCTCAATGTATTTGTCCAAACCCTTGACAATTTCGTCACTTCTCAGAGTCGATAGCAGTTGTTTCTGCAAACTGATATTCTCGTTAATCTTATCCATATTCTTGCCCATAGTATCAACAGCATTGGCAACTGCTGTAACATTTTGCTCAAAGCTGTCACCAAAGGCTTTGGTACAACGGTCAAAGGTGTCTTGGAATCGGTTTATCACTCTGTCAAAAGCAGGTTCAAAACGGTCAACAGTTTCATGCAGTTTGGTAATTGCAAGTACCATAGAGACATCGAGTGATGGCATCAGTTCCGTTTGAACGAAATCATAAAACTCGTTTTTATCCTCTTCTATATTCTTTCTTGCTTCTCCGGCTTTAGCATTGTTAATCGTTGTAAATAGAAGACCAAATAAGCTAGTTGACATTGAGACAAGAACACCTGTCAAGAGATTCTTAATGGATTCGTCTGACACGTCGCCTGCACCATTAAATCCAAGAATAAACATAAGTATTCCCAAAAATACGCCAAGGAATGTTCCCATCAGACCAAGGTATGTGGGAAACGCCAGTTTAGCTACAGACTGGTCATACCGCATATTTAGTTTACGCTCAACTTTATTCTGAATAACAGAAAAGTCGGTTGTCCCCTTAGTTTTTGCCACATAGTGATTAATCTCGTCTATGAGCACATTAAGGTCGCTTCCTTCTACTCCTACACGGCTTAGCTGAGTGATTGCCTCGTCCCCAATCTGTTTGTGTAACGTCATATATTCCGAATTCTTCTTGAAGAAATCGTTAAACAATCGCCTGTATTTCTTGGTCTCAAAAAAATACTTCATCTGAAGACCTAGAAATATGACGAATACAAAAGCAGAAAATATAAGGGTGCCTACAAAAGTGTTCATATTACAGTTTTGTCATTTCAAACACACGATTAATAATAGGGATAAAGAATACCGAGTCATTATAAACCACCTCTTCACTATATTTCTCCTTAACTTGTGTTTTGTAGTAGTTACTAAGGGGTATGCCCATGTCAGATGTAGCAGCATCAAGGTACTTCTTCGTATTGGCTGCACTATCAATAATCTTCTCTTGTTTCAATAAGTCAATGACAGACTTGTACAAAGTGTTCAAATCTTTATACTTCGCGAGAAGGGCAACCTTAAGAGAATCAAAGTTGGAAGTAATGTCTGACACTTTCTGATAGTTTCTCGTATTATCGCCTTGATAAACTACATTTCTAACCTTAGGAGCAGATGGCTCACGGTAAAGACCACCGTAACAAGTAGATTCCTTACGTTCTTCAGGAAGTTTCAGGTGTATGTTATGCGTACCTCCAAAAACCTTGCCAAACACAGTATTGATAATCTTTTCCAATACTTCAGATTCTGTTGAAATGAAGCTATCAATATACTTACTGCCATTGCCGCTAAACACGACTGTGCGCGGGGCTGCAAGTCCATTGTCCTTATACATGCTTGCCATATAAAACAGAATTGACGTGAAGTGATAAACGAAAACTGGTTTGAAGTCAGCCCGTAACAATTTAATGATACCACAGTACTGTTCATTTCCAAGCCAGAAATTGATAATGTCTTTCGTTTTGACAGCATCAACATTCTTGAAACTCTCATTCAAGTCTTCAAGGTCTTTCCTCTCGAAACGTATGGTGTCAGCATAGCGTTTAAAGATGCCGTTATCCCTTGCATTACCAAAGGCATTGAAACCATTTTCCCATAGAACATCACATCCAAAATGAACGGAATTGGCTACAACTGGCTTATTGTCTTTGAAATAGACGAAATCTGTAGAACCGCCTCCAATGTCAATCACTGTCACAGCATCGGAGTCTACTATATAGTCCATTTTCTTGTAGTAGTAATATGGAGCCTCAGATTCAGAGTATTGTTTTATTTGTTCCTTCTGTATGAAAAGCACTTCTTTAGGTTCATTAGTCCAAATGTCTTGATACAGTTCCTTTTCCGTGCCAGAGAAACTTAATGGGCTAAACCATACAAGTTTTGTGCGATTCAAGTCACCATTGCGTTGTAAAATGTCACATTTGATAATCAGCAATAGTTCACGAACAAATATACGTAACAAATCCTCGTTCTTATCCCATTTGATGTCGGTGTGGACTTCTTGGTCTTCATTAGCCATCAACTTTTCATAGAAGAAGGCTATGTTGTGATTGTCAAATAATTTTGGTTTCTTTGAACGGTCATGAATACCGCAAATTGCAGTACGGATGGGGAACTTGTAATCAGTACCATCAATGATTGCAGGCAAGAACTCTGTTTTGATTCTATTTTTTGCTTTATCGAATATAGAATCTTCTATTCTTCTCGTCAAAGAGAATTGCTGGTCGTTGGGTATCTCATGCATGAAACTGACCATAGGTTTCTCCATCTTGAACAGTTCTGGTTTACGGCTTAAGTCTGGCTGGCCGTCCGGACCATTCTTACAGCGAGACATGAACGTGTTAGATGTGCCAAGATCAATGGCATAAGTATATGTCTCGTTTGTCGATTGACTTCTACGCCATACCGGCAGAATGAGACCTGTATGATTCAATACTTTTACCTCAATAAGGTCAAAAGTGGTGTTGTACAATTCATAGAATTTCGTACCGCTTTCTTCCAATTCTGTTTTTTGCCGAGAACGCACAACTGCAGGCCATGTTCCAAATGATGCATTTTGTTCTGCAGTAACTTCTTTGATGTGTTCAAATCCATTCTCTCCATTCTTAAAGAACGATAATGAAATCTGGTCTATATTAAAGTTTGGGGCTTCAGGGTCTTCATCTGCACCCACAACAAGCACCTTGAAATAGTTGTTCTCCTGTACTTTGTGTGACAGGATGTTGGGGAAGATGCCTAAGTCAAAGCTGATTTTACATCCCTGAAGGTCTACAATCCTGCCCTGACCTGCTTGGAATGGATCTAAGGCATATTCCTTCGTGTATTCCTTGTTATTATAGCGGAGGTAAGCCGTAACAGAGTTTCGGTTGATATGTATGTCCGCATCCAAATTACCATCATCAAACAGACTCATTACTTCTGGTTTGAAGGGCAGAAGATAATCATAGTCTCTCCCTGAGAAATCATTCTGATATGTAACGGCTATGAAATTGTCCTTTGATATTCTGTAAGGTAGCCTAATAAGCGTATCTGTAAAGAAGTTGTTGACATCAATTTCGTTTAGTTCTTGAATGTGAAGGCCATTGATTACCAAATCATCGTTTTGGTCTGTTTTTACAGGTGCAAGTTTCTGCTTGTAGTCACTACGGATGTCGGAATCCAATTTATAGTTTCTGACAAACTCTTTTATCTCCTTGAATCTGCCATCTACATCGTCGGAGCCAAACAAAGTGTTGAACATGTAGTTCTTGAAATCAGCCTCCCTTTCGCTGAAAGGTTTAACGTCGCGGAAGTATTCTCCACCAGACTTCCTTCTGATATGCAAATCCTTGTATTGTTCACCTGCAAATACAAGCGTGGCAACACCGTCCGTCTTTGCCATAGACTTATCCATGTCGGGTGGAGTTACAAAACCAGTAAATGGAGAACTGCATGCAAGTAGGACTTCTCTTCCGTTGTCAGAAAACACCAGGAAAAAGAGCTTATCTTCCTTAATGTCTGTATTGTAATACTCTTCTATGGAATTGTAGAATACAGGCATCTTAGCCTTGATTATTGCCAGATTCTCTTGGCTCTTCCATTCTCGAAGTTCCAACCTCTCACCACGTTTCCATGAGTTGTTCTTATGGAATGTGAGGTTAAAGAGGAGTTCATACACATCGAGTATATCCGATACCATTTGACTATAGGCAAACCCTGCCTCATTACTGTTATTAAGGTTTTCTGCCAACAAACGGCGGAATGCCTCTTTAGCAACAAAGAAACGCGCAAATGGTGTGGGCAAGGAGTTTAGGGCACCGCTATTATCGGTCTTTTGTTCCATTACCTCATCAAGGCTTTCTGCGGTAAGTGCAATACTATCAGCTGTCCAAGATGTTCCTTGGGCACCTCTATCGACTATATTTAAATCTATTCTCGGCATAATCAAATATATATTTTCTTTGTATAGTGATTGATGGCTTCATAGGCAAATTGCAGGAAAAATCTGAATTTGTTGCTATGGTCTTTTGCTTTATAGGCATTGCTTGCCTTAATCATTTCAAGGAGGTAATATGAATCATCTTTAGCGTCAAGGTTCATATGCTTAATGAATCCTGACATCATGCGTGGGTTATCGTAATGAAGTGGTGCAAAAGCGCGATTGTTAGTTGCCAGTTCGTGATACCACTTGAAATATACATCGGTAAAGCGTTTCAGTGATAGGAATGCGGAATCCTTATAGAAAGAACCGTTCAACCCTCGATCTTTTGAAAGTGGGAAGAATGGCTCATCACTCAAATGCTCCACTATCTGGCGTAGAATCATGTAGTCAGCTACAGATTTGACAATATCCTTGTAGCCATCTCCCAAAGAAGGTAATGACATGGATTCTTTGTCATCCTCAATGGCTCTTGTCATATATTGACGACGCTCAGGCCTTTCTCTTGTCAGGAAGTCAAACAAAGCTGAAGCTGCCACCAATTCAATAAAATTGGCTGTATCTTCTTGTTTCTGTTCATCATTCTCATAAACTTGGCGTAGTGTTTTTTCTCCGACATAGTACAGATAGTCAGATTGCACAGTGTTCTGATAATAAGCCAATGCTGCTTTCGTCTTCGTATAGAAGTTCGTCGAATCAATATCACTTCCAGATGAAGACGGGTCTTTCAGTCCAAAATAGGGCAAAACTGTGACGGCACCCATTAAGGCATTCTTGACAGTTGGTTGATTATTGGTTCCACGAATTTTCTTTTCAAGCAGTGGATAGCCAGAAGCTCCTGTGCCACCAAATATAGAACTGATGATAAACACACGGTCGTCTTTCTCACAATGAAGTTTAAATGCCTTGAACCAATCCGCACCTTCAATCATGTCGCCTAACACGACGGTTCCTACGTTAGGGTTCCCTTTGAATCCAACTGATAACGGATTGTTCAAATTCTTTGTGGAAAAAAGAGTCTCAACGAAATAGTTGTTAATATCTCTTGTTCCTAAACTTGAAACGTCAATATAGGAACGGAATTGTTCCTTGCTTCCAACTACCTCCTGTGTGTCATTTTGTTGATTGTTTAAATCTTTGAGGGTTCGCATCTCAGAACTAAAGAATCCTTCAAGGTGGTTCAGTGTCGAAGTTCCATTATTAATGCTTTGTTTATAGATAGATTTGTAATTCTCAATCAGAGAATGCAAATTCTTCTTTTCTTCAAGATCAAGATGCGGGTCAAGTATGATTGGCACCACAGTATATCCGTTGGTACTCATACCACCGGCCATGAGCATTGTTATACTTTTCATTACACGAATTCCTGTTCCCCCGATACAAAATACGAATACTTTCTTCATAGCTATTCAAAATTTAAACATCTTGTATGCGTTTGTCGGTAATGTATTACACCAAACAATAGATGTAAGCAGATAAACTAATACTGCGTAGAGTGCATTAGCAATAGCTATCTCCACTTCAAGCAAGAATGCTCCGTTGATTTTTGGCTTTACGGCTAAATACTCAAAGCCGAGTGTCACGAGGAAGGTAACGACAACAGTAACGAGAAGCATAAGCGCCCAATGCTTGGGTGTATAATGACGACCAGGGTTATTATTATAAGATGTGTAGTAAAAGGCTGCCCATGCAATTCCTAAAACTAAGAAGATAAGGACAATAACCAAAGAAGAGTTCTCTAACTTGTTCCAAAAAACTTTGGCTTGATTATAAAGAGCCTTGTTATTTGAAAAAGGCTTTGCAAAATCTGCCATTGTGCCTGTAATCCAACTATAGAGCTTTAAGAGTTTCATATATTATGAGTTTTTAGAAATTAATATGTAATTGGGCTTTAATGTCTTGTTTACGACACCTCCATAGAAAATACCTTTCACGAAATCGGCTACGGAATATGATTTTGTGGGGTCGTTTGCATTGACAGCTCCATCAAAGTATGGTCTGAAAAGCGTATAGTCTGTATCAGGGAGTTCTAATGTCCATTCAAGAACGTCGGAATCCATAGCCATATCGTAAACTTTTACTTCTACAATAGCAGTAGCAGTACGGATAAGTTCTTTCTCTGTTATGTTTTTAATGTTAAGCTCTACCTTCCCGACTTCCACGTTCGAGCCAAAGAGAGCCTTTATCTTGAATGCATTTTTAAAATATTGCTCTGATGCAACAATCCATCGATAGCCTTCAAGATGGACTTCCATCTTTATCGTGCATGTATCATTGGCAGACTCATCAAATCCAACAAAAGTCGGCGTTGTTTCATCCAACTGACAGCAGTTGTCTGGAATACCGAAAGAACATGTAGGCACGCCATAGTCAAAACCGCTCTCAATATTGTCAATGAGTCGTTTGTTATTCTCCAGCATTGTAGAAATACCATTTCTCATAAAAGCAACTTGTTCACCATTACCGATGACGAAGAAATAATACGGTGATTTGTTCGTCGTTACATTTCCCCTTTTGTCTAGATAGTCAGAAGTTGCACCTATCAGGCTGACTGCCTTCTTTCGAGTACCGAGTATCTTACTGATATCGGTGCTATACTGGCTCATCAAGACCTCAGGAGCAGCAGCACCAACAGGACTGTATTTCATGTCTGAAACAAGAACTGCGACCTCACCATCTTCCATGTTTAGGTTATTGAATATAGATTCCAGCATCAGTGGGACTCTTGTCGAAGCGGAACTGACAAAAGCTCCCGTATTCATAAGCGTTTGGAATTGAGACTGGGGATAACTGCTGCCTACGCTCCCGTTGTTTGTCAGAATAGTTATTTCAGGGGCAATTGCTGAGTAGTAGCTAACAATCTGCCATACGTCTTTCTTAAAGTCCGTAACTTTGTTCGCTCTGAAAAATCCATTCATGCTACCAGAAACTTCCACATAAAACTTTACTTTCGTGGGAGCTGAAGGTTTCAGGGAAATAGTGTCAGCTGAATCAGCCAACGTTCCATTATCATTAAAGTGTGGGTCACCAACAGTGTTAATGACACTATCACATGAAGTGACTAATGCAACCGATATGATAGCAAGCAAAACAGAAAATGCCAGTAATTTCTTTTTCATCCTATATGATTTTTCTTTTAGTATTTGCTGTATACATTTATGTTTTTAAGCATACACACAAAAAACGTGGAGCCAGTTCTGTGCCCGGTCCCACGTGTTGAGGCTCTCGCATTGCCCTGATAGTCGAACCGAGCAACGCTGAAAGCCCCACGCCGATGTATATATCATAGCCCACCATACTGATGGGTACAATAATTACACCTATAGGGGCGTTCCCGTTGCTTTGGTTTTGACTATCAGTTTGAATTTGCGAGATTCCAACACGTCAAACCCAAAGCGTTCAGAAAACGCCTTTGTATGTATGTGTCCCGCCCTCCTGTGATTACCCAAAGGCGCATCTCTGACCGCCGGTCATCTGTCCCCAGGGGCTTTCAGCATTCAGAAAGGACACTGCAAAGATAACAAAAAATTTTGGAATTGTAACCCCTTTTATACAAAAATAATATTTTCACAAGCCTTGTGAATCTATTTCTTCCACATTCTTTAGCTGAAAATGCCAAAATCTGCTGAAATGAAGCTATTAAAATAAAGACAATTTGTCGATCGTACGCAAAGTGGGTTAGGTTGTAACAATTAACATAATAATCGAATGCCTTTCCTATGCCATTCCTACACCCTTGCAACACCCGAGTTTAGGGCAGAGTTGATTCACATTGATACGATTCATGGAAATTTCATGGAAATATGAAGAATTATTTGGCGTTTCAAAATAGTATTCGTACCTTTGCACCTAAGAAAAGCGTTCTTTGGAAGCTAAGCAAAGTGAGAAAGAATATAGAACTTAGCTCGTTTCTATATCGTTACCTATTCAAATATAAAACAAGGTAACTCCCTGATTTTTAGTTAGGAAAGAAAGTTAAAATGACTTCCACTATGCCAGGTTATGTGCTTATCTATACCAGCCTTCTTGGTCCAATACCTCAATGCCTTCAGGCACATGGTGTCTGATGGTAGGTGAAAGATATAATCATCCTTAGCATCAGGAGCCTTTACACCTATTATTTTTAATAAGGTGTCGTTGAGCGGAATTGTCACACCGCTGCTGCTACTATGTTTCTTTGTCTTGTTCTGAAAAATATACTCTTCGTTTGAAAGACAACTTTGAGTCAAATGAAGACGGTGTGGCGCCAATAGAAAAACATGATTGGGGATTAACATTAGGTATCATGCGTGGGAGCGGCAAAGATGCCTATGTAAAAGCCGATACCGACCCACAAGACGGGGAGGGAAACCAGACGTGGGAAATAATGCCTGGAAGCAGTAAGACAGCCCACCCTGATACTTGCGACAGCTATGGTAATGAATGGTTTTACGATGCTGGAGGTGGGGAACAGACAATAGAAGTTTTAACAAATCAAGATGCTGTCAACGAATTACATAATCAGTTTCCGAATAGTAACGCGCCTTTCTATACGGAAGAAAAAGGCTTTATAACAAAATATGGAGTCGGTACTGTTTATACCAATCGAGTTGATGGAGAAGCTGGAGATTATCCAACAAAAGCGCATCGCGTCCTTTTCGCTCTGGCTTACAGCAAATCTGGGCCTGTTGCTGATAATGAAACGATTGTCAGGTATCAAAGAAAACTTATGACACCCTATAGGACCACTGCAGAGGTTATGGCCTATGATGCAGGCCCAGAAGGCATGCACTTAATTGTGGAATTTGATAGCAATGGCAATCGTGGGAATACACTTATTGACTTAATCAAAAAGGCTTATTGAAGCAGTCAGGTCGCATCTATCCTTCTTGATCATGGCATAGGCTCACGCTATGGTCGCTTCTCACTGAAGTTGCGGGCAGAAAAACCGAACCCGTTTTACGATCAGCAGCAGTTGGAAAGCGATAGCAATCAGCGCTATCTTAATATTACTAACCCGAACCTGCGGCAGCGCGGACTGGCCGACCAATTCTACAAGGAGTACTCCTATTGGCTTCGCAATGCTCGTGTCATAAAGCAACCCGTGCGTATGGAACTTTCACAACTACTAACTATCGACAAGACGAAGCGTGTGCGCGTCGGCGACGTGACGGGATTTATTCGCAAGATGCAATACACGGTGAGCAATCAGACAGGACTTGGGAACGTCACAATTGAAATGATGTATATTTAAGATCACTATCAAGTCTATACATCAACACTTTCCAGTCTGACGTGCTCCCACTAAATAACGGACCTTCTAAGTGTGTTGTATAACCACGCTTAATAGAAATTTTAGGAAGAGTCGTCGTTGGTATGATATTACCACCTTTATCAAATACTGAACACTGAACTTCCACATCTTGCAATCCATCTTTCGGACAGAGGAACAAGCACGTTACTGCAGTAACGCAGGAATGACCGCTTTCGGGAATGTTTTTTACAAAAATATTTCCTGGAGTCCCGCCATTTATAACCTTGAAATCTTTTCCCATTAAGGACATTGTCTTAACAAAAGGGCTAACAAAGATGGAACCAACTCCAAATAGTTCATCTTCATCTGCCATATCAAGTAAAGGCGAAAAATCAGTACTCATAATCTGTACACAGCTTGTTGCTCTTGTGAATAATATAGGCTGAGTATGTGGTATATGGTCGGTTACGTATATGTCTTGCTCGCAATATCTAACACCAAAGCCAAAGTCCAGTTCGTCGTCATACCAAACTATGCTATCACCTTCAGCGTAGTAGTGGGTGCCGTGCAGTGTTTGTGCGACAGATGACGGATACTCTATAGGAATATTATTATGTATTCCAGTAATCCATAGCAGTTTGTGCCTGCCTCGCCGCAAGTTAACTGCAATTTTATCCCCAGACCACTTTGTCGTAAACACATATGCCCCTACCAGTTCCTCGCCAATCGTATAATCGTATAGATAGTAAGTCCCTTTCTCCCCTGTGGTAAAAGTAACTGGAGTTGTATCAATGGAGAGAATTTCTTCGGCAGTCGTTTCTTCTTCGTCATCGCCACCGCAGGCGGCGAGGCACACTGCCATGAGGCATGCAAGCGTCATCACTATCAGACGGCTTGCGGAAAGTCTTGTCTGTGTATTCATTGTTTGTTCGTTGTAGCATTTCGTTTGCAAAGGTAAGGAAAATAAAGTGAGTTGCCAAATGATTGCGGAAGGAAATGTCGCTCGCCCTTGATTATGGGCGGCAATGTGGTTATCTTCGTGCAAAAAAGCAACATCTTATGGCAAACAATACAGTGACTATCAGCGGCATGTTCAGTGCCCCGACGGACCACGAAAGACTTACTTTGCTGACTCCCCCGTTGTGATAGACATCAGTGGACTGGAATGGCCAGGCACCTCGCCGTTCAACGTAGTGCGAGTAGAAATCGTGAAATACGACGACAATCCGGCGGCAACACAACTCGCAGAGACATTCCCAAATAGCAATGCAGAACTTGGCAGCACAGCCAAGGGCTACGTCAACAATGTTCTTCTTTATCCTGTCGTTGACGACAACGGTGTGCAGCGAGATTCCTTATTCGCTTTCGGTTGCAGCAAAGAGGACGTTTTTATACCAATCGGTACTTTCGTGTCTTACGTACACGGCGAACTTTACGGCCATTCATTCACAGAAATGATGCTGATAGACGGCGAAAAGAAACGATGGCTGGTAGAGACAGACAGCAGTGAGGCGCGCAAGGACCTTTTGTTACGATTATCGCAGAAGGCGTATGGAACAGTCGTCGGTCATACTGTCTACGGTGACTTCCATGCCGACACTGGCGGGCAGACAAGTATCTCCTTCAACATTTCAGATGCCCTCAAAGCCATCTGGTCCGAGTATAACTATAATGATGAACTTTCTGCGGCGAACATGGTGGCTGTTGGGAATATAGCACAAGACAGTTTCCGACCGATGAGAGACTATTTTATCCGCGTATATACTGAGTTTCTGTCTCCTGACGACGGCGGAGTGTTCACCACGACACAGTATGCCACGAAGACGGTAATACCGACATTCCCGGCGGGCAATGCCTGCTTGGAGGCATGACCGAGTGGGAGCGCAGCTTGATTACAGACAAGGCCGATGCCGACGTGTCGGTGCTGGAGCATACCGGTGTGCGCAACGGCGACGCCAGCACGAAGCCAGTCAGCTCGCCAGAGCGCGTGGGCAGCATAAGCATCACGTCTTGGGTGGATGTGCAAGATGGATTTACCCGAAGCCGGTTCTATCCGCATACCTACGCAAACGGCACAGGCGAACCAGACGATATTGCCGACCGGCAGCAGGGGTGGACGGGACACGCTCCGCTCGTGCTGCGCGACAGTGTGCCGTATGTGGATTTCCTCTTCCTAAACCGGCGCGGGGCCGTCGAGACGTGCAGC
>Ga0247609_10004979_pt1 | contig 13137 bp, 28 predicted proteins | sample 172DNAGHGlowgp2_FD_193487 | JGI IMG/M metagenome (GOLD analysis project Ga0247609, IMG submission 193487) | Sheep rumen microbial communities from Palmerston North, Manawatu-Wanganui, New Zealand - 1728 DNA GHGlow gp2 | ecosystem: Host-associated > Mammals > Digestive system > Stomach > Rumen ...
CATCGCCATTTTGGATGAGGTTATCAGAGCCAAGAGCGAGGTACTGATCGCAGAGCGTGATGCTATCAACGAAAAACTGGCCCTTGTGCGGGTAGACAACAGGATTGACTTTGAAATTTAGGTAATCCAAAAGGTAAACAGATAGGAGGTCTGACACGGCCTCCTTTCTTGTATTCGCATTTGCACAATCCAGAAAATATGTGTACTTTTGCCGTGGAAATGGCTAACACACATGACATTCTTACAACTAAAACATAATGGAACCGTACTTTGCCTGGATAAGATTCGATCCGTATCCGTAGCACATGACTGGGACGACTTATGGCAAGACGGCAAATATACACAACCAAACGAGGTACAACACACATACTGGTTCAATATCACTTATGACGGAGGAATGTCTCAGGAGATAGGTTATGGCCTGCGTTCATATGGTGAGGAATTGGACGATTTGACTCCGACATGCAATGGAAGCGATGCTTATTCGGTGTGGAGTGAACGTCAGTATATAGCCATGTACGAAGACTATAAGCAGTTGATGGGAGCACTTGGTGTAAGCATTACAGAGAATCTAAATGTATCTACCATCAGTACAGATTGGTATAACGCATGTAAGGACGCTGAGGCGGCAAGGCGGAAAGGTTCAAAGGAAGGTCGGAAAGTACGCGAAGAAAACGTACTCTGACCTAAATTCTTGCATATCTCGATAGAAAGTCGTACCTTTGCACCCGAAAACCATTCAAAGGAGAATAAGGTATGACAGACACCGATTGGACAAACCCAGGCATAGAAGCCTTGATGGCATTTCTTAGCCAAGCCGTCGAGAAGGGAGCATGTGTATCTATCATGTGCAGTAACGGCTCAAGGATCGTTGGAAGACCTCGTAGTGTAAGAGAGGTTCCTGCTGATCCGTACAGATGGGGATGGGATGACGGACGTACTAAGTTAGTCATTTCGGCACGAGAGGGTGAACGTATATACGAATTGAACAAGGAACGCGTAACCTGTTACTGGGACGACTGTGTATCTGTACAGCCAGAGGATGTGACGGGTGTCAAAGTGGTACCGATGGCAATATACGAAATTGACGAATAAAGGAGGACTAATATGACCAACAACAAAGTAGTAGACCCGATATGGAGCGAACTGCGTGATTTCCTAGAGGAGTCCATAGCAGAGGGCCAGCCGTTTATGGTGACGTTCGACAATGGCATCAAGTTAGTTGCTAACCCAGCGAAGTACGATGAGGTAGACGACCAGCCGTATGCTCTCAAGGAACACATATCGTTCGACATCTATCCTCGTGCTGGTGAGTTCATATATGAGTTGAAGGATGGGTATATCTGCGCAGTATGGCCAGGTGCTCGCAATCTGAACGACTGGGACATCGAGGAGATTACGGTCATATCTAATACCGAGTATCACAAGGTGGCCGACACTGAGGCTGACACTCGCAAACGCAGTGAGTGGTTAATGGCAGAACAAGAGCGGATTAAAGCAGAACTCGTGCGCATCCGTCGGGAGAACAAGGTTGAGATTAAGGTGGATTAACGATAACACGCATGAATATGCAGGAAAGAGACTTTACAGTAGAAGAAGTGGCTGACGTGGCCATGTGGGTCAAGGAGAATTTTGTCATAGAAGGTCCTGGACGCTATGTTATGCTGCTGCTTACCAACTGCCTAGAGGTTGGTCGGATTGACGACATTCAGGTATCTGTTAACGGGCGTTCTGGCTTTGTCGTTTTCACAGGAGATTTCGTACACCTGTATTCAAGCGAACTTGGAGGGTTAAGACTTAAATATGGATCTAGGACTGATGTATGGCGCTTAGACATGCGATGCATCCTTGATTGCCGTGTCAAACCAGGTGTTATACCTGATAGTGTCTATGAGAGTGTGATGAATAAGTACGAAGCGCTTTCTGATGAAATTAACGCACAGGCTCGTGTCGTTGAACAATCCAAGGAGTATTGCGTGCATGAAGCAGAGGCTGAGGCTCTCAAAATAATTTGGAAGGAATAATGAAACTAACCAATACAAGATACGGCTACCGAGTAGGGTGGTAATGCATATGGCTAACGAGACAATGGTATTCGACGACGAGTTCAAAGGCCTAACCAGTTATATCATCAAGACAGTGACGCATACGATAGGCCACAACGGGAAACCGCATCAGTATTATATGTACTTCTATGTTTTCTGTGACGCCTCCGAGTCTGAGTGGAAGACGAACACCAATGGAGAACGAGAGCGGTTCGGTTGGATACTCAAGGGTGATGTACTTTGTGTTGACGAGGAAGGGCATGTTATCGGAAATGACAACTACATACACCTCTATCCAGATGGATTTCTTGGGGCCAAAGAGATAACCTGCGAGCAGTTTGAGTATGTACGCGCTCTATATGATGCTAAGAAGAATGACGAGCGGGACCTGATCGAGAAGGTGAAGGACCTTATCAACAGCAGTACCGACTACATGGTTAAACAGGACTATCTGCGATTATAAAATATGGACAGAGAAGAAAAGAAGCGGTTGTTTGCCAGCATAGAGGGAGGACATTATTATATCATCAAGTTGTCTAAACCAGTCACTCCTCCGCAGCATAACGGAATGACGTTTGGGTTATACATGACCCAAGCCTCGTTCTTGTATATAGACTGCAAGCATGCAAGATATCATGCGTTCGTTAACGATGAGGTGTTTCAGTTCAACATTGATACGGTTGACATCTATGGGCTAATTCTGGGTGTAGAGTGGGATGGCCACATAAAGAGCGATCACAGGCATGTTACCATTGAATTAAGCGAGTTTGCTGACATTATTGAAATCGACAAGGAGGCGTTTGACGATGCGTGCAACAAGTACTACATGTACAAGGAGAAGGAGGACACGCTCATAGAGAATGTCAAGAAGCAGATGAGGGAGGACCCTCAGTACAAACTCGATCATTATATGCTCATGGCAGACTGGCGGAATTTCAACAGCGTAAGCGTACAACCACAACAAGTATAACAATATGGCTATGAGAGATATATTATTCAGAGGCAAAACAAAGGACGGCAAGTGGGTTGTCGGATCGCATTTTTGTTTGCAACACAATGACGAACGCACGCACGTTCATCATTTTATCATTCCTGACGGGACGCCCATCCCCAAGGACCGCCCAATAGGCGATATACAGGTTGAGGTGGACGAAGATTCATTGGGCCAGTTTGTGGGTCTGCACTACAAGGACGGTAATCCAGTGTTCGAGGGTGACATCGTTCGAGGCCGCGATGTCATGGATAAACATGACATCTACCTCGTGTGTGAATACGGTGTTATTGAGCGTAGAGTGGTTACGAAGGGCCAATGGGAGAATACTGAGGTAATCGACCTGGTGACGATCCCATGCTTTTATTTCCGCAATCCTAGGACTGGCGAGTGCCTATTCCCGTGCAGGGATAATGAGCATGAGTTTATGTTCGACCATGCAGGAAACAAGTACGACGATCCCGAGTTGATACGGGTAATCGAGGATTGACAGTATGCACAATCTCTAGCCCGTTTCTGACCAAAATTCTTGCGTATGTCATCAGAAATCCGTACCTTTGCGTCGATTTTAACAACAAAGGAGGATTATTATGGCAAACAAAACAACGTTATCCAAGTCACTTGAACAACTGGCAGACGAGGTCGTATACGCACAGAACACGCTCTCGGAGTACTACACTATAGGCACTATCAAGGTTCGCTACTCCGACCACATGGCGGCAGATCCAGACTGCGACCTTGCGCTGTTCTCTAACACAGTCAACAAGCGCAATGTCTATATCATCATTCCGACGGTAGGACTGTTTAAGGAAGTGCAGTGGTTCAGCAAGGTTGAGGATGTCATTGACTTTATCAAGCGTTTCGAGAGCGTTGCACGTCTGCTTATCAAGAAACCGACTCCGAACACAAACAAGCACGAGCGTATTATGAGTAACGCGCTCGGAAACATATCTAGTAGTGTAGAGGTCGAGTCCCACGACGTACAGCCGCAAGAAGGCCCTGGAAAGATGTCTTGGATTGCCTGGACAAAGAACCTGAAGTTCATATACGGAACCGACAAGGGCTCTATGGACTGGATGCTGATTGAGTTGTACAACCTCAACGGGCGCCAGGACATGATCGAACGCATCAGGAAGAGCGGGCCTCTGCCTATCGAAGGTAAACGCGCATTCCTTGCCAAACTCCTGAATGAGGAGAGGGCAAAGGTCAATGCAAACAACAACGATTGCGAGTAACATGAAAGAAATAGCACAGAACACATTAGTATGGCTGGAAGACGGTTGTGATGACCTGTTAGAGCGTCACATAGCGGGCGACAAGCACTACTACCAGGACCGAAAGGATGAAGGCATATATCGTTTCCACTGCGATGTATGTGACGATCTAATCTATATCGGTACGTTCGAAGAGGACAACGCTTTCTACCACGCATTCAAGATACCAGGAGAGAACCGCGTATTGCTGGCCAACAATGATGGTGTGTACGACGACTACGGAAGCCGTGTCTATATGGTACAGCAGGTACCAGAGGAGGGTGACTACGTATTCAACGGAAAGACGTATGGCATCGTCGGCAAGAACCCGTTTGAGTTACTCCATCCTATAAAGCGTTACCTAGGTGTGACATGGCAGACGAGCGGAGACGAAAGTGAGTCCCCAGAGGAGTACCGTAGGTTCCGATTTGCTTATATGCCGCTTCGACTTGCCACGGAGGTAGAACGTGCAGCCATCGACAGACTGAAGGACAAGGGTTTCAACTACATCGAGCCACGCACGCCTCATACCGTATGGCCTAAGTACATCAATCTATACAAGGATGCTACCGACGGAGGCGCTATGTTCCTGACCCATGCACATGATGACTGGTCCGCCACATACCGCTACCCGAGGAAATTCGGAGACTGGTCGCTTGAAGCAACAGTACAGACAGACGGATCTATCAAGTATGTGGCGAAGAACCCGAACGGACAACTCATGGACTTCACTCCGAACGTCTATGAACTGACGGCTGACGAGTTCAAGGCACGATTCCAGTCGGATAGGGCCAAGTTACTACCACAAGAAATCGAGAACTAACATGGATTGGATACTAACATCAGAACGGCTACCGAAACCCAAGAACGAGAAAGACTACTGCACGAGAGTCCTGGTACCTATTGACGGTTACGCTCGCGAAGTAACATACTATTTCGGAATCAACCGATTTGAGAAGACAAGCCCATATGATGGGTCTGTAGATGTGATCGAGCCAAAGTACTGGATGACGATGCCTGATGTACCAGAGGACGTTAACCAGAAATCATACTAAGCAACAACATGTTCAACGAAGAAAAATTCCAACAACTGGTAAAGCCTCGCGACGAGAAGGCACACAAACACCACATGGAGCGACTGCTCGGCTATCATCAGGAGAAACTGATGGACCTCCGCAAGAGCCTCCTTACAATCCCAAAGAAGGAGCATACGCTCCAACTCAACTGGGATGAGTATAAGGACGATGAGCATGCAGACCTGTATGACGTTGATGGTACATGGCTCGGACCTATCTACAACCTCACGGAGTTCAACTGGGTACGTCTCCAGGTAATGAAACAGAACGTGTCTGGTTGCTATATCACTTACAAGGGTGAGAAGCACGAGTTGATGCTTGACGGGTCGGTAGAGAACTGCCCTAACGATTTGTTCAATAGGGACTGCGAGTACATATTCGAGTTGTTGCAAATACCATTAGGCAAACTAGACGAGCATGGAGAAGACGAATCCGACAAATAGCACGAACGATCCACTTGGCCTCGATTGGAGTAAGTTCGAGGATGACAAGCCGATAGACCTGTACGCTCCCGATGGCAGACACATTACGGTTATTGATACCTGCGTTGAGTTCGCGTGGGTTAGGTTGCAAATAGCCAAGAAGCGACTGTCTGGTTACTACATCAACTTCGACGGACAGCAGTATCCGATTGAGCCGACGGGGCGTATTAACAACTGGCCGAAAGGGTTGTTTGATCACTATCAGTACTATCTCGCTGGTATACTAACAGAAGGTAGTAAAATAGATAAAGCCTAATAAATCAAGCGGAACGTGACCAAAATTCTTGCATGTTCCGCTTTTTTGTTGTACCTTTGTCGTCGAAATCAAACACAATAGACATGGCTAACCATAAAGCACCAGACTACTCGAACGTTCCAACGTGGATTCTTAGGATTTGGAGACACAGTTTCATTGGCAGTTCAACCACTATCCCATTCTCTCGTGAGATGGACGCAGAGTGGCAAAAGCGATTAAAACGAGCGCAAGCAGTATGACACAACTTAAATCAATAGCGACGGCTCCAATAGCCGACATAGCGAATTACCTGAAATACCTCAAGGAGAAAGCAGAGGAGCATTGCAACTATAAGTCTGATGTACCAGGCGATTCGAATTACAGCGAAGTGGCTTATGACACGTGGCGGAACCTGTATGACACGGTGTTCTCAGAACAAGTTAGCCATGCTATATGCAAGCGGTTCACGAACTTTGATTGGTATGACCCAGACACGTCGTACAAGGAGGATGTGTGCGCGTTCATTGATGCGTTTATCGAGTACGCAGATAATCTAACGGACAACAACGGAGACCCGCTATTCGATGGATTTGGAGAGTGGGCTAGTAAACAGCAATAACTATGACACAGAAGGAGATTGACGAGTTATATAGCACCGTACGTGCTCTAATCAAATACTACGGCGGGTACCTTATCGTTACCAAGTTAGGCCACTCGTTCAGTGTTACTGGCATTGGAGAGGATAAGAAGGAACTTATCGACGAGGTTCGCTTCAAGGATAAGAAGGGCTGTAAGTTAGATTTCATCCACTACAAGACCATGAAAGACGGTAGTGTGTGGGATGTACACAAGGACCATCCGTACCCAGAGGAGCGTTTAGCCCTTCTGCAAGATATGGTGAAGGTATACGTTGAGAAGTACGGCGAGGATAAACTGAACGAAATCAGACGCGCAGCATGAAACAGATTACCAATTGGACATACAACGACATCGCCCTATATGCAAAGGGCTGGTACGAACGCAAAGACCTGTTCAAAGACATGGCCTATATCTTCTGCAAGATATACGGTTATCAGCCTGACAATATGCACGACATTGCTCATATGATGCTGCTCATCCTTGATGACTTGACTAGCCATTTGGAACCAGGAGAGAAAGTTTGGTGGAACAGTTACGCTCGCATATTTGAGGACGTGGATCATCGTGTCGACTTCTATGATATGGATCGTGATACGGCTATCACCTCGACAGTGCTCTCAATAGTACAGGGTGTGGATCGTAAGGATGTTGCGTTGAAGAAACCAGTGTACAGTAAGCATGGGTACTTTCGAATGAGAGGGCCGAAATCAATGACATACGCACAGATGAACCGCGAGGCTGAGCGTTTCTTTGGAGAGGAGAAGTGAGTTATGGATTTTGATTTTGGTCGTGTACCGCTACCAGAATGTGGCGCTAACAGAAATGAAAGTTCGTGGGATACTCTTGCTTTGATTAAGGTTATTAAAAAACTCAGCAAGAATCACTCTTTGCATATTCCGACTGGAGAGGACATAAAGGTATTCAATCCTACTCAATTGTTGGGGCGTGGGTCAAAGAGCATGCTCCCGATGAGCATGATACCAAAAGGAACTACGTACATTGATTTAGAGACAGAAGGATTATGAGAGTAAACGGATATATAGAGGTTAACAACCTGAAGAACATCATCAAGACTGGTGGCCATTACTATCAGTTGGAAATGCGTGCTGGAGAAGAACGCTGGTACCTAGTAATAGCGCCTGATGATACCTATGTGTGTGTGCATGGTAGAGAGAAAGAGTTACATGTCGAAGGCGACGTATATCGCATTGACGGCAATGGCATCTTTATAGGCTACGACTCGCAGTGTTATATTCCAGACCGAACTGTATCCTCTGTCAAAGAACTCACACACAAGGAGTATGAGTATATCGACCGCACGTACAGCAACATGCACAATGAACTTAAACGTCACGAGGAGCAAATCCGAAAGTACTATCGAGTAGCGATCAAGCCATGAACCAGGAAGAACCACTTTCAATATACTTCCTTCTGAAGTTAATCAAGAAGGGTGTACCTTGCAGGCTAGACATCTACGACTGCGGAAAGAAGAAATACCTGTTTATACTGCCGAACGACGACAGCAAGATAGGTAGCAACGGCGTATATTGTCATCTGTACATCCAAGGCGACATCATAGTCGTAGAGGATAACGGTCTTTTCGATCACAGGACAGACCATGTGTATTTCTCCGAATCCGCCGAGTATGACAAGGTGATGTCAATCAGCATTCTATCGAATAGCGAGTTCAATAAAGTCAAGAAAGACTACGAGGCCATGGCCGCCAAACTTGAAGAGTCAAAGCGGCAGGTAGTAGAGGAATTCAAACAGTACATCAGACCATGAAACCAGACCAGCAACCATTCCAGCCTCAGCAGGACCAGCCAGAACCTATCGACTGGGAGCGCTTCCGAGCAGAGACAGCGGCCAAGGCTATGCAGTCTATTTTGGTCGGTGATTATATCTGGGATAAAAGTTTTTCTGGCTCGAATTATGGCGACAAACCGTCAAAGGACCTAATCAGATATAGCAGTGTGAGTGTTAATATATGCACGGCGGCGATAAAGATGGCCGATGAGTTGGTAAAACAGTTGAAAGAGAAGAAGGAGGACGAAGAAGATGTATAAGTTCCTGATAATACTGGCTGTCATCATACTCCTCTCCACACTTGGTGGTATCGAGAATGAGTTGAATGGCATCCGAGATCAGTTGGAGAAACAGAACACTAAACAGCAAGACGAAACAAAGCAATGAGACCTTGGTATTGGAGAGATTACGGCAACAACGTCGTATGCGGTGGAATGCTGGTTCCTAAGGACTGGCGCAGCCACACTAACACACAGAGCAATCAGGAGGTATAATATGGACATAGGTAGTGGTAACTCATACCCAGCCGCAGCGCTGAGCAATTTCTCGCCGCATCCATTCGTGATAGACGGCGTGCAATGCGCATCTATGGAAGGCTTTCTGCAATCGCTCAAATTTGAGTCGGTTGATATGCAGAACTATGTGTGTACCCTTGTAGGCAAAGCGGCTAAGTTCAAAGGTAAGGGCAAGAAATGGTTCAGAACCCAGACGCTTTACTGGCGAGGCCATCCAATTGCAAGAGATTCCGAAGAGTATCAGCAACTGCTTGACAGGGCCTACACCGCCATGTACAGCAACGAGTCGTTCAGGAAGGCACTGGAGGCTTCGAAAGGGTGCACGCTGACGCATTCTATTGGCAAGAACAACATACGTGAGACGGTACTCACAACATCCGAGTTCTGCTCACGATTGACGAAACTAAGAGACTATGGTCACTTGTAGCATGATACGTAGAGAACCAACGAAGGCTCAGGTAGATGCGGTCATTGAGACTTATCACGAGTTTCCGACCAAGGAGATAACACTGCCTATGCTCAAAGCAGCAAGGGATAAGACAGCCCTAGGGTTGTATGAGATCAAGTGCATATTGACAGACTATATAAGCAAGACCTATGAGAGAAATAAAGTTTAGGGGAAAATTCGTATATGCCAACACGGACGGCTCCTTCCAATGGGTGTACGGAGACCTTGTGCACATGGACCCGAAGATAGGAAAACACCGAATCATCACTGATAATGGACTTAATGATGAAGTGCTCGCAGGTTCGGTCGGCCAATTCACGGGCCTACATGACGCCAATGGAAAAGACATCTATGAGGGTGACATCATCCGAAGTTATGACAGCCATGGCGAGGCTATACTGCACATCATTGAGTATGATGACAGCGAGGCCCAATTCATTACAAGGATGCCAGGAACCAACAAATACGACTTCGGCAGTGGTGGTGTAGGGCAGCGGTGGATTGATGAGTTCAAGAAGGAGGTTATAGGTAACGTGTTTGACAACCCTGAACTGTTAAGACCAAACCAGACATGAAGCACTATGTAGAAATATATGACCTGCCAGAGTTGGCAGATTGGGATGACAAACCCGATAAGTGTTGTACCAGGAGGATTCAGATTGACACGAACGAAGGTGTCGACTCACTCCTCAACTACCTATGCGTAGGACAGTACTATCAGATTCGCTGCTATCAACTGGATACCTGCTACATGGTCAACCTCAGAGAGGTTAGGCCTATACTGAAGGAAAACGGCGTTGACTATGCTGGAGTCCGTATTCACGGTGATATCTATGAGGTCACCAGATATAACACAGGACCCAAGTGTATGCCTCTTGACAGAGAGTGGCCAGTTCTGTCCATTAGCAATGACTTTGACTACGCAATCCAGGAATGGAGCGAGTCTGGTTTCAACCATCAACTGAAACGGTTCAATGAATTCGCAAATATGCAGGCAGAACTGCGTAGGAAGTACGAGGAGTCTATGCGAGATTTGGAGAACCAGTGGAATAGCGAGACATGGCATTCCAATAAGACCAGTGATATGGTTGGCATGGGCATGCAGTGGTTCTGCCACGCTGGTAAGTACGAGATATACCTGTCAGAGAAGGAGAAAGCCGAGGAACCTGTGTTCTACGTCATAAGTGACATTATTGACTTTACTCCAGGGTGCGAGAGTTATATGATGTGGCCTATCTGTATACGACGCCCAGAGCAGTATCTGTTCAATGCGGCGGTAAGGCAGGAAGGCATCACACAGGATATGGCCGAGGAAATCTATGATGCACTATGTGCTAACAACGATTTGGCTTTTGACCGATACACATGCAACTACGAGCGTATCATCGCATTCTGGAATGTCCTCAATGACGGCCAGGAGGGTACGCCGTATGACCAGGACGGTAAGGTGGCTATACCAGACTACCGAGAACTGGCAGAGAGATATCCAGTCTAGTCTGACCAAAATACTTGCAAATGCGCTAGGAATGTTGTATCTTTGCATCCGAATTCAATTACATGAAGTACAGACTAGCAAAGAAGAAGATCAAGGCGAGCGCCATTGTACGCCTCTGGATTCAGTCTTGTCACCAGTCGGAAACGGCCTGGCGTGAGGCTAAGTATAGACGAGACCGTTGCTCAGAGAAGATACTCGCTTTCTACACGCGGTTCGATTGGTACAACGCGCACAAGGAGGCAGTCAAGTTAGGGCTGACCAACCGAGAACTGAATATGTACGACTGGAAGACCTATCAGAAGGATCGCCTGGTCAAGTATTATCATCATGTAAGTAAAGACTAACATGCCAAGACGCAGACAAGTACATATTAGCCCAAATGACGTACACGTTATGCCGTACGGAGGCATGTTCGGCGGTTGGTACAGTTGTCACGTTGAGTCTATCAATACGGAACAACAGGTGGAACGGTGCCAGGTCATCACTGATTTGTTACAGGAGAGGCATCACCTCATTGCCGACGTATACGACTTTGAGTACATGGGTTACCTCATCGTCGACGTGCATAGTCACAACCAATCCGAGTCCGACCTGCAAGAGTGGGTGGCGGAGGCGGTAAACGAAGTGCTTAATCAATAACAACAACAATACACACACACTATGGCTAAGAAGCAAAAGTGGACAAAGAAGAGCGTAATGCTCGAGGCGAAGAACTACCAGACACGTGGTGAGTTCCTCAAAGGTAACGGAACAGCCTATCGCTATGCCAAGGAGAACGGCATGCTGGACAAATTGTTCCCGTTCAAGAAAGACCAGAAGAAGGCTGTTATTCCTTCTACTCGCGGTCGCAAACGTATTTGGACGAAAGAGACCTGTTATGCAGAGGCTCAGAAGTACACCACACTCAGCGAGTTCCGCACCAACGCACCGTCCGCAATGGACATCGCATATAAGAACGGCTGGCTGAATGAGTACACCTGGCTGGCGAAAGCCCGTGAGCGTGCCAAGAGTGCATACACACTCGATGACATGATCGGTATCCGCAACCAGTATCCGAGCAAGAGCATGCTCGCCCAGAAGAAGCCGTCGGTGTACAAGGCACTGAAGACTCAAGGCTTCCTGAACGCTATGTATCCCGTCCACGGTAACACTGGCAAACTGCACGCCAAGAAGCAGGCTGAAACCGTGTAAGTATAGGCCAGGAACCAGGTGTTGTTTTCTCCTTTTTCAATCTTTTTGCACCTGGTTCCTGCGTCCTTTTAACTAATTTTGCTCACACGACGCGCACGCTAACTCATTGAAATACAGCGAATTACGCCATTTTACACCCAACATTATTATAGGGACGTGGGCTGTTTTCGTCCAAAATAAGCATAAATAAGGTTAAAATCGGGCGGTTTTTGAACGCCCAAATGCACCAAAACGCTTCAAAATGACAGTAGAAGAGATAGTAGGCTTACTGCCTGAGAACCCGCATATTACCCGAGAGCAACTGACTCCTGTTGTGGAGAAAGCGCTGTCTGATTTCGACAACTATCGGGATGCCAGTGACTACCTACACGATGAGTTGGACAGGCTGTATCCTTGTCCTAAACCATATTGGGACAAGAAGGGTAATCTCACGCCTGAGTACTCTGAGTGGTATGAGTTCGGAGACAAGCGATCCAGCCTCAACAAGGCGATGACCGATGAGTTCATTGCCCGTCACGGAACCAAACGTACCTATGAGGAGGCCTGTGAGATTGCTGCCGACAAGTGGACAGAGTTGATATTCAACATACACATCCAGAACAACGGTGACAACTCCAAACAGGGAGGCCAGATGCAGATGATGGGCACCTTGTTGAAGGAACGCGCACGTGTAGGTCTGCCGCTAGGGACTGATGAGAAGTTCCACAAACTGTGCAAGGAGTACTACCTCAACGGATGCAAGTACAAGAGCAAGAGCGGGTGGGTAAGCGAGATCAAACTCTATTCCGACTACGGGCCCAACGCACCGCTTTATGACCTGTTGCATAACGCAGGCGTACCCGACGACAGGATTGAGAACATCGCACCCTGGAAGACAGGTGTAACCATCGACAAGCACGACCATTCGGTTTGCGTGGCAGGCTACGGAAACTACCGATACTATTAAACCATGAGCCCATTT
>Ga0247609_10004981_pt1 | contig 13135 bp, 7 predicted proteins | sample 172DNAGHGlowgp2_FD_193487 | JGI IMG/M metagenome (GOLD analysis project Ga0247609, IMG submission 193487) | Sheep rumen microbial communities from Palmerston North, Manawatu-Wanganui, New Zealand - 1728 DNA GHGlow gp2 | ecosystem: Host-associated > Mammals > Digestive system > Stomach > Rumen ...
CAAAATGAACTCTCGAGGTAAGGGCCTCACGGAATACGAGATATTCAAATCTCAGCTTGAGAAGTACATTGATGTCGCTCTTGGTGACAAAGAACTTATGTATGAGTTCGCCAAAAAGTTTGATACGGATTTTACGGATCTTGTGTGGTCTGAGCAGCTCTACAATAAGGACGTTATAGACGATTCCTTCGTGATGCTGTTCCGTAATCTGCTAGCCATACGGAATTTCAAGAGAGGGAGGACTGCTTATCTGGAGAATCTTCGGTCTCTTTCTGATTACCTTCCACCCAAAGAAAACGAAGAAAGGGAGGTCATTCCTTCCTGGTTTATAGAGAAGGATGATGTGGAGTTTATTGTTCATTTTCTGGACACATTCCATTCTCTCTTCTCTTTGGCAGAGCAGGATCCTGACGGCAGAACAGCAAATGATATCTTCTGGAGTAAGGTCTTTTACCAGACACTTTCCGTTTTGGGGGATGGCGATGACAGAATCCGTCTTTTTACTACTGATATAAATCTGTTCCGGACGGCTTGCAACAAGATGCTTAAGAATCCTGAAAGGATAATGTTCTATGCGCAGTATTACGCACTATCCAAGCATACCTATGAGGAAATCAGCGACCCAGAAAAAGGGGTTCCGGTATTAAGAGCATTGCGACACATTCGTAATCTTGTCGAGAACAGTGACGATGAACTCGCTCGTCCGGACAATATCGCCGCCTTGTTAACTGAGGTAGAAACAATACTGGATGGTGCCATCGACAGCATGGCTAAATCAAAATTCAACACCAATCAGTTTGAAGAAGAGAAGTCGAAGGAAGCCAATCTCACAAGGTGGGAATCTTTGTATCACTATGAGAGTCATGACATCCTACGCGGCGCTCTGTCACTGTTAGCTCCTCAAACCAATGTTAAGCCGTTTGACATTGACAATGATTCCGTTTATGATACGTTAACATCACGGTTGAATAAGATCTGCTACATATTCGACGATAATTCAGCCCAAAATGACCATTTCATTCGTGCGGCACTCCTTTCCCATGGAGACTTTGGAAGAATCTCGAACACGTATCTGAATACAGGAAGAGCATGTTACATGTATGGCCGGATGTTTTCTTCATGGAGATTGCTCCTAACAAAGAATCGAGTGTATGATCAGTCCCGGATCCTAGCTTTTCTTGATTCTTTTGACACCTCTCAACCACTTTCTATTCAGGATCTGCCTATTTCCGACTGGCGTTTCTATGCCACACGCAAAGAATGGTATGATCAAACTTATTGGTCGTACAATTATCCACAATATGGGTATTATTACACTAAAGATCCTTCTAGCCCCATAGAGATTTATCTTCTCCAGAGCACGTCGTGCGCAGATGATAATGTCATGTGGAAACTCCTTAACTGGTTACTGGAGTTCACACTCAAACGGGACGGTATTCTTGTTGATGGGCAGGCCAGACTGGGAGATCGTCAGACTGCTCCTGAACTTTGGATTTTGGATTCCTTCTCAATAGATATCTGCAAGGACGGATGGCGTATCGAGTGTCGAGATAATCTGAACGAGATGATCCGAATGCTCAGGGATATTCATTATTCTGTTTCGGATGACGGAGTCGTCAGCTTCAAAGCAGACCAAGATTATGTTCATTTTGGAGTAGACCTGGTTACCAATATCAAAGATATTATTCTACCAGCCCTTCAGATGATGAAAGTCCCTGAGAAGCCTCAAGATATAGAAGTTCTTGTATCATAATTTATAATGTTACCTCTCCAGCAAGCATACGAAGTAAAAGAAGCCATCCTCGAGTTCATCAGAACCACCTACAGGTTCAAGGAAGAGGATGTAGAGAAGGCTTTCTTCGAGTTTCTTGAAGATCCTAAGCACGGGATGATCAAGGGGCCTTACATTTCTTTGAAGGGCCCGTTTGTCTCAGCACCGGATGGTTTCACTATCCCGCTTGATATCAAGCCGGGATTCCCGCCATATAAGCATCAGATTCAGGCTTTCGAACAGCTGACCACCGAAGGCGGTCACATACCCCACAACACCCTTATCACGACGGGAACGGGTTCCGGTAAAACTGAGTGCTTCATCTTCCCTATCCTGGACTATTGCTACAAGCACATCGGGGAGAAAGGCATCAAGGTTATCATCCTTTATCCAATGAACGCCTTGGCCACTGACCAGGCCAAACGACTTGCAGAGGCTATTTACGCAGATGAGAGGCTCCGTGGGAAAATCTCTGCTGGTCTATTCATCGGAAAGGGTATAGATAAGAAAGACTTCAGCCAGGTGATGACCGAGCATGGCATCATAGAGGACGCAAGCCAGATTGTCTCCAATCCTCCGGATATCATCCTGACGAACTTCAAGATGCTCGACTACGGCATCATGCGAGGAGAGAACGCTTCGCTCTGGGCCAAGAATGTCGAAAACCCGGGGCTCCTCAAATACATCGTTCTTGATGAACTTCATACGTATGATGGCGCTCAGGGAACTGATGTTGCGAACCTGCTTCGACGCTTAAAGCTCCGCATAGGTATTGATCACGGTTCCGTCTGCGGGGTGGGTACTTCAGCGACTATTGGAAGCGGTGAAGAGTCCAAACAACTGCTCTGCGATTACGCTTCTGACATTTTTGGGGAGACATTCCTGCCGGACGATGTCATCGAGGAACATCGTGTCCCGTCGGATGAACTGTTTGCCGGTTCTGCGGACCAGTATCTCCCCGGGCAGAGAGCCCTTGACAAGCTCACCATGAGGGAGGATGAAAAGCACGACGCCTATATCCGTCGTCAGATGGAGCTCTGGTCCGTTTATACAGATGAATCCGAGGAGAAGGGCCTTGCCATCACGGAAACACTTTCTTCCTATCAGATCACCCGTGACCTCTTCTCCATCTGTGAAGAATCGGGGATTATCCTTGCTTCAGATCTCATCGACAGGCTGTCTATAGTTAATCCCGCTTTCGGACGTCTGGAAGAGAAATACAAGACTGAAGTCCTGGAATCCATCCTTGCCCTCATAGCTGAAGCAGAGATCAAGAGCGGGAAGATTTTTATTCCATTCCTCCCCCTCCAGGTGCAGCTATGGGTACGCGAGCTCTCCGGTATCCGTCGTTTTGTAGATTCTAAGCCGCGTTTCACATGGCGCTCCGATATGACGACGGCCGACAGTCCTGAAGCCGCCCTCCCGATGTATTATTGCCGCGAGTGCGGTGCTTCTGGGTGGATTGCAACGAAGTCCGACATGCTGACCAAATTCGAGCCCGACGGGAGCGCAGCTGCCCACGAGTTCATGGAGAGGACTCCGAATGTCTGGCTGATCAACACGTACAGCCCGGAGCATAAGCCGGACGAGAGTGCGGATTTCGAGGTCCTGCAGGAGCGCATAAAGAAAGACACGCTGGACTTCGTTCCTCATCTTGATCCCGATGAGTCCCAGCTTGAGGTTTTTGCCTGCCGGCGGATTGAGCGCAATAAGGGAGGCAGGAACAGGTCTTCTCATTTCTGCCCCGAGTGCGCCACCAATTTCGACGACCTGTCCATAGTTGGTGCCAGGACGGCTACTCTCGCCTCACTTTCTGTAAGCCAGCTCCTCTCGTCGAACCTTGACAAGGCAAGTGATAAGGAAAGGAAGATCCTTACTTTCACTAACGGAGTCCAGGACGCCGCCCATCTGTCCGGTTTCTATACGAGCAGGGAGTACCGCTTTACGATGCGTGCCTCCATCCAGAAGGTTATCGAGTTGCTGGAGAAGGAAGGGGCGGATGTCAATCTTCTTTCTATCTACGAGAGATTCAAGGAGTACTGGAAAGAAGAGTGCAAGACTGACAGGGCCTACCTGTACCGGTTCTTCCCTAACGATTATGTTGGGGAGATCGACTTGAAGAAGGATTTTCAGACGAAGGCCGGTGTCTACCGCGATGATTTCCTGAAAGAATTCGACCTGAGGGTCTTCTGGGAGATTATCTCCGAGTTCGGCCTGCTTACTTCATTCGGCCGCAGCCTGGAGCGGACCGGCGCATCCGCCAGTTATTTCAAGAAGGATGACATCGATGCAGCTTATAATGCTATGGTCCCCTGGCTTGACACCTACATGCACGGACTTGTCAGCAAGGATGACTTCGAGCATTTCCTTATCGGATTCCTCGAAAGGAGCCTGCTGCATGGCGCCATCAATCATCCGTTTCTGGAAGAATACAGGAAAAACCTGAAGATTAGTGACCTGAACTGGTGGTATAGCGGAAAACATTTCTTGAACCGCCGGTTCGGCAGAAGGGAGACACTCCCCCAGCCGTTCATTGTCTATAAGACCGATAGGAACATTGCCGACAATGCTTTCACCGAGAGAAGTGGATGGTATTTTTCGTACTACACCCGCTGCTTCAATCTGGCGCTGCCGAACGTCAACGTCTCGAATGATTTCTTCCGGGAGCTGGCAGCCGTTCTTACGAAAGTCGGCATCTTCGACAAAGTAGACGGGAAGGAGGGCCCGAATTACTGTATCAATCCGGAAAAGATCTTCATCTCCACAAAGGTTAAGTTCTATCGCTGCGACCATTGTCAGAGCTCGCTTATCACTTCGGAGACCGATTCTTTATCCAAAGACACTAAGTGCATCATCCGCAACTGTCAGGGTTCTTATACCCAGGAAGAGGTGCATGGGACCAACTACTACCAGATGATCTATCGTAGGGAGAAGACCCCGCGCATCTACTCCCATGAACATACCGGTCTCCTCGGCAGGAAGCAGCGAGAAGAGATTGAGACGGACTTCAAGCTCCGCCCGAATGCGGACTCCATCAACTCCCTGGTCGCGACATCCACTCTCGAGATGGGTATTGATATCGGCGACCTGAACAGTGAACTGAACGTAGGCATCCCTCCCCTTACGGCAAATTATCTCCAGCGGGTTGGTCGTGCCGGACGAAAGAGTGGCGGAGCCCTCATCATCGATTTCGCGAAGAGCGATCCCCATGACCTGTTCTTCTTCGAGGACCCGAAAGCGATGATGGCAGGTGAGGTGAACACCCCGGGCTGTTACCTTAATGCGAAGGATATTCTGCGTAGGCACTTCTATGCCTTCTGCATCGATTCTTGGACCGCTGCAGATCCTCTTCAGCACAGGATTCCGCATACCATGCGTGTTATCAAGCCGGATACGGACTTCCTCTCATCGCCGGACTTTTTCATCAACAGAATATCCCAGTTCATTCAGGAGAGCATCGATTCCCTGAAGTCATCGTTCAGCCGTCATTACTCCCAAGAGACCTACGAGAATGTTCTCGTCCCGATGTATGAACAGTTCTCCGACGGCAGTTTCGAAAAACAGGTTGAATTCATCTTCGAAAGGATGCGCCAGGAGTACCTCTCGCTGACTGCGAAGATTAACGCCATCTACGATGACATCGCTAAGCGCAAGCTCAGCAAGAACGATGATGAGTACAAGGAGCTCATCCAGCAGAAGAACATGCTCTACCGCCAGCGGACGGCGATGAAGAAACGCATCGTCCTGGAGTTCATGACGGATGAGGGGCTGCTTCCTAATTACGCTTTTCCTGAGACCGGTGTCAAGATGAGCGCCAGTATCCTCGGAAACGTCCCGAAGGGAGAAGACCCGGGCAAGCTGGCGGAGATCAAGGAATTTGAGATCGTACGTCCAGCAAGTGCCGGTTTGAAAGATCTTGCCCCTGGAAATCACTTCTATTTCGACGGGCTTAAGATGACTGTCAACGGAATCAATACCTCAGACTGGAATAGCAAGTATGGCCTCATCCGGAAACGGTTCTGTGCCAAGTGCGACTGCATAGAGGACGATTCCCCCAATCATCCAGGCACCTGTCCCAAATGCGGGGATTCATCCTTCGGTTCGGCTGATCACGTGCATACCTTCGTCAAGCTCAGGGAGGTCAAGGTCAACGAGAAACTTGTTGATGCCATTCTGGACGACAGTACCGACGAACGCGATAAGGTGGGATACAAGACAACGTTCCATTTTAAATTCGATCCCGGCAGTTCAGCCATTTCGTATGGCATGAAGGACATCCCGTTCGGTATTGAGTTCGTGAAGAACGTCTCCATCTTCGAAACCAATCTCGGCGAAACCTCCGTCATGACGGCCAACAATGTGGAGATCCGCAGGAACAAAGTGCCTGTTCATGGCTTTGTGACGTGCAGGTACTGCGGAAAGTCCGTAGCGAATCCTGCTCTTGAGCAATCAAAGTCCGAGGATGAGCAGAAGAAGGCGTTCCATTATCCTTACTGCAAGCATAAGGACAAACTCTATCAGGACAAGGCCGACGAGTTTTTCGAGCAGGCCTTCCTCTCCAGGGAGTTCCATACCGAAGCTATCAAAATTCTGCTTCCTGTCCAGGAAATCGATTCCGACGCCACGACGGCGATGTTCAAGGCCGGGCTGAATCTCGGTCTGAAGTACTATTTCCGTGGCAACCCGCAGCACATCGCAATGCGTGAGTATTATGAGTTCAACCAGGCTACAGGCAAGTTCGATAACTACGTCATCCTGTATGATACCATCCCTGGCGGCACCGGTTATTTATCCAAGCTTTTCGACACCGTGGAGTTCTCGAAGGTGCTGAGGATTGCCTATGAGCGTCTGGACAATTGCCAGTGCCAGCATGAAGGGAAAGACGGGTGCTACCACTGCGTTCTCTCGTATGAGAACAAGTACACCCGTGGACAACTGAGCCGGGCTAAGGCAGCGGAGCTATTCAAGCGCATCGTTGACAAGTGCGACAACTGGGAGACCATTAACGGATCCATCGGTTCCGTCACCAAGGGCGGTGGTATTGAGGAGAGTGAATTGGAGACTCGATTCGTGACCTCTCTTCGCGAGATCTGCGAAGTGCGGACCGGATGGAAGTTTAGCGTTGAGACCGCCCTTGTGACATACTACAAGATAGAGGTCGTTTCCGCAGGTGGTGAAATCCGTGATTATACCATCATGCCTCAGGTCACGCTTGGCCAGGCGGCCGGTGTCGAGTATACAACCCGCCCGGACTTCTACGTCAAGTGCGTCAAACGCACGAAGGATGGAGTAGACCTCCCTACTAATAGCATTCCTGACATAGCGCTGTATCTCGATGGTTATGCTTACCATGGCTCTTCACAAAATGGAAAGATTAGGTTCTATGATGACTTTATGAAACGTGAAGCCATTCATCGGTCCGGTAAGATAATCTCCTGGACAATGACTTGGGAGGACATCGACAACTATCATGACAAGAAAGAGGATTCTCTGTTCATCCCTGGTCACGAAAGGAACCTCACATTCTGGAAGAACCCGAAGAATCGCTGGAAGGATTGCCTTAATGACTACGAACGTTTCCTCCTTGTCCTCACGGATATCGATGATAATCGGTTCGCCGTTCAGAATCTCCTTTACCTTCTCTCCTGGTCCGATGGAGCCATGTGCGAGGATTGGAAGGGATATCTGGCCTTCGAGCATGATGCTGTTAAAGCGCAGGGCGTGGATCCATTCGTGAGGTCCAATGCTCCGCGGAACAGCTCTTGGTGCGACACGCGTGTTGCCGTTCTTCCCGACAACACTTTCCGGTATTCCGTCGCGCTTACCGACTTGAACATGGATCTGGACAAGGACACTTGGCGCCATTTCTGGAGGATGTATAACCTTCTTAATCTTGACAAGGAGGACATGTACGAAGCAAAGCCGGACATCGCCCTGGACATTGATGCCATCCTGGGGAACTTTGACCAGTCGTTGGAAGAGATGGTTCGTCTGCTCATCATGAAAGGCTTAGACTTCGATTATGATGGAGGATTCAGTCTTACGGACGATGATGGGACAACACTGGCCGACGCGCAGCTCGGTGTAGAGTCACTGAAGCTGGTTGTTGACCCATATGGGGATGAATCCAGGAATGTATTCATCCAACACGGTTACACCGTAATCGATGCTGGAGATATCGAAAAACTGAAAGAAATTATTGGGGAATAGCATATGAAACTTTTTTTAGGTGATAAGTGTTGGGACAAGCTCTTCGAACTTCCGAAGAACGTCCAGCTTCGAGTCCGGGACTTCCAGAAGAAGTTCAAGGAGAACCCAAAGAGTGCAGCCATCAACCTGGAAAAGATCCAAGACTTCAAGGACAATAGTCTTAGGACTGCACGGATTGATGATACATACAGGGCGATTATCGGCGTGGCTTCTGACGATATTTACTGCTTACTTTGGATAGATCACCATGACGAGGCGATGGACTGGGCGCGAAACAAGCGTTTTGACTGGAACAGCTACACTAACTCTTTCCAGGTCACGACCGTTGCTGTCGAAGAGACAAAGGCTGCTGCACCGTCTCCAGAAGTGGAGACGGCGTTCACCAAGTATAGTGACGAACAACTGCTCCGCATAGGCGTTCCCGAGCATCAGCTTTCTATCGTCAAGGGGATCCGGGATCTGGACGACCTCGATAAAGTGGAACCCCTACTCTCCAGCGATGTCTTTGAGAATCTTTTCTACCTCATGGAAGACGGCACAAGTATCGACAGTATTATTACTGAGATTGAAGCCGGCAAAGAGGATTCCGGCAGCACCTCGATCAATAACAAGAGGAATTTCATTGAGATTACAGACGACGAGGAACTCGAGAATGTCATTCGCGAAGGGGCGGAGAAATGGGAGATTTTCCTTCACCCGTCACAGCGCCTTCTTGTGGAGAAGGATTACCCTGGCTCGATGAAGGTGACCGGCGGCGGCGGAACGGGCAAGACTGTAGCTGCGCTGCATCGCCTTAAGAAGCTGGCGGCCCTCCCCTCTTCAAAGAAAGTTCTGTACACAACCTTCACCAAAACCCTCATCAGGAATATCTCCGGAAGAATCACCGCCTTGGGGGTTAAGACAGAGAATTGCGATGTCGTCAATATAGACAAACTTGCCCTGGATCTGGCAAGGAGATACAACCTCATCTCCTCCAAGGCCACCGTCCTTGACTACGGTTACAGCAGCGAGGAACTATGGGACGATGTCGTTTCAGACAACCTCAGTTCCTTTGAAGCAAGATTTCTCAAGAAAGAATATCTGGATGTCATCGTTTATAATAACATCACCTCCCTTGACGCTTATTACCGTCAGTCCCGCATCGGCCGAACCGTCCCAGTCAGCAGAAAGCAGCGCGCGGAGATTTGGGGACTCGTCGAGCAGTATGTCGCCAGGAAGAAAGAGGCGGACCAGTATGACAGAAACGAGATCTTCAATCTGGTCGCGAATTATCTCAATGATAACAATTTGCGCCCTTACAGCCATATCATTGCTGACGAAATCCAGGACTTCTCTAACCCTGAACTGCGTTTCTTGAGAGCTCTGACCGAGGAGGGGCCGAACGACCTCTTCCTAGTTGGAGATCCCTATCAGAGAATCTACAACAACCGGAAGATAGCTTTCTCTCAGGTTGGAATTAACGTGCGCGGAAAGAGGAGCAAGCGCCTGAGGGTGAATTATCGTACAACCGAGGAGATCAAGCGCTCCGCCGTCAACGTAGTCAATGACTGCGCTTTTGATAATTTCGACGGAGAGGTGGAGACTCTCGCGGGTTACGTATCTCTCATTCATGGAGACAAGCCGGAGTACAAGGTCTTCGGGACAAAGGACGAGGAGATGGCTGCCATCCTTTCGTTCATCAGGATGTGCAGGGACAATGGAGTCGAGCTAAAGGATATGGTCATTGCATGCGACAGTAAGAATGCGATAAAGAACATACAGGACATGCTCCACAGGAACAACGTCCCCTACTTCAACCTTTTCTCCGAGCTTGGTGGAAGCAGTAACGGAGTTAACCTCTCTACTTTCCATAATATGAAGGGACTCGAATTCAAGGTAGTCATCCTCTCCGACGTCAGCAAGGCTACCTTCCCGAGAATCTGTCACGACTTCAATGAGATGGATGCCGTGGAGAAACGCAACTACCTGATGAACCAGAAGGCCCTTATGTATGTCGCCATCACGCGAGCCATGCAAAAGGTGCTCATTACCGGAACCGGAGAAAAAGCATTCTGATATGGATATAAAGACTGTTAGCGAACTCATCTATTGGTCCTACGCCAACTTGGCAATGGCGCAGGATGGAGTGGAGCGCGGTTTGGAGAAATACGACCGGCTCAGCTTCATGATACGTTCACGTCTCAATAAAGGACTTCGCGAAGGTCATATGCAGATACGTTCTCTCTTCGATGACGAGAAATATAAGATTACGAACGGGGCCCGCTGCGTGTACTGCGGAAGGACGGAAAACCTTTCTGTGGACCATTTGCTCCCTAGAGCTTACGGCGGTAGCGATTCTTCGGACAACCTCCTATGCTGTTGTCGTACCTGCAACAGTTCGAAAGGAGGGAAGGATCTTATGATATGGTACTCTGAAAGGGGGCTATTCCCTCCCCTTCTGATACTACGCCGCTATCTAAAACTGGTATATCAGTTTTGCGAAAAGGCGGGAATCCTCGATAAAGAACTTGATAATATCGATGAATCAGCTCTTCCCTTCTCACTTAAAATGATTCCAACGAATTATCCTGCCCCAGGAGACCTTTTGATGTAAATTGACAGAATAATGAAGAATATCAACAATTTCTATTTGATTCCGCAGCTGAAACTCGAAGGTGGGCTTCTCAAATGCCGTCCGATTGGAAGTCGTTATGTGAAAAAAGTTCACTTCCGTCAAGGTGAACTTGATGGGGCATGCGGCCTGTATAGTGTTGCGATGTGCTTGAATATCCTGGGCGTTTTCGACTCGGATTTGATTAATGCAACGGACCTCTCTGGATTGGCACGTGAAGAAAGGAAGTTTGTCGATGTCTTGAATGATTATGGTCTCTACAGACTTGGACTCACGGCGCGGCAGATTGTTCTCATCTTGAACAAGCATTTTTCCTCAAGAGTTATAGCGTCCAGTCATTCCAATTCCGGGGAGAACGAAGACAGTCGGAGTGCATTTGCTCAGCATATCATTGACAACATTGATAACGATCTCCCTACTATTCTCATGATATCCTATCCAAATGAAGAATATGGTCACTGGATAGTTGTTGTCGGTTATCAGTTCGGAGAGGACAATGTCATCAATAAGTTTTTCTGCCTTGATCCGGGTGTCGCTTCTCCAAAAGTCTGCTATTGGAACGGGATTCTCAACTGGAGTTCCAAATCCAATAACCACATGTACTATACTCAGGATGGCGCTTACAAGGTGCTCCTTGATGAACTCATTACTATTGACTACGCAAAATAATAATCTCTAACAATATGGAACAGCCTAGAGTAGAACGCGTTTTTCGGCTCATGCGCCTAATGACGGGCAATGTCTATTTCACGGTCGATGAGCTCGCCGAAAAGTTGGAGACCTCTTACCGATCCATCTATCGTTATATCGACACTTTTAAGGAGCTCGGCTTTGTCGTGGAGAAGATCCACGGCAATGTGTATCGCCTGGTGAAAATGCCGTCTCCATTCAAAGACCTGTCAAAGCTTGTGTACTTCTCCGACGAGGAGGCAAAGGTTCTGTGCAATCTCATCGAGAACCTTAACAGTACTCATTCGCTGAAGGCTTCACTCTATAAGAAACTGGCCGCCATATACGATATCACGAGCATCAATGAGTTTAAGGGCTCCAAATCCAACGCGGCAAGCGTACAGGCCATCAGCAACGCAATCGCCGAAAAGAAAAGGGTGGTGCTTAAGAATTACGCATCGTCCCATTCCGGTGAAACGCGCGACCGTGTTGTTGAACCTTTCGCCTTTACAAACAACCACATTGAGGTATGGGCCTATGACTGTGAAAAAGGAGACTGCCGCCTGTTCAAAATCCCTCGCATCGAATGGGTTGACATACTTCCCGAGGATTGGGAAAACGAAAAGAAGCATCATCGAAAGAACATCGATGCTTTCCACATGGCCTATGACGGTGATGGGACTCCCGTGAAGCTTGAACTCTCTTTGCGGGCAAAGAATCTGCTGCTTGAAGAGTTCCCCCTTGCTGAAGCCTTTGTTCACCAGGAAAAGGAAAAGTGGGTTTTCGATGGAGTGGTAGGGCCGCTCGAAGGAGTTGGCAGGTTCTGCATCGGACTGGCAAAGGATGTCAAGGTCGTGGACTCCCCCGAGCTTGAGAAATACATCTCTGATTATATCAACGATTATCTGAAATAATATCTCCTATGAAAAAGTTCCTCATAGCCCTTGCCGTCGTGATTACTATCGCGGGAATTGCTGTGGTAACCTGCCCTGATAAGCAGGCACACAAAGACGCCATCATGTCTGTCATCAATGAGAAGATCAACGAGAGCGTATCAAAGGACAGTACAGAAGGGGACGAAGGCATCGCCCTTTTTGCATCATCCCTTGGTTCCGGCATTGTCGGATATGTCATTGACAATCGGCTCACGGTAAAGAACCACTTTGTGTTCTCGACTGGAGAGATCAACAAGCTGGACGGAACCAGCGAGAGACTCTCCGTCGGAGTTTTCGGGCATGTGTTCACCTTCAGCAAGGAAGATCTTGACAAGGCAATGGATGGAATTATATAACTCATGGTCGGAAAATATCCTGTCATAACATTGTGCGGCAGCACTCGCTTCAAGGAGCAGTTCCTTGAAGCGCAAAAGCGTCTTACCCTTGAAGGTAACATCGTTATCAGCGTCGGACTGTTCGGACATTCCGGAGATGATGAGGTCTGGACCGAAGGCACAAAACAGATGCTCGATGACATGCACAAACGGAAGATTGACATGGCAGATTCTATCTATGTCATCAATGTCGGCGGCTATATTGGGGATAGCACTCGGTCAGAGATTGAGTACGCAATGCGTCATGGAAAAGAAGTCAAATACTTGGAGTAAGGCACATTAGTTTCCGTCCCTGCGGGATGAACCCGACCCAGGCGATCTACCGGGAAAAATACAATTTCAAGAAGCACCAATAGAATATGGTTTTCCTCGTTGAATCAGTCATAGCCTGCGCAGTCTTCACCCTCTTCGTGTTCCTGATGTCCAGAGACCCCGTGAAGACTATCTTCAATTATCCTCCCGCCATCATCGACCGATGCAGGAGCCTCGGGCTGGTGGACGATTCCAACAAACCCGGCGGTGCTGTATTCTATGCCAAGAAGAT
>Ga0247609_10004982_pt1 | contig 13135 bp, 15 predicted proteins | sample 172DNAGHGlowgp2_FD_193487 | JGI IMG/M metagenome (GOLD analysis project Ga0247609, IMG submission 193487) | Sheep rumen microbial communities from Palmerston North, Manawatu-Wanganui, New Zealand - 1728 DNA GHGlow gp2 | ecosystem: Host-associated > Mammals > Digestive system > Stomach > Rumen ...
CCGCGGTTAATCAAACAAACGGTAAAATCGCGGTCACACGTGGCGAAATAACCTATGCAGAAGGTTTGAAATACAACCTGTCCAACATCAATACCGCGGGCGGTGATGGTTCTGGGGATTGTGTCAAGGGCAGTCCATGCACATTAACAATGTTCATGGACAGCAACAACAAACCTGTCTATGAATGGACAAATATGGATACCGAAAGCACAGACGCGGTTCTGTAATCCATATAAAAACATGTTAGTTCCCGCCCCGGCATTCCCGCCGGGGCATTTTTTTATTCCGCCCTATTCCACCCCTTACGCGAGGGGGATTTTGGCACATCTGCATTCCCTTTAATTCCCCACCAGCGCGACCCTTTAATTCCGCCCCTTATGCGAGGGGGACCACCCGCCGCCAAAGGCTAAGGGTGGTGGCGGGGGTATCCAAGAATCCTCCCCTCCACTTCGTGGCCCTCCCCTCCGCCGGAGGGGAATTATTGGTGCTTTGTCACATTCCCTTTACACCAGCGCGCCAGCGCGGTTAGGAGGGGTGGATTGCGAACATTTGTTCGCAAGACGGGGCGGGTTTTTATGCTTTTTTTTACCCTCCCCTCCACTTCGTGGCCCTCCCCTCCGCCGGAGGGGAATTATTGCCACATCTGCGTCCCCTTCTTTATGACTACGAGTAAAAGAGCCGCAGGCGATTTGTCAGGAGTGCCGCGTAGCGATAGCAAGCGAAAGAAGGAGTGGCACGAAACCGTCAGGTTTGGTGACGGGGTAATTGTGATAATAATAATTCATCAATCAGCATCCGCGTATATACAAAAACAACGCAATAAACATAAAAAAATACAAAAAAAACACAACCACAACACCGCACAAATCTGGGTTTTTTAAATTTTTTTGTAAAAAATTTTAATTTTTTTACTTTTTTCGCTTGCGTATATACAAATAAATTTACTATAACAAAATTAAGATATGTTTTGGGGGGCTATTTACCGGGCAAAATATCCACCCACACATTTCATACACACACAAACGAAGGAAAGGGAAATGAAACGAAATCATATTGCCATTGCTGGCATATTGGCATCTGTATTGGTGACAGTGGATGCTGCCTGGGCTGACACTGGAACGGTCATCGCATCACAGGCATACGTCGATGCCAAGGTTGGCACAAAACTTAACTCATCTGCATTAAATTCCGGAACATTATCCACAACCAGCACAACAACCGTTCCGTCTGAAAAAACGGTTAATGACGCAATTACAAGCGCGGTTGCCGGTATTGATACTTCCGCCCCTGCGGCAACAACATACGTCACAAATGGCACAAATGCGTTAAGTTTAAGCAATTCAACCGACCACGCCCCATCAGTTACCGCAGTCAAAGGCATGACAACAACATCTGTCCGCGCATCTGGGGCGGTCGATACATTGGTTCCAACCGAAAAGGCTGTTGCAACCGCTTTGACTGACAAAATCAACAGCGTTGCAAATACTAGCACCAATGCTATTATTGCGACTGAAAACAAATTCGCAGCAAACCCGGCCATTCAAAAGGGTGTTTTATATATCAACGGTGACGGCATAGCTAATCACAGTGCCGCAGCAGACTTGAGTACAATAACCGCCGCACAATCTTGGACCACCGCAAACGGTACCAACAATTCAATCAAGACAATACGTGAAAGTAAAAAAATGGACGACTATGTTCCAACAATGGCGGCGGTCGAGGCACGTGTTAAAGCAGCAGAAAAAGATATTCCAACAAGCACAAACACAAAATCCGCAACATATAGCTCTTCGGCACATACTTTGACTGTGGCAACATCTGGCGATGGCGTAGCAACAGACAAATACGCAACACCCAAACAGGTTGCAAACACCATAACCGATGTTAAAAGTTATATCGATTACAAGGACGGATTAAAAGTTGATGCCAATACCGCAATTACCGCATCTGGAACAACCAATAAAATCGTTCAATATGACGCAAAAGGTTTGGTCGTTGCCGGTACTACAGCTGGGGCATTGGCAACAAAAAATGCCGTTGGTTCTGCTGAAATCACTGACCTTAGCATTACTAATGCCGACATCAGCAACAGTGCCGACATCGCATATACGAAAATGGACGACGGCCTCAAAGATGTCAATAGCGCCAGCGCCGACGCAAGTTGCACCGCGGCATCACCTTGCGTGCTGACATATTATAAAATCGGTTCAACCGTTTATTACAAATGGACGAATTTAATCGAAACCGACGGCGTGACCGCATTACCGGCTTCGTAAAAAAACAGAAATACGTTTGTGTATGCCCCCATGTCCAAAAACATGGGGATTTTTTTGAAAAAAAATATCGCCGTCGCCGGCGGTATTTTTCGAATGCCCAGAAAGGAAGGAAAGGAGAAAAAGAAACGGGCATTCTAAACCAACAAAAAGGCGGGGTCCCAAGGTCCAGAGGAGAGAGAATGTAGGAGGGAGTCTGAATCCCCAGGGCCCCTGTTATCAAATGGATTAATTCCTTTGACGAATCGTAATGTAATACATTTTATTTAATTTGTCAAGCGTTTTTGTCAAAAAATTTTTATGGCAATTTTTTATCCCTAAATTCCTGGGAAATCAGCCCGATTGTCGTTCCACCCCAAACAATGTAAAATTACAGTAAAAATCAACCAAAGGGGAAAAACAATGACACATGACGAAGTCTGGGACGCAATCGAAAAATTTGCATGCGAACATGGTATGTCTTGTTCTGGATTGGCAAAAAGCAGTGGTCTGGACGCAACAACTTTTAACCGCAGCAAACGTTGGTCAAAATGCGGTCAGCCACGTTGGCCATCGTCCAACAGTATCGCAAAGATTTTAAGTGCAACCGATACAAACCTGCACGATTTTACAAAACACATGGACCGATAATAACCAAAGTAATTATGAAATAATTAATGTTTCACAATTACCCCGTCTGCTTCGCATCCACCCCTTCTTTCATAAAGAAGGGGACGCCGCAAGTGCAACCGACACAACATAATTATACACTTTTATCCGGTTTATTATTTTCGCGCATTAAATGTTGCATATATGTTTCAATCGCATACAGGGCTTTATCTACACCAAATATAATATCACTGTTATCTAACCTTAATATATTTAAGCCCAGGCTTTTTAAATAACTATCACGTTGTACGTCATATTCATATTTATTATCGTGCGAATTTCCATCAACTTCGATAACCAAAGACAATCCAGGACAATAAAAATCAACGATATATTTACCAATAACTTTTTGACGATGAAATTGATAACCAAACGCATTTTTATTTTTTAAATATCGCCATAAAATACATTCCGCCTTGGTTGAATTGTTTCGCAAGGCTTTTGATAATCCAGACAATGATTTGGTCTTTGGTAATTTCATATATGAAAAATTATCAAACAAAAATTAAAAATCAATATCATATTATCTGGGCGCAATGTGCAATTACGGACGTCCCCTTCTTTATAAAAGAAGGGGTGGCACAAAACCGTCAGGTTTGGTGACGGGGTAATTGTGATAATAATTCATCAATAAACTTTGAAAATTGATTAAACTGCCTTGATAAAAATTTTTGCCCGGTTTGCCGCCGCAATCACCGCATCTTTATCAATAACAAAGCAAGTTTATGCATTAACAACAATTCCACGCAATTTCGCCGCCGCAACCGCATTGACCGTATCAACACCAATCGCCGGGATATCAATTCTTAAATCTTGACCGGGTTTTGTCATTTTTGCAAAAACCCCAGATGCGCGCCCGCGTTTATTTTTACGCATTTCAACAACACGTTCCAACATACGCGCGGTTCCTTCGGCTGCCTCTACCGCGATAACCTGATTATCAACAACCACAGACGCACCAATATCGGCAACCCCAATTGTGTGTGACACATCAACCGCGCGTTCAATATTTTTTACATCTGCCGATGTCGGCTTTACACGCGTCCAAACCCCAGGTTTTTCAAAAGTCAAATCTGGCGCAATATCTTGGGCCGCAACAATTTCATATCCACGTTTTTCCAATGCCTTGTTAAATGCAACCGCCATAGAATCATACCCCCGTTGATGTTTTAAAACACTAAGCAATACGCCAATCGACCAAAAATCTGGCCTGATATCAGCCAAATTTACATGTCCCAATGCGCCAACAAACACTAATTTATGAATACCGCGTTTTTTACACTCGCGCGCGGCACGACCACCCCCACCCAATCGAATTACCAAATCTGGATTTAATGCCGCATCATAAAAATTCTTTAACCCAATAACATACACGTCCCACCCGCGTTTGCGCATCGCATCACGCGCCAAAAATGGCAAAGACAATGCGCCTGCAAACAGTGCGACTTTTTTATCTGCAAATTTTTCTGTTGTTTTTTTCATCAATCATATCCTACGCGTAAAACAACTTGGAATCAACAGAAATTATGTTAGACTTATAAAAAAACACAAAAGGAAATAACACATGTCAAAATGTCCGTTCTTTGGTTTATGCGGTGGTTGCAAATTCGATTTTGATGCAGAAAATTACAAAACCGAAAAATTAAAAACACTGCCAAAAATCGATAATATGAACCCGGCAATATGGGGCAAAACCGGCACACGCAGGCGCGCAGATTTTGCCGTCAATCCAAACGCTTTTGGTTTTTATAAAAACACATCTCGGGATATTATAAATATAGATAAATGTCCAAACCTATTAGATTCAATCAATCGTATTATTCCAGATTTGGCAAAATTACCTTGGCAATGCACCGCATCTGTCCTGGTGACCCAATGTGACAACGGAATTGTCGTCAATACCCAAAGTGATGTTCCATATTTTAATCCTGAATTTAAATCCGCTGTGCAAAAATTACCGAACGAAATTATTAGATTCACATGGAACGATACAGTTATTCGCAATTACATGAAACCCAAAATTTCTTTTGATAAAACATCTGTCGATTTTCCAGATTCCGCATTTTTACAACCAACCGCCGATACAGAAAAATCTATTCGCGATTTGGTTGTGTCCAATGTCGGCGATGCAAAACATGTCGTTGATTTATTCTGTGGAATTGGAAATTTTACATTTGCAACAAATGCCACCGGATTTGACATTATGGGCATTGGAATAAATCGTGATTTATTCAAAAAACCATTATCATCAAAACAATTAAATCAATACGATGCAATAATAATGGACCCACCACGCGCAGGCGCATTATCACAAACCGAACAAATTGCAAAATCAAATGTGAAAACCGTTGTATATGTATCTTGCAATCCTGGGACATGGAATCGCGATAAAAACATTTTATTACGCGGCGGATACAAATTACAAACCGTCACACCAATCGACCAATTTGTCGGCAGTCCCCATTGGGAAATATTTTCTGTATTTAAAAAGTAAAAACAAAGGGCTTAAAAAAGCCCTTTACTTTATTTTAATGCACAACACCATCGCCATCAACAATCTTCACAGATTGCCACACAGGTGTTTTATTATCACCACTGCCACTGACACTCAATAAATATAAACCTTCATCTGGCCATATATTCGACAAACTGGCATTGATATTATTTTCAATGGTTCGTGCCAAATTATCTATATAAACCTTGTTATAGTAATTATCTGTCAAATAAGCCTTTTTAACATATAACGGTAATTCAACAGCGGTCAAATCCAAAGTATGCCATATCTGGACACGATTACCATCTGTATCGGTTTCATATTCGTCCAAATACCGCCATTGTAATTTTCCGTCAAACACACGCATTTCACTTGTTCTGGAACTATCGCCTTCAATAGACAAATACGAACGCAACCCAGCCATATCAACAGCAATTTCACCGGTTTGTTCATTTAATATGATATAACCTTCTTCGGCCGGGGTCAGTTTTATTTGTTTGCCAGCCAAATCCCTGTCGATACGTTCAACAACCGTTGCCAATGCAGATTCTGTCACATACCCGTCCAGCAAAGATTTCAAATCATAAACAGTCGTCCATTTTTTTACATCTGTTGCCGCACCGGTTTCCGCATCTGTTTCAAACTCGTTCATATAACGCCATTGCAAAACACCATTATCAACACGAATTTCCGCCGTTTTCAAACTATCGATACCCAGAGCATTTTTCAATTCATCAAATTTGATACCGATTTCTTCACCACCACCATCAACAGATGTAATGGCAATAAATCCGTCTGGGGACTCGGTCAATTTAACCTGCTTTTTAGCCAATTCTGTATCAACATATGTTTTCAACGCATAGTCTTGCAGTTGTGTCGATAACGCACTATTCGTCACATAATCATTTAATGTCGTGGTCAAAGATGTATTATCAACATAATTTTCTAACTTACCATCAATTAGACCACCAATTTCAACCGAAACATCTGTCCATTTTTTTGTTGTGCCGTCTGGTTCAAATTCATTTAAATATCGCCAGCGCAATTTACCAGCATCGGTAATTTCCATTTCGATTTTTTCTGCCGCATCTGGAATATTTAGTGCATTTTTTAAATCTTGTAATTTTAATCCAATCACATCATTATTGATTGTGATAAAACCACCCGCGTCCGCAGATAAAGTTTTTTGATAATCATTCAATGTATTTTGGAAAACCGTTTCTGTCACATAGTTGGCCAATTTATTATCTATCAAAGTATTAATATTGTTTGATACATTAACCCACTTTTTTGTTGTGCCATCAATTTCAAAAGAATCCAAATACCGCCAGCGCAACAAACCACCATCTGTGATTTCCATTTCGATATCGCGTTGGGGATCTGGAATTTCCAAAGCATTTTTCAATGCTTCAAACTTTATACCAATTTTATTATTAGAAATTTGCAAAAACCCATTTTCATCGGCCGTCAAAGCCCCCTGTAATCCTGCCAATTCCGAACGCAATACATATCCGGTTAAATCAACAAAATCACTCACCTTTTTGGTGGTTTGATGCCAAGTATCCGCACCAACATACCGCCATTTGATTTTTCCATCATCTGAAAAATCAATTTCAACTTCGCGTTCTTGCGGAATATTCAATGCAGTTTTCAACTCTTCAAACTTTACACCAATTTTATTATCCACAATTTCGATATATTTATCACTTGCGGCCTCTAAATTGCCTTGCAATCCCGCCAATTCGCTTTTCTTGACATAATCTTCCAGTATTGCCAACTGAACATATCCGTCCAGATTTCTGCGCATCAATGCATCGATATCAGCGGTTGTCCATTTTTTCGTCACACCGTCTTGTTCAAACTCGTCTGTATAGCGCCATTGCAATTTACCATCTTGGGTAAATTGAATTTCCGATTGTTTTGCATTGGATATACCCAAATCGTCCTTTAACTTATTAAACTTGATATCAATTGTACCAACCTGATCATCAATCGCGATATAACCTTCATCTGTGGTTGTAAGTTTTCCTTGCTTGCCCGCCAAAGCCTCACTCAATGAAACATTTTCACTTGCCAAATCATATTCTTTTAAAACAGTTCCCAAATCAACAATTAACTGTTTTTCATTAACACAACCATCACCTGTATTGTTGGCATAACACCACCACAATTTATAATCTTCGTCTATTTCCGTCAGCAAATCTTTTTGTGTTCCCAATGCATCTTGCAAATCATGTTTCAAAGCATTTATATCAATAGAAATTACATTATTATCGTCCCCAGAAATATCGATGTATTCACCATCGCCAACAATCAAAGTATTTTGTTTATCAACCTTTAATCCATCAACAGAAGTTTGCAATCTGTCAATTTGATTTTGCAAATTATCCAAATCGACATTTGAAATTCCACCCCCAGATGTTCCACCGCCTGTTGGTGTTGGCTTTGTTGAATGAGACAAATTCAAATATTTACCAATAGACAAACGCGAAGATGCAGAATCCGCAACCCCAGACGATGTTCCACCGGCATTTGACAGTCCTGAATAACTTTGTGATGATGTTGCCGACGCAACCTGGGTTGGATTAGAAAATCGCAACGACGACCCACGTGTTGATTGCGACACCGCCGTTGTTGTTGTGGCTGTTGGGCTTTTTAATTCTGTCGATGCGCCAGATGCCCCCACCATTGTATTTCCCCCAGACCCCAAAATACGAACTGCCGAAAACGCAGATGATGAATACACCAACATACATGCGATGCTTGTTAAAAAGGTTAAACAAAATCCATTTCTTTTTTTCATCTCATCTGCCCATTTGTTTAAAAACTAACTCTCAACCCAACAGAAAAAGCATTTTCCAACACCAATCCGCTGGTAATTTTCAACAAAAAATCCCGATAATTTCCGTCGTTATATTGATCCCACAAAAACGTGCGCGATACTTCTGGGCCTTGGATTCCAGACAACCGATACCGCAAATCAATATGCATATTATTACCAAAACGAAACGCGTATCCGGCGGCAATACCGACCTTGAACAAATTATCTGTATATTTCGCCCCAGATGTAGAATTTTGGAACAACAAACCATCAATCGTGACATTGGAACGAACAATCCCCAGTCCCCCGCCCAGATAAAACCCAGATTCAAAATCATAATATGCATTTGCCATCAAATAAGGCATAGACAAAGTATATGTTGCGGCCTCGTCATAATCTTCGAATTCTTTGGTCAAACCCAATTCCAGGTCCATGCGCCAGTTTTTAGACAAATACACACCCAACGCGACATTTCCACCAAACACAGTTTCCCCAGAATATTCGTCTTGACTGAACAATAAATCTGTTCCTTGATAATCAGAATTATAATCATTTTTCCAATTCCAAATATTCATTGCCAGATTTCCAGCCAAATAAACATTATATTCTGCATCGTTGTCTTGTTTTTTTAATGTATTTGATTTAGTTTTCTTTGCAACCACCGGCTTTTCAACCTTTTCTGCCTTTTTCACAACCCCTGATTTTCGAAAATCACGTGACAAAATGACGACATCATCGCATGGACGATTATCACATGCGCATGGATTTGCCGGCACATAAATCATCGTCCCGAACGCAGTTATCGGTGCAAAACAGGCAAGATACAGCACAAAAGCAATCTTTTTAAACAACATTTCCTTCCATTTATCTTTATAATTCTATCACAAATTCAATTTTTTTCCAAACCATAAAACACACAATTTTATAAAAGATTTTTATTATTTGACCAAACTGTATTTTTTTTCTAAGATACCACCTGAAATGGAAGAAAAAACATCATCTATATCTTTAACAAATGTGGCGGCATCATATGATAATGGTGCTGATGTCTTGACAGATGTATCATTTAACATCACCGGTGGCGCGATTTATTTCCTGACCGGCGCATCTGGTGCGGGCAAAACGACTTTGTTGCGTTTGATTTACCAATTACACAAACCAAAATCCGGTCAAATAAAATTATTTGGTAAAATCACAAACGATATGACGCGCGATGAAATTACCGAAATCCGCAAAAAAATGGCGATTGTATTCCAAGAATATTCTTTACTATCGCATTTAACGGTATTTGATAATGTGGCTTTGCCATTACGTGTTCGCAATATGCCTGAAAATAAAATAAAAAAACTGGTACCAAAGGTTTTAGATTGGGTTGGACTGGGTAAATATGCGGACGAAAAACCTTTGGCACTCAGTGGTGGCCAACAACAACGTGTATCGGTTGCACGCGCGATTATTGTTCAACCGTCTATATTATTGGCTGACGAACCAACCGGCAATTTGGACGATGAAAACGCATCACGTTTAATGGATTTGTTTATCCAGATGAATAAAATGTTTGGCACAACAATAATATTGGCAACACACAGTCGCCGCTTAATCGAAACATATAAATTTCCGGTAATTCACATTGAAAATCATCATGTTGGATTTGTGACCAATCAATCTGCATCTGGGGACGCGCCTAAAAAATTATGGAAGGGTCCTGCCCCAAAAAATTATTTCAGTGAATTATCAAAACAATTTGACGACATTGGGAATATGCAATGAAACAGAAACCGATTGTTTTTTCGCTTATCCGCGAACAGAGTACATTTATGACGGCAATTATGTCGGTTTTGACATTTTTATCTGTTTTGACTTTGGGAATTGCGATAATGATTGGGACGGGCGCAATTCGTATGAATACATCATGGGATTTGTTTGCAACGGTCCAAACAACCGATGAAAATGACGCACCAAAAATTCGCGAAATTTTATCACAAAACGCATCAAAAATAGAATCTTCAAACGAAATATCAAATGCCCAGATGACCGATTTAATGTCGCCATGGGTATCGGGTGGTTCTGCATTACAAAAATACCTGCCAAAAATGTGGGAGGTTAAATTCAAAACCACCGCCGATTTAAAATCTGTCCAACAACAAATCAGTCCGTACGCAAAATTCCTGACACACAAAAACGCATTGCAAAACCCTATTCGCGCAGGTTGGTATTTGATTGCGATTTGTGCATTGGTATTGGCTGTATCATTGGGGTCTATAACCGTATGTGTATCGTATATTGCGCACAATACGGCAATGTTGCACAAACGCGAATTGGAAATATTAAATCAAATCGGTGCCAGTGATGCTTTTGTTGCGAAACAAATGCAAATCATTGTTGCCCGGATTTGCACACGTGCAACAATATTTGGATTTATAATTGCCCTGCCATTTTTATTTTTAATCTTGTCGGCATCACATTCGGCACGTGTTGGTTTAATGGCAATGATGGATATAAATATATTCGGTTGGATATTATTGATTTTATTACCGGTTGCAATTACGATTTTTGCGACGCATATTACAAAACACACAACAAAAAACATTTTAAAAAACAGTTAAATGAAAGTTTTCACACCATCTTTTTTGATATTGGGATTTTTTGTCTTGGGCGGAATGATATTCAAACTGACATCACCGTTAAGTTGCGGACCAATTTTACCCAACGACAATATATTTGTTTTAACCGGCGATGCGCGACGCGTTCCATATGCGTTAAACCAGACGAAACAATATCCAATGGCGCGAATTCATATAATTGGTGCCGGCGGTCATAATTTCAACACCGGCAAACATCGTGTCACAATGGAAACAAAATCGAAATCGACATATCAAAATGCATTGGCAATCGAACGAATTGTTCGCCAAAAACATTTAAAACGCATTGTTGTTGTCACAACCGAAGAACACATGAAACGCGCAACGCATTTAATTCGCTTGGAAACGCCGGATACAGAATTGGTGACATGTTCTGCCCCATTGACAGGCATGCCCGCGTCCCAACGATTACAAAGATGGACTGTTGAATATGTAAAATATCTGGTCACACTGTTTGGTATCAAAGAAGGTTAATTATGTTAAAAACAATTATTTTCAAATTTACATTGGCGATTTATTTTATTATTTGGACTCCTTTTTTGGGGCTTAGTTTAATAAACAAAAAATTGACACGAATTGCGATGCGTGCCGAAACCATGGGCGTATTGTTTTTGGCGCGAAAAATTACAGGCATAACATACATGATTCATTATCCACCGGTTGAAGAAAACGGTATTCCAACGAAACCGAACACGAATACGCGCACCGATGGCAAGGCAATAATTGCCGCCAAACATATGTCTATATTGGAAGTGGCAATTTTATTTATGACGGTTCCAAAATCTTTTTTCATTTTAAAGCGCGAATTATTATGGATACCTGTTTATGGTTGGGCATTTTGGCGGGTTGGCTTTATCGGTGTAAATCGTGCGCGTGGTAAAACAAACATGCGCAAATTGACAGATCGGGTTGCAGACAAAATTATGAACGGATACACATTGGTCGTCTATCCCGAAGGCACCCGCACCATGCCGGGCCAACACCCTGCATTAAAACGTGGATTATTGTTTTTGGCACACGAATTAAAATTACCAATATTACCTGTTGGCACAGACGCAGGATTATATTGGCCAAAGCGCGGCAAAATGCGTAGCGGTATTGCTAATATGTATTTTGAAAATCTGTTACCCGCCAGCGCAACATTGGAAGAAATTCACGAATCAATCAATCGCCACAGCGCATAACCCAGAGTTCAAAGTTCAAAGTGCAAAGTTCAATCTTTTTTATCCAACTTAGCCTGCAAAGTTTTTGTAGTCTTGGCTAATATTTTTGCTATTTCTTTACAATCCACAGAAATACTTTCATAACTTTTAACATCTATAAACTCTGCATCTTTTAACAAATCCAACCAATATAATGTTTCTTCTGTTTCTTTCAACGCAATATATACTTTGGACAAAAAATCTTTTTCACTCATCGCACAAACAGATTCAGCCAAATTTGCACCTATACTGGTTCCACTTCGTAAAATTTGTTTAGATAATACAAATTCTTTTTTATCGTTTATCAAATACTGATATAAACGAACTATCCTCAAAGCAAAATTCTTACTTTTATCTCTTGCTATATTGTCTTTTGCCATAATGTATCCTTAATTGCACTTTGCACTCTGCACTTTGAACTTTTATTTACACCAACCTTTTCGTTTGCCACCATTATACCCGCGACCTAAACCTTCACGAATCAAAGTGCGACCAACATCACGACCACGTGAATCTTTGACCGTCGCATCAATTCTCCCCAGGTATTTATCGTCTTTGATATTTTCTAATTCAACAACACTATCCACCGGCAACAATTCAGCCAACCGATTTTTCGCAACATTTGCAGCAACAATTTCATCAACACATTCACCATGCATTTCAGGTGTATCAACATTGCGAATACGCACACGAACAGACACAACCGTATCGTCCGCCAACTTTACACCCGCCGAAAAAGTATCGCCATCAACAATATATTTCACCACCGCAGGCACCGCACCCGCCGCCGATACAAACATCGACAAAAATAATCCTGTAAAAACCCCTTTCCTAAACCACATAATTTTACTGCAACTTTGGCGACCAAGTTGGTTCAACACCATTTACACCGTCTGGCAATTCAATATCGTATATATTCAATCCCGTAATATCAACACTGCGCAAATGACTAATGCGGTCCATCCCGTCCCCAGATTTTTCGGTTTCATAATAAACCAATCTGCGCGATCCCGGTGCCCACGAAGGTGCCTCCATATACCAACCACCCGCCAATA
>Ga0247609_10004985_pt1 | contig 13130 bp, 3 predicted proteins | sample 172DNAGHGlowgp2_FD_193487 | JGI IMG/M metagenome (GOLD analysis project Ga0247609, IMG submission 193487) | Sheep rumen microbial communities from Palmerston North, Manawatu-Wanganui, New Zealand - 1728 DNA GHGlow gp2 | ecosystem: Host-associated > Mammals > Digestive system > Stomach > Rumen ...
AATATTGCCACTGCATCTGAAGGCAAAGGGGTTGCTTATCAAAAGAATGATAAAGCAGCATTTGAGCGTTATGTGAGCATTTTGGACACGATACAATAAATCAAATTACTACAGGTACACCATGGGTAATAAAGTATATATATTGAAATATCTGCGCAAGGGTCTTATCAGCAGTCTGGAGAAGGGAAACAGTGTTGCTAAGGACATTAAGCGTGCACAAATAGATGTCAATCTGAAATTCCAGCTAAAGAATGTCGATTCAGGCCGTGTTGAGAACAAGGTTTTGCCTGGCAAGAAGATAGAACTGCTGGGGCCTGCCGATGTGAAGAGCCTAACTTCCCAAGCCATCTACCGCGTTTCGCCTGCCGAGTCGGGTGATGTGCGGCTCAATGCCAGCTACCGCCCCTACATGGAGTTCTATGAAGAAGACCTTCCCTGGAGATATACGCCTTTCGCTCCAGGCGACAGCAGTTTTTATCCCTGGATGAGGCTTATCGCCGTCAAGACCGATGAGTGTGACGTCACATTCCGTGATGGCATGAAGATAGTGCGCATCAATCTCACCGAGGAAAGAATCAGCGAGGTGTTCTCTACCGCCGACGAACTTGTGAGAAGTGCGCATGCCCAGATTGACGTCGAAGACAGCTTTAATGGCCCTCTCGATGAGGCAACTATCAATAAAATGCTTGATGAGAATCCTGATTGTGGCATCTCAAGGGTGCTGTGCGTGAGTAAGCTTGAGCCGGCAACACAATATGTACTGCTGCTCATCCCCACCTATGAGTTGGGACGCCTCTCCGCACTTGGCATGAGTACCGATGGCGTCAACATGAATGCCATTGTAACACCTCAGCCAAACACCGATTTGGAGTTGCCCATATACTATAAATGGAGTTGTACAACCGCCACACGCAGCGGGACATTCAAAGACTTGGCAGACTTGCTGAATTTCACTACAGCTGCCGATTACAAGAAAATGGATGCCAACCTCACGGTTGACATCAGCCACTCGGGATTGAAGACGGTCTGCTTTGATGGCGAGAAGAAGATTGATGTTCCAGCTGCCCTGGTGATGAGCAGTGACCCCTATCGCAACCTTGCGGACGAAGGCAAGCAGTACCGAACCGAGCTCCAGAAGCATCTCTCCTTGAACCCGGTCTTTGATGAAAATGAACTAGGGGACATCAATCCGGATGAGGACCCTTGGGTGGTGCCCCCTGTATATGGTGCTCGGCATCTGATGACTACGCGCAAGGATTTTGAGAAAGGTCCTGACGCCGGAGTGGTCAATGAGGTGAATCTGAAACTGCATAACCGCATTGCAGCCGGCATGGGAGGATTGGTGGTGATGAAGAACCAAGAGGAGTTCGTTCATCGCGCATGGAAAAGAGTTGAAGTGATTAACGCCCTTAACCAGATGTTGCGTGAGTATTACCAGATGAATCAAGTCAACGACTGTGCCAAGGACATGAACGTCAGGTCTTCCATCGACAAGGCGGCGCTCAATAATCAAAACCAAGGACTGATTAGTGATGCGGCACTCCGTATGCTTCAGACTTCAGGCATCTATTACAACAATGTAGCGCCCGATACCATGCTTGATTACTATGATCAAATGGGAGTGAAAGATAACGGTGAAGCCACTGCTGGAGTCTCCAAGCAATACCTGGCTCAACTTTACGACCAGGGTATTTGGAATCGATTAGTTGAAGAAGACGATAAGTTTGATAAACTCGCATACTTATTTGCCAATAACAGTGATGATGCGTGGAATAAAAAAGAGATGGAGGAACTGTTTTTCCTTAAGGACATGTTTAAAACATCAATGATCGACGGGAAGGCAAGATTTATTTTAAACCCCAATTATAATTATGAAATGGATGATGGTCATATTCTCTCGAATCAAGAAATGAAAGCCATTTATTGGAAGTGGTATCATTTCAATGATGATGGCCAATGCGTTATAGATCTAAATGACGTGTATAAACTTAGTGAAAACCAATTGCAAAATCTCTTTCAGACGTTCAATGATCGGAATCTTTCCGAAAAAAACTCCATTTATTTCAAAGCTGAAGGCAACTTTGCAATATACCCTTATAAAATCTCTGTTCACCTGAAAATGCCTAATGGCTTTGCTCGCATTGTGCCTGATTGGATGTGCGAGAATTTAACAATTAATGGTCAAATTTTAGGAAAACGGATTTTAGCTGTTGAATATTATAATGAATATAACTATCCCTGCTATTTCTTTATCGTTCCGAAGTCTGCTCTTGATTCCTTGAATCCTAAATATTGGTTGCTATACAATGGTGCAACTGTTTATTTAGACGAAGGAAAGAAAGTTCTCAGCAATCCGGATGCTTATTCTGAGTTTGTCATTTCAACCAACAACAAGTCTGTAGCAGCTCAGAATTATAATAAATCAAGACCATTGAACTCTAAAATTTATAATGGTTTGTGTGAGAATTATCACTTCATACCGAAACTCCCAAAAGGTTTTGCTATTACTGTAGATAATCCCCTTGGAGAAAAAGGAAAAGCCCCTCAACAATCGTTTAATTATAATGGTTATCCTTTCTATATAGTATTTGAAGATGATAGTTTTTTGACACATAGTGATTCTACAGAAACGTATAATTGCTTCTGGTTAGAATGGAAAGGAAATTACGATCATATTGCCTACCCGACATACGATAAAAAAGGCAAGGTTATAAGAAGGAATTTCATCGTTTCGACGTATCTTTTCATAGTCGGTTCTGCGATCACAAACATGAGAATGTTCGACTCAATGTGTTGTCAACCCAATAATGTCTCAATCTCACTGCAACCTGATCATCCACTATGCGTGAAAATTTCACTGAATGATTATTTTGAAGCTATTCTAAAGAAACCTATAGCTCCAGAAGAAAAAAGCATTGACTCGACTCAATTGAATCAAATTTTGAATGAGGTCGAAAAACAGAGAGGCAGAATAGAAAGCGAGCTCAAAATCAAGCCTCAACCGGCTAACCCCAATAAAGTTACCACCGCCGCGGATATTGAGGTGGTGGATTCCAATCAGTTGGCAAGGGATAGGATCAAAGAAATAGCCGAGGAATATGGAGTCACCGAATTCAACCAGTTGGACGACAGACTACGTGACAAATATCCCGTCATGGTTCACCCCGATTTCCTCGATCCCACCTATTTCTATCTGCGGGAACTGTCGGTTGACTATATTTTGCCTGACTCGGGCAAACTGACCAAGAACAGCATTTCCTGTTTCTACAGCAATCAGGCTTTTGAGGAAGCTTTCCTGCTGGGAATGAATACCGAGATGGGACGAGAACTCATGTGGCGTGAGTATCCCACCGACCAACGCGGTTCTTATTTCCGAAAGTTCTGGGATCAGTCCGAATTGCCCAAGAAGGAGGAACTCAAGAGCAAATACTATGACATCAAGGATATCGATAAGTGGAAAGGCAAACTCGGCAGCAATCACCGGTCGGGTAAATCCCCGATGCTGGTATTTGCCATCAAGGGCGATCTGATGCTGACTTATCCTGATACCGAGGTCTTTCTCCAGCAGAAAGTGAATACGGGGAATATACCGTCCCCAATCCAGAAAAAAGAAATGTCGGCATGGCTCACCTCCGACACCTATATCGTGGGATTCAGCGGAATCAAGAAGGAGGACCTCAAGAACTACTATCTTGTCTTCCAGCAAAAACCCCTCTCATTGCAGTTCTCCAAGCAGGCCGAGAACAAGAACAATCCATACGGTATCGTTAATCCGCAGTGTTATCTCATACCTGCTGAGCAATGAACCATATAACAAGTAGTTTTAATATTCAAAAAGCAAATGAAAAAATATCAAGATATATTACGGGCGCAGACCAGTAAGAACTTTGCTTCTAAGAGGGTTACTACCTCGATGCTGATGTTGCCGCTGAGACTTGAATCAAAAATCATGACCAGGGACGTGGACATGACCGATGAGCCTGAAAGGGCAATCCTCGCTTTTCGGGCACTTGATGAGCTGGTCTTGGATTATTATAGGTTATTGAACTACAGGAGTAAACCCAGGATTGAGACGGCAACAAGAAGCTTGATACTTAAGATGCAGGAAGTCATTCACGCTTTCCAGCAGATAGATTTACTGTATGCCGAGGACAAGTCTTACCTCACCGATCTGACAAAAAATATCTATAATTCATTCCACACCCAGGATTTGAAGAATGCCTTTGCGCCAGTGTTGGATACACTCAAGGATATCACCCCCTTGACAACATACAGTGATAACCCCGCGACCAATTTCATTAACCAGTTGGAGCGCATAACACGCATGCTGGAGATTACGCTGAAGTACCCACGCTTTTGCGGTAGCAAGCGCTTAAGCCATCACGATCATTATTCTCAGACCGCAAGGTACCGACTGGCTTGCAAGCGTTTCAAAGAAATCAATTCCTGGTTTATTGGCAGTACAGGTTTTAGGCATATTGAATTACTGGCAAATGCCATACCAGCACAGATGATCACAAATGGCCAAGTTGACAAGTACAGCCGTCTGATGCATCGCATCCGAAAGGCCATGTTGACTGATAATTCCAGCCAAATCAGTAATTATCAGTCATTTTTAAGACGCTTTGAGAATATTTATAATGCTCAAAGGCCAATTCCTGGTGTTGCTGGACATTCAAGAGAAAAGAATAAGGTCAATCATTACAACCTAATGCTTGAAACGGCTAGACAACTATACAATAATGTTTTCAACTTTATAATAAACGGTGGCTCAGGAAATGTCTATAGCGTTTTGGCCGGGAAGTCTACACGCAAGCCGTTAATAAGATACACGTTGCTCGTGTCTAAGCTGATAACGGCTGAGCTGAAGATGGTTAAGGCTAAAACCGCCATAAATTGGGAAATGCGCCGCAATATGACCAAAGAAGCATATCGCAGCCTCTCAACCCTGGAGAATCTCATCAGCAAAACATATTTTATAGATAATGAGCAGCGCAACTTTGTGCGTAATTTGCTCAATTTCATGAACTCCACACGAATAAATAACCCAGCAGATAAGGTCTCAAATTATTCTAAGATGTTGAGCAACTGTCTGGTCATTAACCCTGTAGCGGCACCAGCGAAAAATAGGGTGAAGTGTTTGTGTCTGAGAATCTACCCTGACATCGTGGCGCTCGCCCAAATCCTAAACCAAATCAGTCGGGAAGAATATTCGGCAGGCAAGGATTTCTGGCTTAAGTATATTTTCAACGATGATGAAAAGTACCGTCACTCGCTTTGGCTCGCGCTCTGCGATATCTATCCTGCCCATCGTGCGGCTTTCATCATCAAATGCACTTATCCCAAGGCCAACTATGCCAACATGTGCAAGAAGGCTCAGGAATTCCATAACAAAAAACGGTCTTTAGATGACTTTATTAAGGAAATCGATGACAACTTTGTCAACGCATTCCCGATGACCAGTGTTGACAATGGCGAGCAGTTGTTCACGGTGCCTGTTACCAACCTGTTGCCCGACCGCTTTGTCGTGCATGCGACTGTCAAGACCAGGATCAATGCCAGCCGCACGATCATCCAGTATGGTCATCGATTGCCCAAGCAGTTGCAGGTTGGTCTCGACCTCAATAACCTTGAAGCTGCGACCAAAGAGAATAATGGGCAGCTCTATCTCAATGGCGGCTTGAGTTGGATGACCGACTATGATGAAGCCGAACGGATGGGTATGGCAATCTCCATTCCATTGGCATGCATGAAGACAGGATTGAATAATACCATCCGCGAGTTTGAGTTCAAACAGATTTTTGTGTATGGCATCAGTGACGCCTCCGATATGGAGTCTGGTAAGATGCTTGAGGACATGCTCACAGCCCACTTGTATTCTGACAAGGCCATGGACGTCATCTCGTTTGAGACGGCTTCTAACATCATCACATCCGAGGATGCAAAATATGCCTTCGACAGTTCTGAAAGCAAACAGCGGGAGCGGTTCAAGCATCAGCCGTTTAACTGTATTAACCCTCACACACCCGTGAAGGACAGTGACCTGGGCATCCTTGATCGACTCTTCGGCCTCAGCAAGAGTGTATTAGGAGATCTTGATGAGCCGAACAAGCCGGGCTCATCCGAGGTAGAACTGCAGCGATATGTCAACAAGATGATGATAGATTATCTTACCGATTCTGCTTTGGATAGTAAAGTCAATCCCTTGCTCAAGGCTTTCAGGAATACCCCGGGACTCTATGATTACCTGTGCAACGACGTGCTGCCGCGCGGACCTTTCCCAATGATCAGGATCGGTGATCAGCCTTACGGCATCCTGCCTGCCTGTGACTTGAGGAACTTGGCCATAATGTCCAGTAGCCCGCTGGCTATTGTAAAGGGGATTTTGCTGGCTCTCACTAACTACTGGAATGCCATCCTCGATAAAAATATCGTTACTTGCTATGGTAAGGACTCTGACAACAGCGGTGCCACCATCACGACACGAGATTACCTGCAAATCCTCGGTAATACGCCTCGCAGCACCTCATTCTATAAGCGCATGATGGTAAAGGGTGGTCTTATGAACCCTGAAAACTTGCGTGGCGAACTTGTTTCTCACCAGATACATGATATCACCGCTATCGCGAATGGTATAGGTCTCAGCGTTAATCGAACAGATGTTAAGAGCATCATTCCCGACTATGACTATGTCCCTGTATATGACAAGAACGAAACAACTCATGATAATGCTTGTTTCGTACCCCATGACGCTCTTGATATAGATAATATCGTTAAGCACATCATTTCAGGTATCAGGCAATACAATAATGCCTCCACGGGTTTGAAGTTGAGCGACTCGACAGACCTCATCAGGAACTATGTCATTGAGTTTTTTGACCTCTTCAACTATCGTCTGGATGCATGGCTGATGGGGCTTCTCAACAACAAGATCCGTATGAGAATAAATCAAGGAAAACACAACTTGGCATTGGGATGCTTCGGATGGCTGTTCAACCTCAAGGAGGTGGATGATTTCAAACATGGTTGTACCAATGAGTACATCATTGCTCCTTCAGTTAATCAGGCAATCACGGGAGCCATTTTGCGCAGCTCTTACAACAATAGTGTCAAGAACGGCAAGGCCCATAACTATGACATGGGTGTCAATCTGTCGTCAGAGCGTGTGCGCACTGCCATACGCATCATCGAGGGCATTCAGAACGGGCTCTCGCTTGGTTGTATACTCGGTGCTGACATGGAGCGTCTGATTCATGAAGCATATAAAACTACTTCAAGCAAAATACCTGCTGGCCAATTGGAACTCGACAGTTGCATCTATAAGCTTCGTCAACGTTATCCCTTGGTGAAGAATGATCAGGAGAGCGGGGCAGGGTACGCACCTCTTAGCATTACAGTACTCAATGGAGCGCGACTGCTGGATGAGTATGCCACTTATAAGGATCGTGGGAATGATGCTGTCAAGAGTTGGCTCAAAAATACACTGAAACTATTTGACGGTAACAACCAGCAAGATGCTAAGATTAAAGCCCTGATGGACATCATCGACATCATTGATGATGAGAAGGATGCCCTCACCGACGTTGTGCTCTCCGAGAGCGTGTATAAGCTCACTCAAGGCAATACTGAGGCTTCGGCGGCAATTAGCCGTGCCTTGGAGGAACTCAAGAATATTCCAATGCCCGAGGTTGCCGAGATTCCTATCACCAGCGCACAGATTGACGGATATATGCTGGCCATGCTGCCAGCCGATGCTGTTTGCAACGATCCGAACAATCTGCTTGCATCAATTGAACCCAAGGTTGAGGCTTGGCTGCAGTTGATGATGCATAAAACCGATAAAATCTACATGAGTGTGAAGTGTCCTGTTTCGGGTTCTGGTAAAATAAAAGGCCCTGTGCCGTCTCTTGGCTCGCTTGGCATCAGCGCTTCAGAGATGGTGTATCTCTCGGCCGACAAAGCTTCCTTCACCCACTTCGTTGAAGTGCTCAGCTGGATGAAGACAGGTGTGTTCAGGGAATACGATTGCGAAAGCCCCGTTAGTTCCAATGATCCCAATTTACATGCTTTCAGCGACTGTTCTATGGCAATCGATGAATTACGCAATGTTCTTGCTGCGGCTCATCCCCTCACCAACGATGACCTCGTGAAGAGGACAGGAATGCCCTCGGCGGCGGTTTATAACGCTATGAGTAATGAGTATCATAACGTGGAAAGCTATATCTCCCGTCTTATTGTCAACATCCAGCAGCTTATCAAGCACCAGTCGGCTATCCAGAATCCTGCTAATGCTGATTATGAGTTGGCCGCTCTGCCTGATGAATTCATGACCGAGGCTGTGAGGGTTCTTCTTGACTGCTATCGCATCGGCAACACGATGGCACTGGATGCTGTACACCATAACATCTTTATCGGGAACAGAAATGCCATTGATGGGGTAGTGGATTGGAAGAACACAGTCCAGTCTCAGCATGCACTGTTCCAGTCGATGCAGATGCTTTATGAAAATCTCCAGACAAAGCTAGCCCAGGCCGAAAAGATCGTTGCCAGTGATCCGGAACACAAATACACCACCTATGTCGAGGCAATCAATACGCTGCTTGTGTCAGGTTATCTGATCATACCTTCTTTCCGTCCCGATGACAATGTTCCAATCGCCGATTTGGCAGAACAGGCCAAGGGAAAGAGGTTTTTGAATATCTCCAACATGGAAATTGAAGCCATGATTGGCGACCTCGCTCGGGTAGAGCAGCCGATGATGAATCTGCATCAGGTGCGACTGTACCAGAAGTGTGACGACATCGACACAGCCAGAATTGTTCCTATGCAGCTGGCATCGGTTGAGGATAATACCAACTTCCGTCAGTGGCTTGGAACAGCCGTCGAACATGAGGACTACGTCACAGATGCCTTCACCTACATGGTGATGAATCCTGAGCATATCATTAATGCTGCTCATCAGGAGGAACCTCTCCTGGCCGGAATAGTGATAGATCATTGGGTTGAACGTATTCCTTACAGGGAACAGACTGCTGCCGTGGCTTTCGGATATGACCAGCCCGATGCCGAGGCTCCCCAGACGCTCCTTCTTGCCATTGCCACTAAAGACAACAAAAAGCACTGGAGCGAGAAGATGCTTGCCAATTCTCTCAAGAGCGCCATCCACATGGCGAAGTGCCGCACAGTAAGTCCGGATATGCTTTGTAATGACGGATGGACCGGAGGATTACTTCCCTTACTCGAATATATGGACCCCAAGAGTAGGCGTTAAAGTGGGAATTGAAACTACATCAGACGGTTGTGTTAATATCAATAATTAATAAAACAATAAAAATATAATATTATGTTTGATCAAGAATTGGCAAACTCTGAGCAGTACCTTAGGAATCATATCATAAGCTCCCATGGAAAGGGAAACTTGGAGGACCTGCTTGAAAATGGCAATGAACTGGCCCTTGATTTCAAAACACGCATCGAGGGACGCACTCGTAACACCGATCCGACAGAGGCTATGCGATTGCGCGTGCACGACCCGTTGTGGATGCTTGCACGGCAGTGGCAGATGGGTGAATTCCGTGGCAACAACACGGGCACAGCCATGTCGGTAAGGTGCACTGTGAGATATGAAGACTGCTCCAGCGATCCCATTGAACCGGTAACCGAGCAGATAAATCCAGTAATCGATTTCCTTGCCAGGATCGAGTCGGCGGTCTATTTCCTCGACTTGTTGAAAAACGCACAAGAGGGCAGGAGTTTGGCAAAAACGATCCGTCCTCAGCTCATTCAGCAATTCCCCATCAATTGGGAGGCGGTTGGTACGTTGGTGCTGCCTAATGCTGTCACTAAGGACGAAGAGATGAAGCTTAACAGGCATCTGCAAAACTATGCAAAGACCTATAAGGGAAAAATATTTGATGGAGCGGCGCTTTATAAATACTTGTCTCAAGACCAAGGAAAGACTGAGGCTTCACCAAAGGCGGCATCGCCTCTTGAAAGGTCTTTGATGCTTATTAAAGGTGAGTTCATGGCATGGTTTGAAAAGAAATACAAGCCCGCATCTTCTACCAATCAACACTGGCAGGCGGCTGATTTGTGCTACACGGTTGAAACTCAAGTGGCTGGAAAAACATACAAGAGTGACAACTATCAAGGAGGACGCCTCTCGTGGTATACGTTTGATTATGAACAGAAGCTTAAAGGCTTGAATGAACTCAAGCCTGGCGTTAGGCCCGGTGTTAGGCCTGGCGATAAGCCTTTCATTGGACCTGGCGTTAAGCCTTTCGAGCCTGTCCCTGACCAAGTGCTTAGCCTCCCGACACCTGCAACATTTGCTGCCGCGCCCAACAAACGCCTTTGGCAGATGGAAGACCGCAAGGTGTTTATGGGCAACAGCGTCGAGGAACCGTCGGAGGCCAATTCCGTCGTGATGAGATATGCTACCATGTATTCCAACGACTGGATGCTCTTCCCGCTAAAGACCGAGATAGGCAAGTATATCACTGTCAAGAAGATTGAAGTGATTGATACCTTTGGCGAATGCTTCAGCATTGATGAAAAAGACCGTGCAGGAAACAATGGCCAATTGGGTGAGAATGAAGAGCAGTGGCAGATGTTCACCAATTCAACCGTCGGTAATCGCAAGCAAACTGTGGTCAATGGCCTCTTCTATGCACCTCAATTGGCTGCTACTGTTGAGGGCAAGCCTATCGAGGAAGTGAAGGTTTTGCGCGACGAGATAGCCAACATGGTGTGGGGAGTGGAAAACGTTGTTCCTGACGGTTGCGGAGGCACACTCGATGCCAACCTTTATGCTACCCGACTGGAAACCATTGTCAATGGACAGAACAAAGTGGGCGAGCCTGAGCATCACCCCGATACTGTTGTCTTTGGACAGGGTAAATCACCTGAGTTGGTTAAAGCTCCTGGCAATAGTGCTCCTCAAGCCAAGTTCAGCTATAGTCTGCAGTCATCAGTGCCATTCAACTGGATTCCCTTTATCCCACAACGTCTACCCTCCAAGGAATCAAAGTTGTTCCCATTCTTTATGGGTGGACGGGAAATCATACTGAGACGTGGCAAGATGCCATGCTATATCTTCAATAAAGACCACTTCGACCTATTGGCTGTCCGCCCGCAAGGATCCATCATGCGTCCTGTTATGAAATTCATCGTGAATGGGGATGGCAAAGTCAAGGAAGAGCCTATGGTAATCCATGAGGAGGCCGTCCAAGCTACAGGCATCAGGCTGACCAAGAACTACCAGCGTGCCCGATGGATAGGGGGAAAGACCTATCAGTGGTTAGGAATTTATAAACGGCAAGCAAAAACCGATGCCTCAAGTGGCTTAATCTTTGATACGTTGAAAAAACGATAGTCCTATTCGAGTTGTGAAGTAGTACACTTCACAACTTATTTTTGTAATTAGAATGTAGAGGGTTTCTTCTGGAAATTATCAGCATCACTTACTGAATCTCATACAACAGTTCTAGGAAGAACAAATAGAAAGGGGGCTGGATTGGCTACCAGTCCCCCAAATAATGATTCCGGGGCTGCATCCACCGACTCCTGTTCCTTCGTCGTCCAGCTTTCGTCATTTCGCACCTGATTGCATGTGATCTCCTAGACTGCAAAAAAGATTAGTAGCTTCTCGTTTGCCTGCACTAATCCTGCTAGGACTGTGATCACCGACCAGTCTACTCAGATTAATCACCTTCGTTTCTTGCAACAATCGTCATGTTCAACGACACATCAGTTTGATCAGGTTAGCCCCCACATAGTAATGTGCTGAATATCACCTCTACCCTAGGCAGTGGAGTGTAACTTCCAAGGCAAGTAGCATTTGTGATGGGACCCACCTCATTGTGGACATACTATCCCACTCACGCCTGCTAACCACTACCCGAAGCTACACAGCCATCGCTGTTCCTACCTAATAGCTATTTGCTCGGGCTCCCGGCAAATGGTGAACGACAACCTTCTTGCGCGAAGGTTTGCAGCACTACCATAACAGCACATTGACCACAAAAATAAATATCTAGATTGCAAAGTTAGTTGTTTCTATTGATATATCCAAATTTCATCCTCGTTTTTTTCTGATTTTTTTATGCTGTTCTATGAAATTTCCAGTAATAGCATTGTTGTTAAGTCGAAGAGGAATAAGGCGATTTGTCGTGATAATGAGAATTCGCGGTATCAACGATTCTTAGGTTAAAACTTTTTTCCTTTTTCATCATTGGATACACTAAAAAATGCTGAAAACACAAGCAATAAACGCTTGATTTTCAGCATCCAATTGGAAGTGTGATCCTATTGGGACTTTTGGGTGGTATCTCAAGAGTCGTAAAGATTCATTAAAGTATTGTGCTTTTGTGATTTATGAATGGTAGCCATCCTGTAATAATCGTCTAAAACCCCTGTTATACCACAAATTGAATGGCTGTTCTACACGATATCATCCAGCGCTTATAAAGTGTCTTATCGTATCATTATAACTCATATCGTCCCACAACTATGGATTCCATTGCGGGGGTGGTATGATAAATGTAATTTTGCCTCATATATAAAAAATGTGATGCTAAATTATGAAAGAAACCAAGTACAACTGTAGAACGTTTGTGAATCATCGCAACCAGGTGATTGTGAGAGTGCGGTGGAACAGGAAAAAGTTTGAGGTCGCTTTTTCTACGGGACTTCATGCTGACCCCTTGAAATGGAACGCTGAAACTCAAAGACCGATGCGTGGCTCAACTCACATTATAGGGAGTGAGAGGAACCCTTCTCGTATAATAAACGAGCGGATTGACATGATCAGGGGTGCAATAGATGAAGCATTTGCTGAGTATGCTCTCGCTGATGCCATGCCCAATGCCGATGAACTGCGGGACCTTGTCAATGAGAAGACCGGATTAACGGCTCATGACGGCGACGACAGCGGTAGTGAAAAATCGTTGCAGGATATCTTCAATGAGTTCCTCACTGTAAATGCTAAAGAACGCGACTGGTCAAATGTAGTTTGTCACAGATACGAGCGGGTCTGGAATCAACTCATTGCATGTGATCCGGAAGTCACTCTTGATACCCTCAACAAAGACAAGATGATTGAGCTGAGGGAGTGGTATGTTAAGGTGTTG
>Ga0247609_10004988_pt1 | contig 13127 bp, 3 predicted proteins | sample 172DNAGHGlowgp2_FD_193487 | JGI IMG/M metagenome (GOLD analysis project Ga0247609, IMG submission 193487) | Sheep rumen microbial communities from Palmerston North, Manawatu-Wanganui, New Zealand - 1728 DNA GHGlow gp2 | ecosystem: Host-associated > Mammals > Digestive system > Stomach > Rumen ...
AAACCCTCCCTGGAACCATCAACCACAAGCACCCGGAGAACGAAGGTATATTCTTCTATATGGGTACAAGGGCCGAGAACAAATTTTGGGAATACTATCCGAACAGCTCAGGAGCAATGGAAGAGTTCAGGGTGAAGGATGCCGATGCGGAGGGGTATATCAGCAATGAGTGTGACGAAGGTGAGGTCTATGACATCTATCACAACAATGTCGCCAACTCAGAGTATCTCCAGGACGAACTGCCGGAGAAACCAGAGCCGGGATATTTCCTTGACGGTTATGCTGCAAGTGCCATAACCCCGGATTGTCCTTGTATTCAGGAACTTATGGCCAAGGACTGCCGTTTCTTCCCTCTTGATTACTTCCAGGACGATTATTACTTTTTCACTGACAAGGTTTCCAGCCCGTACAAGTATGAAGGAAACTACACGAGGCAGACCGTAACATATCAGGAGGTCGTGGAGGAGGTAAAGAAAAGCGGCTGTGGCTGTTCACCGAGAAGTGTCGTAAAGAAAACAATTACAAAGACTTACACGCTTCCGAAAACTTCAAAGTGTGGTTGCCTCCCTATTGAGCAGAACAACTATGCCGAGGTGTGCAAGACATGTGAGGACTACTTCGCTGACGCTTACTATAACGACCAGTGCTATCACGGACCGAAAGCGATAGAACCAGACTTCTTTATGGAGGATGCCAAGATTAGCGAGAACGGCGACGGCATAACTGATTCCATCGGCCACCTTTTCAACAGGACTGGCTACTTTGAGATTACGACCGACAACAAGTTCCTCTTCTTCAATCACACGAAAACCGGTTTCACTACCTGCAACTGGACTGAGGGTGCGGCTGTAACTTTCACTGGCAGAACCAATTGGAGCAATGCCAACTACTTCGTGTTGATGAACCGTACTTGCACCGGCTACACGACTTGCACGATACAGAAATACAATGAGGCCCACGAGAAGCCTTACGACATCTACAAAGACATCAAGAACAACGCATTCGGACTTAGGATAACCAAGGATGGAGCAATCGGTTATCGTTATGGAGTGCTTGACTGTGAAACATCTGCAGCTAACCACTATTCCGTTGTAGAGGAATACAGCAAGCCCGGAATGGTGAAATGTGGCGAATGGAGCGATATCACCGTCAAGATTGCAGTTCTTAACCCGTACTATTCACAGATTCAGAAGTCGTTCCAATTTAAAGGACTTTTCAGTGGGATTACCATTTGCGAAAATACTGGCGTAACTGGTACTCATAGAATAAAAATATATGTTTATGTGAACGGTTATCTTAAACTTGTTTCAAAAGAGCTTCCGGAATTTGCTTTCAGGGAACTTGACGATGTATATCAGAAACAGGAGGGTGTTCCGTTCAGCATCTCCCTTGGTGGTGGAACACAGGGGCTTATGGAAACAATCGGGCCGGACTACATGAATTCCAGCCGATATATCCTTCCGCTTGAACGTGATTTCGGCGGGTCATTCAACGGAGACATCAAGTCTTTCAAAATGTATGACTGTCCTCTTAACTATTCCACAATCAAGGACTATTTATCTAAAAATAACTAAAGGAGAAATATTATAACAAATGGCTGAAATAGTACCTAATAGAGTGCCTTGCGGTAAGAAACCTACTCCGACCCCGCCACAACCGGAACCTATTCCTGTTACTCTCTGTGATTTGACTGGTATCAAGTACTTCAAACTTCAGAGTGAAATTCCTGGTGACTATACCAAGAATTGCGGTTTGCTGGGTAACGAGATTGACGAGAACTTCTACTTCCTCCGCAGCATGGATATCAAAACTGCCTATACAATTGATGAGAATGGTAGAAAAATTCTTGTTCTTGAAAGAGTTAACTGCGGTCGTGAGATAAAAGTTGACATTACCGACGATGACGCTTACCAATTTAGACTTGAAGATGGTTATATCATCATAACTTATCCTGATGGACATGAGGAAAAGATTGGCAAGTTCCTTGTAGAAGGCGATAACGTCCACATTGTTACCGATGCTTCAATTCAGGGTGACGGCTCATATGGCAACCCTATCGGCGTTGACCTTGCATACCGTACCGGAACTTATGCACCGGCTGATTTCTATGCTGACCTTACTTGTACAGGAGCTACGCTTGATTCAATCTCCGGCATCGTATACGGCCATGCTGTCGTTACGAAGGAGAATGTAAGCCGTTTCGGTGCCCTCTATACTTGGGACCAGGCACACAAGCTTGACGAGGCTCTTGCAAAGGAAGGCCGTGGATGGAGACTCCCGAGCAAGGAAGACTGGGCCGCGCTTCTTAACTGGGCCGAACCACTTGAAGAGGCAAAGAACCACGATACAAACAAGTCAGGTAACTTTGGCTGTGTTGCTGGAAACCGTCTTAAGGCTAAGGATTTCTGGATGGTTGAAAAGCCAGCCACCGCTCCGGTTGATGACTTTGGTATGGCCATCTATCCTGTCGGTGTATGCCCTGAGAACTACAACACGAAGGAACCGCAGAAGTTTGGTTTCACCGGGCTTTACAAAACCACATCATTCTGGACTTCAAGTGAGGCTGACACCGGCGAACATTATGTCCGTTCATTCTCTTATGGTCACGATGATGTTGCCCAGTTCACCGAGAGCAGAAAGAAGAGACTCAGCATCCGTCTTGTAAGGGATGTTGAAACCGACTTTGACATTGATGGCTTCGCCGATATCCTTGGCAACTTTGTTCCTGTCACCCTTACAACCGATGGCAAGCAACTCTGGACAACCGTCAACGTAAGTATCCTTAACTATGATGGCTTCAACCAGAACGAGGTTACTGTTCCGGATGAGTGGGAAGACATCATTACTACCGCAACCGTAAGGACTTACTATGAACTTCGTGACTGTGAATATGTTGAGGTGGAAGAATACGAGCTTCGTTCAGATGCTGAGCCGGTATTCGTTGAAGAGGTTCCTACCGAGGTATACACCGATTCAGACCCGTACATCTATACCGAGAGCATCCTACACTTTGATATGCTCACCGAAGCCAAGTTCTATTACAATGCTTGGGACGGTAACAGGTGGCACAAGAAACTCATGCGTGAGGGTGAATCAGTCGTTCTTCTTTACGAGGACTTTGAGACTGGCTGTGATACCGCTGCAACTCCTTATGTTACAAGCGCTAACACAAACCACGAGTGGAGAGTATTTGTAAATCCTCAGACTGGCCTTGACGAACTCATTGACACCGTAGAGGCCATTAAGAGGGAAATGGACAAGGAGTTCAAGGAAATTCACGAACTTATCTCCGGTCTTACTGAAAACGTCAACAACCTCAGTGGTTTCGTCGGCGATATGTACGATGAGATGCAGAGTGGTTTCAGTAGTGCATTTACCGCAATCAGCGACCTCCAGGACGAACTTGACGTTGTTGAGGCTTCCGTAGGGCTTTCCGGTGACGGTTCATTCGTTGTAATCCGTGAAAGTGGAATCACTTCTGGCGCAACAACTATCGCTGAGGCTATTGGAATCCTTGATGATGTAATCCTTGAAGATGAGGAGATTGTTGCAGCGTCATTAAATGACCTCAATAGAAGGATGATTAATCTTTCTGGCGTGGTTGAGGAAATGAAGGACCAGCAAGACCAGATGCAGGAAGAGATTGACAATATTGAAAATGGTGTCGGTCTTGATGAGGATGGTAATCATATCCCTAACGACGGCAATTACACCTCTTCGGCTGAAACTGTTGAAGAAGAAATTTCTGCACTTGATGATGCGCTTAAAGAAGTTTCTGACGAAGTTGAAGAACTTAAGAAGAAGACCATTGAACCTCTTGATGCTTCAATCGTTGTTGAAGTCTCCGGCTACACTACTTATGTGGGCGTACAGCTTGACCCGGAAGATGAACACATCAAACTTGGTGATAACGGTCTCTGGTTTGACGGTGACTTTGGTGAGGCTACCCCAGACGAATACATGCCGGAAGGAAATTAACAAAGAACCAATAAATTATTAAACCGCAGGTGTTTTTGACAACGCTTGCGGTTTTTCTTACTATTTATACATAAAATAAATCCAAGAGAAATGAAAAACAGATTACAATTTAACCGTATTCCTACTATCTTCTCAGGCGAAACCAGAACCCAGGGTGGTGAAGAGGTTTGGGTCAGCGGAAGAGAACAGGCAAAAGAAGCCCTTGACAATTACATTAAAAGGGGCAGTTTCATCCCTCTGATTGGTGAACCTATTGCTGTTCGTTATACAGACGACAAGGGCGACAGGCAGACAATGCTCGCTATCGGCAAATCAACCGGCACGAGTCTTGATATGGTTAACCAGAGAGAGTACCACATTATAGACAGCGCAGCCCTTCAGGAAGGTGTTAACAGTGCGAACGAGAAAGCTGATAATGCTCTTGACCTCGCTTCCGCAGCAACTCAGAGTGTTAACAACTATTTCCAGATTCTTAAAAACATGATTGAGGCCGAGGGTATTGACCTTGATGACGGTTCCTATTTTGACGACGATGACCCAACTAAGGACCCGTCAACTTGTGGTAAGTACAAACCGCTTGAAAACTCCAATTATCTTGATGACGCTAAGAACCTTCGTGAGGCTGACAAACTTCTTGATGAGGCAATTGGCGACGTTAGTGATGATTTGGACGGGCTTTCAGCTGCAACCGCAAGCCTTTCCGGCACCACCCAGGAATACTTCAACAACATCATTGAAGCAGCAGGTCTGACAACTGGCGAGGCTGGTAAATACCCGGGGCACGATGACACGACCTATATTACTAACGCCGCGTCCCTTGACAATGCCGACGTTCTCCTTGACGCGGCTATTTCAGAACTTTCAGCTAATACAATCGCGGCAATAAATGAAACAAACAACAACCTGTCTGAACTTTCTGCTGCGACTGTCAATCTTTCTGCCGGAACCGTTGCTGTTGATGCAAAGGTTGATGAACTTTCTGCGAATACAATGGCGGCTGATGAGGCTATTAAGGAAGAACTCAATAACAAAATTGATGAACTTTCTGCAAACACAATGTCAGCTGATGAGGCTCTTGACAATAAGATTGACGAGCTTTCAGCTAATACTATGGCGGCTGACCAGGAACTCGCCGACAGAATTGCAGAGCTTGAAGGTAACAAGATTCTCGGAGTAAGTGCAATCACTGTTGAAGCTCTTGAGAATGGTGACAGCAAGGTTTCACTCGTTATCAATGAGGAGGATGACAAGATTCTTAGCCAGAATGCCCTTGGACTTAAGGCAAAGGTCACTCTTGATTATGTTTCTGCTGACAAAAAGATTTACCTCAGGGGGAAGAACGATGTTGTAATCAGTGAAATTGATGCTACTGACTTCATTAAGGATGGAATGCTTTCAGCCGCTAGCGTATTTACCGCAACGGAGGATGACCATCAGCAGTATCCTGAACTTGTTGTCGGTAAGACTTATATCAAACTCCTCTTCAATGTGGACGGTGAGGAACCTGGAAGGGCTAATCCAGTATTCATTTCCGCCGAAGACCTTGTAGATATCTACAGCGTAGCTCCAGAATCCCACACTTACTTGGAAATCAATGACTATGTAATCAAACTCAATGTGGACCAGGAGGATGGCCTTGCAAGCTATGACTACGCAAGGAACATAAGCGCTGTAACTACCACAATTATTAAAGCGGCTGGCCTCAATATGGGCGAACCTGGTTCATATCCTGGCCATGACGAAACCCATTATATTAAAGACGCTACTTCTCTTGACAATGCAGATGTCCTTCTTGACGCAGCTATCTGGGAAACCAGCGGCCTTGTTGCCGACATCAGTAATAGAGTTGATGAGCTTTCAGCTGTAACCGAATCATTCTCAGCTCACACAGTTGAAGCTATTTCCGCACTCTCCATGAGTGTTGACGAGAGGATTGAAAGCGGTCTTACTATCATCTCCGGCGTGGTTGAAAACTATGTTGAGTCAATGCTCAGCGCCATCAACTTTGATGACCTCTACGAAAGTGCATGCACATATACCGATAATTCAGTGGAGGCTCTGTCTGGTGCTCTTCTTGACTATATCATTGATAACGAAGAGGTTACCGCAGCAGCTCTCAACGACCTGAACAGAAGAACCCTCTACTTTGAAACTCACTATACCGGCGAATATATACCAATTACCAACTATACCATTGCTACTGGAACCACTGAGGAAGAACTTATCCTTGATGAAGACGACAGCATTAACGAGGCATTTGGCAAGATTCAGAAGCAAATCCTTGATAACGAGGAGGCTGTTGCTGCTGGTCTTAACGACCTTAACAGAAGGGTTAGCGAAAATACCGAAGCTATTGCAAAGAATACTGGTGTAACCGCGCTCAGTGCTGCTGTTATGAGTTTTTCATCAGCAACTAACAATAAGTTTAACATTGTCAATAGCGCGATTAACAACTTATCTGGAAACGTTGTAAACAACAGAACAGATATCAACATTCTCAGCGGAATGATTGAAAACGTCTCCGCAAAGACTTCAGGTGTTCTTACAATTAATGTCAATGGCGAAGAACAAGGTAAGTATTCTCCATCAGCCAATACAACCGTTGACCTTGAAATCATCCAGGAAGTTACTGGTGCTGATGTCCTCCTCACCGGTTATGAACTTGCAACCGGAACAACCGAAGAAGAACTTGCCATCGTTGCAACTGACAATGTCAACGAAGCTTTCGGCAAGATTCAGAAGCAAATATATGATAATGAGGCTGTTGTTGCTGGTGCGCTTAATGACCTTGACGAGAGAGTCCTTGCACTTGAAGAGGGTGGTGATGTCCTTGCTTTAATTGAAACCTTATCTGGCGATATGCTTGACAATGAGCTTGTTACCGCTGCGGCTCTTAACGACCTGAATGACAGACTTCGTGAGCTTAGCGGAAACACGCCTGACATGTCAAATTACTACACCAAGAGTGAGGTATATAACAAGGAAGAGGTTGACGCTATGATTGCTGGTGGTGGTGCGGATGCCCTTACCGGTATAACCATGAACGGAAATTCTGTTTCTGTGACAAACAATGTCGCAAACCTTGGAACAATAGTTACGGCCCAGACTCAGCTTTCAACCGCAACAACTGGTACTGGAAACGTTATGACAAACATCACAGTAAGCAACCACCAGATTACTAAAAACCTTGGTATGACAGTTGCTTCATCTGCTGACACACACAATGCAATCACAGCTGTCAGCCAGAACGTCCAGACCAACTATTACAACAAGACTGAGATTGAGCAGTATGTGTCTGCCGCAACACAGCTTAAGTACACTACATCCAACACATTGGCAAATCTTACACTTAGTGAGTTCCTTACCATTGCAACAATTACAGCCAACACAACGTTGAGTTTTGCTAGCGCGGGTCTTCCTACTTTACCGGCGAATGGTGTTGCTCAAAGGCACATAATCATTGAAAATACCGGAAGCAGCGATGTGGTTGTTACAATAGCGAATGACTCAAGGGTTAAGATAACACCGAACAATGCGAACTTCAATCAATTCGCTATTGACGCTGGTGGACGAGGTGAACTCAATGTTCTTATAACATATAACGGAAGTGCATATACAATCTATGTAATAACAACCTAAAAAATAACCAAAAATGTGTAGAAGAAGATTACTTAAATCCAATTTTTACATAAACTATGGCGGAACTAAAAAGGCACATGGTGAGACTGTTATTGTCTCACCATTTGTTGCTGGAGGCAATAGTGATACTTTTGAACTATACGCCAGGAACCCATGGGTCATAACGAACAACTTGTCATGGCTCACCGTCAGTAGTTTAAGCAACAAGAGTGGAAAATACACGATAACCATTACCGCCACAGAAAACCAAGCATACAGCGAGCGGTCTGGTTCCTTTACAGCAAAAACGCTTGATGATAGGTTCAGTATTGTCGTCAGCGTTTCACAACAAGCGAAGGCTAACGAAAAAAGCATCAGTATCAGCCCGCGTTCTGTTGACATTGGTGCAAAGGATACATACAGTAGTTTAATATGCTATTTTACAAACACCGGAACCACCACAGAAGTTGTCCCAACATGGTCAACAAATAGTAGTGCTGTAACAGTCAGTTCCAATGGCAAAATTGAAACAAACAACACTGGCGGTTCATTAACCGTTACTGTAACAGCAACTTATGAGCATGAGGGCGATGTTTTAACGGATACAATGACGGTTAATGTGGCTGCGGCTGAAATCACATATGGAAACATGACATTATGGCCAACACCATATGACACCACTTCATATATTGGGCCCGATGACATAACTGATGGCGTAAAATTGAGAGTAACGATACACAAATACATCAATAACGTTGATAGCGGAATCTTAACCATAACTGACACAAGCACATACAGAAAAAAGCCAAAAGGGGCTAGTGATGGGAATGCATATGATGTTAATTGTATAATACTGGACACGGATAATAAAAAAGTATATCCGCAATATATAGAAGGCTCATATTACCCAACAACGAGAACCGTTGAAATATTTGCCGATTATACTGACAAAAATGGTTCACAACACAGTAGTAGAACGGAATTTAAGGTTTCGAAACAAAACAAAAAAGAATATTACATTTCAGTTGAACCAACCACCGCAACAATCAGTTCTACCGGTGAAGTACAGCTTACGGTCCTCTACCACACAGTTACAGATGGCGTTGACGATGGCGGTGTAGATGTAACAACCAGTGCAGGATATACGGACAATGGAAGCGACCTTATTGACGTTAACGCAACTGGTAAAGTAAGCGGTTCCGGCTCAGAGACTGGCGGAAATGCGGTTGTTACCGTAAGTTACCCTGGCGTTGAAAGCGTTGATGTTCCTATTACCGTACGTGATGCCACCGTTGACTACCGTAACTTCAGGGTTATTCCACTTTCTATGACGCTCAGTAAAGACGATGTGACCGCCGGAGAACAAATCCAGGCATATGTTGATGTATTCGTGAACAACGTTTTTAGTGAGGAACTTGAAGTTACGGCGGACGCAAGCTGGTCCTCACAAAATACAAACGTAGCATCTGTCTCAAAATCAAGTACTAACGAGGTTGTTAAACCGGTATATGGCGATGGGTATTTCCCAACAACAAGAACTACCCAAGTCCAGGCGTCATATCTTGGAAGCGCAGCAACTTGTGATGTAACCGTTGAACCTGAAGGACGTATTGAGCATATAATTGTCGTTACACCAGCATCTGTTAACATGGGTGCTGTCGATGAGAGACAACTTAGTGTCACATATTATGAAGTTGTTGATGGCGTTACCGCACAAACCGGAACAGATATAACAAATTCTGCGACATATGGCGGCGAAACTGACATGATAAGCATCTCAAATGGGGGCAAGATTACATCAAACAACACTGGCGAAAGCCCTGCAAACGCAACAATAACAGTAAACTATGGTGATGCACCACAAGTAAATGTACCTGTTGTTGCAGCTAGCAGGACTACCGAGGAATATCTTGTAATTACTCCGGCCACGACGTCAACAACTTGGAACGGTGAGGTTGAATACGAAGTTTATTATGTAATAGAAATTAACGGACATGAAGCAGATAGAGTTAAAATAACAAATCCGGACCATGTTCAGTTTACGCTTAGCAACAACACCGCCGGGCAAATGGACGATTTTACGTTTAAAGCCGAAAACATATCAACCAGCAACAAAACCGTTAACATAACCGCGATATGTACTGGTGGAACATATAGCGGGATTATGACAAAAACACCAGCAACACTTACTGTTAATGGAGCTGACAGTGTTGATTATCGCCTTGATGTTGAAGCGGTTCCTACTTCAATCGCATATAGTGGCTCAAGCCAACTTTATGCAAGCGCAGTTACTGTGGTTAATGGTTCCGTATATAAATGGTACGTACCGGACGATGTTGTTTGGGACGAAAACAGTACAGCAATAACCATTTCAAACGATACGGTTACAGGCACACACACCGGCACTTCTTCAACAAGCGCAGTAATTACCGGTTCATCGCAGAGTTTTGGCGAAAGTGGCACGGTAACCATAACTATTGGTGGTAGACCTGAGGCCGCACTTCATGTAACCAGGGATAATCCAACGGTGTCAACTGTGTATGTCGATTCCGGGGCTGGACAATGTAATTACTATGTTTCATGGAGCTATCTCAAACCAGGAACATCTATTTTGTTACAAACTCATAACTTAGACAGTATAACTCCAGCAATAACAGAAATACAAATAACTGACACGAATTACCGTGGTGGTTCTATGACCATTGTCGGTAACTACAGTGAAAACCCGTTAACCGTTGAGCGAGACCTTTATTTGAACGGTACCGCAACGACATACTATGATGATACCGAAACCGGAAATACGTGGTATGTACAAAGGGCCAAAGAAACCCCGGTAGTTATTACATACGAAAACCTCAGGTTCAAAGAAATATATGGTAGCACCGACCGCAACAAGAGTTACACCTCGTTGTCTTCTGCTGGAACCGACTGGGCATACTTCGCTTATGAGGACGTTATGACAAATGGAACAAAAACCGGTGAGCGTAACGCTTCCACAATTTGTACATACGAGTTAAAGAGCGGAAGCACGACTATTGCAACCTTTAATGGCGGTACTGGAACAAAATACGATGGTGTTTACCTTACAATAAGTTACAGCACGAATAGTGGTTTTACGTTTAGGGCGCACAATGGCGATACCGAACCAAAATCATATGTTCTTTATGCGCAAGATGGTGACCTTTCCGCAAGTTTCAACATTGACATTGAGGAAGGTGAAACGCCTATGCCGACGATATCTGTATCTGTTGGCGGTTTGTCTTATTGTGTTGTCAAAAGCGGAAATAAGAACGTTGATAGTGTCAGATTCCAAACGTTAACGGTCGGTGTTGGTAGTTCAACTGTAGCTGGTGCCGAAAGAACCTTTGAGAATGTATCAACCGGAATATCTTCAAGTTCTTCAACCTGGTCAAGTACTTCATTTGTTGGTAACATCGGCGAAACGATAAAAGCAACGTTGCACCTTTATCTTGACCCGACTGGTACTTCAATAGATGGGGACGTTACCCTCCAGGCAGCACAACAAACATTTACCGGCACACAGGTTTCACATTCGGCGGATTACTATGTCTATGAATTTAATATAGGGACCGTTCCATCGGCTTCTGTAAGTTTAGGCAATTTTACAGTTTCTGTTCCAATTGGACTTGACACTGCTTGGTTGAACATATCTGGGGAAGGAAGTCATAACTATTCCCATGATGCATCTGCTATAAACGGGCAATCTTTCCCGGTTACTTGGGCTAACGTTAACGTATCGTCCATTGCAGTAAGCAATTACACCGGAAACATAACAGGCGCGACAATAACCGGAACAACGACAAAATATCTGGTTGTCAATGCAAAGGCAAATGAGTCAACCACATCAACAGCAACAAGTGTCATAACTATTACCGGTACCAGTTTGAATGACGGAACGGTTGTTAGTGCTGAATTGATTATTGAACAAAGCAAAGCAGAACCGCTTCCAGCTGGAGTTATAACTTGGAATGATAGGGGCGGTTCAATAAAAGCAAGTGGAAAATTTGACGATAATGTTTATTTAGACTGGACAAATCTCAGTACCGCTCACCCAATTACATTTGATTGCGCATATTTTGATTTGGACAATACGACAACAAGTTATACAATCACATCAACGACCGGAACAATAGATGCTGACTGGTTTAACGAGCATTTTATGCTTACTGAAAATCAATCAACCAATCAAAGAACTATTATTATAACGGCATCTGGCGTTGGCTTGGATGGTGAATTGGTTACTGCGACAATCGCTAGTTTAAAACAGGCCGGTGGCTCATCATTAGTACCGAAAGTTTACGTTGGGCAGGGTGAAAACTCAATGATTCTTGTTAACAATTACCCAACCAGTGTGACTTTAAATCATTTTTCTGTTGGACTCGGGTCCCCTAGCCCTGTGGTATACGGGTTTAATGCAAATGGCTCTGGGTCATATGCTACCGGGACAACAAATACCGTAAGTGGTACCAGAAACGCAACAACTGGCGAATCGCAATACTATATTAACGCTGAATGGCGCCCAACAACTGCGACAACGGTACAAGAAACTTCTACAATTAGGTGGAAAGAAAACGGTGTCCAACAAGAAGAGACGATAGATGGCTGGAATCCAAGCATTCCGACTCGCACAGTTACTGTTGACACGGTTTTGACTGATTTTGAACTTATTGTAAAGGCACAAAATGTTGCAACGGTGTCGTATAATTATGCACCAATCACTGTTTCAAACCGTGCAAATAAATCAATCAGGGTAACGAGCGGCCGCATTACGTTTACTGATAATGCGACAGCAGGAAACAAAAATTACGTGTTTCCAAATATGACATCAACAATTGTCAATGGGCAAACAGTACAGTTAGGTCCAAGTAGTACACCAACAAGCATCTCAACCAAGAGCGGTTCAATAACGGTAACTTTGAATAGTGTCCGTTTTGAATTTGACACTGACAAAGATGTACCGACACGTGTAAACCTTTATTATGATAATTATAATAGCGGAAGTCGGCAAACAATTGGACTTGCTGGAGACAGTTCTGGTATATTTACTAGCGATACTCCACTGGTCATTGGCTATGTTGGGGTAGGCGAGTCATATGGCCTTCTTGGCGAAGCTAACTTTATCCTTGAAATAACCGATTAAATTTGTCTTTAAAATTAAAGGAGGGACCTCAAATCCCTCCTTTTTTTATTTAGTACATTCGTAAACCGTAAGAAGTGTATCATCCGGAAGCGGGTCAATGAACGATTCGTAGAAGTTCCTCACCCAAACGAACTGGTCCATACCATCATCCAGTTCAACCCATCCGTTTTTTGACACAAAGGCATAACCCCAGAAAGCCGTATTGGAAAGCACATAGTTTTCCTTCGTTCCAAACTTTTCAAAATAAGCGGTACGGGCCTTCATGTTGTCATAAATCTGTTTCTCGTAATCGTTGGCGGGTTCTGAGCCGTTCATTACCATCTCCCAGGCCCTGTCATAGATTTCTCCCCCGTGAAGATGCATAAGCTCC